>CEPP01019286.1_pt1 | contig 9134 bp, 9 predicted proteins | sample 530521 | NCBI WGS metagenome assembly CEPP01 (sample SAMEA2620256, study PRJEB7988) | marine metagenome | biome: marine biome (ENVO:00000447); feature: surface water layer (ENVO:00002042); material: "saline water (ENVO:00002010), including plankton (ENVO:xxxxxxxx)" | depth 5 m | reverse complement strand
CCGACGAGGGTGAACGGCGGCAGGTCCAGTTTGATGGAGCGGGCGGCCGGGCCCTCACCGATCATGATGTCGAGCTGGTAATCTTCCATCGCCGGATACAGCACTTCTTCCACTGCCGCGCTGAGACGGTGGATCTCGTCAATGAAGAGAACGTCACCTTCTTCGAGATTAGTCAGCATGGCGGCCAGGTCGCCGGCTTTTTCAAGCACAGGACCAGACGTTGTCTTGATGGATACGCCCATCTCATTGGCGATGATATTGGCAAGGGTTGTTTTGCCCAGACCGGGCGGGCCAAAGATCAGAACGTGGTCCAGCGCTTCCTGACGACCCCGGGCCGCGGATATGAAAATATCCATCTGCTCACGGACCGTGGGCTGGCCAACATACTCGGCCAGCAGGGTCGGGCGAATGGCCCTGTCCTGTACTTCCTCATATTCACCGGCCCGGGCCGAGATCAACCGGTCGGATTCGATCATGGCATCACCCATAGTGTGGGAATCAACATCGTGCCTCACGTTTGCCCGCTATTCCAGCGCAGCCCCAATTGTACAAAGGGGTTAGCAGGTGTCACGTTACGCTCTCTACAGGTTCGCGACAGGTTCTGACGATCAGGCTGGAATCATGTTTCGCAGGGCCAGACGGATGAGCGTTTCACTACTCATCCCCTCCCCGGCCACTTTGCTGATGGCCTTGGCAGCCTCCTGGGGCTTGTAACCCAGAGCGATCAGTGCGGCTTCCGCCTCTTCAGTGGCCGCCGGCCCGCCAGCGGGGCCTTGTCCGCCCGGCTGCCCCACGCCTGTCGTCTCGGGCGACGTTGGCACAAATTGCCCTTCAAGTTGCCCTATCCGGTCCGCCATTTCAATAAGAAGCCGTTCTGCGGTCTTCTTGCCAACGCCGGGGAGCTTGACCAGTGAGGCGGAGTCACGATTCTCAACGCAGCGAATGAACTGCTGTGCGTCCAATCCGGAAAGAATGCCAACGGCCAGCTTCGGGCCAACCCCATTAACCTTGATCAGCAGGCGGAAGAGGTCCCGGTCCAGGCTGGAAGCAAAGCCGTAGAGGCTCTGGGCGTCTTCTCGGACGGCAAAATGGGTGTGCAGGGTGACTTCATCGCCGGTCTCCGGCAGATGAAAGAAGGTGGTATAGGGGATGTCGACTTCATAGCCCAGGCCCGCGCACTCAACCAGCGCCTGGCCCGGAGCCTTTTCGACCAGAATACCTCGGATACGACCAATCAAGCTGAATCTCCTGTCGCTCCTGGGAGCGGTTTATTGTTGTCGCACACGACCGCTTCGGACTTTTCCCGCGCCACTGGCTACCCGCAGGATACTCTGACTCATGTGGGCATGGCACATGGCGATGGCGAGCGCATCGGCCGCGTCTGCCTGGGGTTTGCGTGAAAGCGAGAGCAACACCTGAACCATGTGCTGAACCTGGGATTTGTCAGCCCCGCCCTTGCCGACCACCGCCTGCTTTACCTGCCTCGCCGAGTATTCATGAACCGCCAAGCCACTGTTGGCGGCACTGACGATGGCCGCGCCGCGGGCCTGACCGAGCTTCAGAGCCGAGTCAGGATTGCGGGCCATGAACACCTGCTCGATGGCAAATTCTTCCGGCCGATACTCTCCGATCAGGGTGGCAAGGCTCTGGAATATGGTCTGAAGGCGTTCAGCCATGGGCTTCTCGCCCACCCGGATACAACCACTGTCGATGTACTCGATGTGTCGACCATCTGCCCGAATGACGCCGTAACCGGTAATTCGTGACCCCGGATCAACGCCCAGAATTATCGCCACATCAATGCTCCTGACTGGTCAAAGCGATTCCATTATTTCGCCGGAGATATCCGCGTTGTGGTAGACATTCTGAACATCGTCCAGATCTTCGAGCATATCAATGAGCTTCAGGATGGTTTCAGCGCCGGCGCTGAGCACGGCTTCCACCAGGCGATCCTCTTCCCACTCGGGACCGTAGCCTTCGTAGGTCAGCTCACGAATGATTTTGGTGAAGATCTTGCCCCGCCTGGCGTCCTGTGCCGCCTTGCGGTGCTTGATGTTGGCCCACTTACTGTGACCCGCCATACAGCTCCTCGCTTAAATCACTGACTTACTCGTTGCCCTCACCGGCTTCCGCCTTGTTGCCTTCAACCGGCTTTGACGGCTTGCGCAGACGGATATGCAACTCACGCAGCTGCTTCTCATCCACTTCGCCCGGCGCCTGGGTCATCAGACAGGTGGCACTCTGGGTTTTCGGGAATGCTATAACGTCACGGATGGACGAAGCGCCGGTCATCAGCATGACCAGGCGATCCAGGCCGAACGCCAGACCACCATGGGGCGGGCAACCAAACTTCAGGGCATCCAGCAGGAAGCCGAACTTGGCGCGGGCTTCCTCTTCACCGATACCCAGAATACGGAACACCGTTTCCTGCATTTTCTCATCGTGAATACGGATAGAACCGCCGCCCAATTCAGTGCCGTTCAACACCATATCGTAGGCGCGGGACAACGCGTTGGCGGGGTCTGCGGCCAGATCTTCGGGACTACAGGACGGCGCGGTGAACGGGTGGTGAATCGCGGTCAGGCCGCCGTCCGGAGTTTCCTCGAACATCGGGAAATCGACAACCCAGAGCGGCGCCCACTCGGAAGTCAGCATGTCGAGATCGTGACCGATCTTGATCCGCAGTGCGCCGAGGGCTTCATTGACCACGTTGGTCTTGTCCGCGCCGAAGAACACGATGTCGCCGTCTTCGGCACCCACACGCTCCATGATAGCCAGAGCAACATCATCGCCCAGGAACTTGATGATCGGGGACTGCAGACCTTCAACGCCCTTGGACAGGTCATTGACCTTGATATAGGCAAGACCTTTGGCACCGTAGATACCAACAAACTTGGTGTAGTCGTCAATCTGCTTGCGCGTCAGCTCGCCGCCTTTCGGCACACGCAGAGCCGCCACACGACCTTTCGGATCCTTGGCGGGACCAGCGAAGACCTTGAAGTCCACGCCTTCAACCAGATCATTTACATCCAGCAGCTCCAGCGGGATTCGCAGATCCGGCTTGTCGCTGCCGTAACGTTGCATTGCCTCGGCATACGGCATTTGCGGGAAGGACGGCAGTTCAACCTCCAGCACGTCCTTGAACAGCGCCCGGATCATGTCCTCGTTCAGCTTCATCAGGGTCTCTTCATCAATGAAAGAGGCCTCGATGTCTACCTGGGTGAACTCCGGCTGACGATCTGCACGCAGGTCTTCATCCCGGAAACACTTGGCGATCTGGTAGTAACGATCAACACCAGACACCATCAGCAACTGCTTGAACAGCTGGGGAGACTGCGGAAGCGCGAAGAAGGAGCCTTCATGGGTACGGCTCGGCACCAGGTAATCCCGCGCGCCTTCCGGCGTGGCACGGGTCAGGATAGGAGTTTCCACATCCATGAAGCCGTTGCTGTCGAGGTAGTTACGGATATAACTGGTTACCCGGGAACGGAAACGCAGGCGGTTGATCATTTCCGGCCGACGCAGGTCCACAAACCGGTAGCGCAGGCGCACGTCCTCGCCAACGTCGACATGCTCATCCAGAGGGAACGGAGGCGTTGCCGCGGCGTTCAGGATACTCAGCTCCTTGCCCAGAAGCTCAACCTGCCCGGTCGGCATGTTGTTGTTCTCGGTGCCGGCAGGACGACGACGCACCCGGCCGGTAACCTTGATCACGAACTCGCTACGGACTTTTTCCGCAAGCGCAAAGCTCTCAGGGGTATCAGGATCCACAACCACCTGAGACATACCATCCCGATCCCGCAGATCCAGGAAGATAACCCCACCGTGGTCACGACGGCGGTGTACCCATCCGCAAAGTGTGACTTCCTGATCGATGTGGGATTCGTTGATCCCACCGCAATAATGACTGCGCATACCGGTTCCCGTTACGTTTAATGTGTTCAAATATGGTGCGTGTTCTGGATCGCTTGAAAAATGGTGCGACCATAGCGGAAAAGCCGCCCATTATAAACACAATGGCGGTGAAAATCAGGCATGCAGGCACGCAAATCAAGCGGTCGGATGACTGCAGGTTGGCAGCCGGCTAGAATGCTTCTTTTTTACCAGCAGATGGAGTCTGAACTTGGCCACCAGAGCGGAGCAAAAACAGAAAACCCGGCGGGCACTGATGGATGCGGCGCTCTCGCAACTGAGTGCGGACCGGGGCTTTGGCAGTCTGAGTTTACGGGAAGTTGCCCGGGAGGCGGGAATCGCCCCCACGTCTTTCTATCGGCACTTTGCCGAGCTTGATGAACTGGGCCTGGCTCTGGTGGACGAAGGCGGCGTTGCCCTGAGACAACTAATGCGTCAGGCCCGCAAGCGGATTGCCCGTGATGGTGGCAGCGCCATTTCCACTTCTGTAGAAACCTTCATGGAGTACCTGGGCAACAATGCCAACCTGTTCCGGCTGATGCTTCGGGAAAGGACCGGGGTTTCCAAGCCTTTTCGGACAGCCGTAAAGGCCGAGATTGACCACTTTGTGACCGAACTGGCCGATGACCTGCGGCGGATCGCCGACGAGCAGAACAAGCCCCTCTCAGAAGCCAGGCTGGTGGCTGAGGCCATGGTAACGCTGGTCTTCAACCAGGGGGCAGAAGCGCTGGATGCAACCGCTTCCGAACGTGATGAGCTGAAGGCCAAGCTGAAAACCGAGCTCAGAATGATCCTGGTCGGCTCACAGACTCTGGCGAAACGCAACTGACCTCACTTTCGAACTAGACACCGGCCTCAAGCTCAGCAAGAACCGGAGCCAGTCTCGAGCGAACCTGCGCCAGCTCCTCATCAGAATAAGCAACCGGCGCCTGCTTGCCCCACACAGGGCCCGGCCAGCCCGGGTCGCCTTCGAACCGCACGATATGGTGAAGATGAAGCTGGGGCACCATGTTGCCAAGGGCTGCGACGTTCATCTTGTCGCCGCCAAAGACACCCATCATGGCTTCGCTGAGCGCGGAAGACTCGCGGGCCAGCTGGTGCTGCTGGTCCGCCGACAACTGGTAGATCTCACGGATGCCGGCGACCGCCGGCACCAACAGCACCCAAGGCCAGGTGCTGTCATTCATCAGTCGGATTTCACAAAGCGAGCTGCTTCCGAGGCCAATCGTGTCGGCCTTCAGTCGCTCGTGTAACCGGAAAACTGCCGGTTCGCTCATACTCATCCTCCGATTATCTGGGTTTACTCGGAGTGGAACTGGGTGCGGCCACGGCCAATGGCGTAGTAAATGAGGCCGTAGCGATCCAGCATTTCCGGCTCGTAGAGATTGCGGCCATCAAAGACCACAGGTTCACGAATGGTCGCAGCAATGGATTCGAAGTCTGGGGACCGGAACTCTTTCCACTCGGTGCAGATAGCGAGAACATCTGCCCCTTTAAGCGCCTGCTCTTTCGTGCCGCACAGGGTCAGGCCTTCCTGATCACCGTAGATTCGCTGGGTTTCCTCCATGGCCTCCGGGTCGAAAGCCTGCACTCTGGCGCCGGCTTTCCAGAGATCTTCCATCAATGTGCGGGAAGAAGCTTCGCGCATATCGTCGGTATTCGGCTTGAACGCCAGCCCCCAAAGCGCAACGACCTTGTCATTGAGATCACCACCAAAATAGTGGCTGATCTTGTCGAACAGCACGTGTTTCTGGGCGTAGTTGACCGATTCAACCGCATTGAGCAGCCGTGCTTCGTAACCGCAGTCGCTGGCAGTTCGAGCCAGGGCCTGAACATCTTTCGGGAAGCAGGAACCGCCGTAACCGCAACCAGGGTAGATGAAGTGATAACCAATCCGCGGGTCGGAACCAATGCCCCGGCGCACGGCTTCGATATCAGCGCCCAGTCGCTCTGCCAGGTTGGCGATTTCGTTCATAAAGCTGATTTTGGTGGCCAGCATGGAGTTGGCCGCGTACTTGGTGAGCTCGGCAGACCGCAGGTCCATAAAGATCATGCGGTCATGATTCCGGTTGAACGGGTAGTAGACCTCCCGCAGCAGTTCCGCAGCCCGCTCGCTGTCGGTACCGACAACAATGCGGTCAGGCTTCATGAAATCGTTGATAGCCGCCCCTTCCTTGAGAAACTCGGGGTTCGACACCACATCAAAATCCAGCTCCAGGCCACGTCGGTCCAGCTGGGCGCGAACCGCAGCCCGGACCTTGTCGCCGGTACCCACCGGTACCGTGGACTTGTCGACCACCACCTTGTAGTCCTCCATGTGTTCACCAATGGAACGGGCTACGGCAGTAACATACTGGAGGTCGGCAGAACCGTCTTCATCCGGGGGGGTGCCCACCGCGATAAACTGGAGTGTGCCGTGACGAACGGCCTCCGCGCTATCTGTGGTGAACGAAAGGCGGCCTGCCTCAACGGTGTGCTTTACGATATTGTCGAGGCCCGGCTCATAGATGGGAATCTGGCCATTCTTGAGCTTTTCAATTTTGCCCTGGTCCACGTCCATACAGAGAACGTCGTGGCCAACATCCGCCAGGCAAGCACCAGTAACCAGGCCAACATAACCGGTTCCAAAAATCGTTATTTTCATCCTTTAAATCCCGATACAAGTAAAGAAAAGTTATGGGGTGTCGTCAGCTTTTTTCTTCTGCCAGATCGCTTCCCACGCCAGGGCGGTGCCGACAATGGTATCCAGATTGTCGTAGTCCGGCTGCCAGCCCAGGGTCTGGCGGATAAGTGTGTTGTCCGCCATCAATGCTGCCGGGTCGCCGGCGCGGCGGCCGGTTTCGGTGACCGGAAAATCAACGCCGGATTGCGCCTTGACCACATCAATCACTTCCCGGACCGTAAAGCCGCGACCATAACCGCAGTTCATGACCTTCGAACGACCACCATCTGCCATGTAGTCCAGCGCCATCACGTGGGCCTTGGCCAGGTCCTCCACGTGGATGTAGTCGCGAATGCAGGTGCCGTCCCGGGTATCGTAATCGGTGCCGAAGACACTCATGCCTTCCCGCTGTTCCGTCACGCACTCACAGGCGACCTTGATCAGATGCGTGGCTTCAGGTGTGGCCTGCCCCAGCAGCCCTTCCGGATTCGCGCCTGCTACATTGAAGTAACGGAGAATCACATAATTGAGGCTGGAGGCTGCGGCCAGATCCATGATCATCCGCTCGCTCATCATCTTGGACGCGCCGTAGGGGTTGATCGGGGCCAGCGGCAGATCCTCAGTGAGCACCGTCTGCTCAGGCATACCATAGACAGCCGCGGTGGAGGAAAACACCATGTACGGCACTTCGTGCTTTTCGACCGCTTTCAGGAGGTTCAGGGTATTGCGGGTATTGTTGCTGTAGTACTTCAGGGGGTTGGCGACAGACTCCGGCACCACAATATTGGCAGCGAAATGCAGGACTGCCTCAAACTGGTGACGGGAGAACAGATCTTCGATTGCCGCTTCGTCGGCCAGATCCCCGACCACCAGTTCGCCGGCGGTGACCGCCCAGCGGTAGCCAGTGGAGAGGTTATCGAAAACAACGATATCGTGACCGGCCTGGCCCAGCTGACGGACCACGTGACTGCCAATATATCCGGCTCCGCCGGTAACGAGGACTTTCATAGGCGAAAACTACTCCTTCCCTGAATTCTGTTTGCGCAGACGCCGGATCTCTGCCCGTCGCCGACTGAAAAACTCACTGATCACCTGGCTGCACTGATCTGACAAGACGCCGCCAACGGCGGTCACGTCCCAGTTCAGATGGGGCTCTTCGAGTGTCCGGCGTGCAGACTCTATTGCACCGGCCTTGGGCTCACGTGCCCCATAGACAAGCCGACTGATTCTGCCGTGGACGATCGCACCCACGCACATGGTACAGGGCTCCAGAGTAACGTAAAGCGTGGCATCCGGCAGCCGATAATTGCCCACCCGGGCGGCGGCATCGCGCAGCGCCCTGATTTCGGCATGGGCCGTGGGATCGCAACCGGAAATCGGCGCGTTAAAACCCGCGCCGATTTCCTTGCCATCCAGAACCACCACGGCACCGACAGGCACTTCGCCCTTTGCTGCAGCCTCACCAGCCAGCTGGAGCGCGCGATTCATCCAGCGCTCGTCTTCCGGCGTCGCCTCAGACATCGGACCGGCTCACCCGTCGATTATTCCCACTCAATAGTTGCCGGCGGCTTGGACGAAACATCGTAGGTCACCCGGGATACACCGGTGATCTCATTGATGATCCGGTTGGAAACGGTCTCAAGGAGATCGTAAGGCAGATGCGCCCAGCGGGCGGTCATGAAATCGATGGTTTCAACAGCACGAAGAGCCACCACGTATTCGTAGCGGCGGGCGTCCCCGACCACGCCTACCGACTTGACCGGCAGGAAGACCGCAAAGGCCTGACTGGTCTTGTGGTAGAAATCCGCACGGTGAAGCTCTTCCAGGAAAATGGCGTCCGCGCGGCGCAGGATATCGGCATATTCCTTTTTCACTTCACCGAGAATACGCACGCCCAGGCCCGGCCCCGGGAACGGGTGGCGGTACACCATGTCGTAGGGCAAACCAAGCTCAAGGCCGATCCGGCGCACCTCATCCTTGAACAGCTCCCGCAGCGGCTCCACCAGCTTCATTTTCATGGTTTCCGGCAAGCCACCTACGTTGTGGTGGGACTTGATCACATGCGCCTTGCCGGTCTTGGAAGCAGCGGACTCAATGACGTCCGGATAGATCGTGCCCTGAGCCAGCCAGTTCACGTCCTTGATGTTGGCCGCCTCGTCGTCAAACACATCAATAAAGGTGTTGCCAATTATTTTGCGCTTTTGCTCCGGGTCACTGACACCTTTCAGCTTCGACAGGAACAGATCTTCCGCATCGACCCGAATGACCTTTACGCCCATGTTGCTGGCGAACATGTCCATCACCTGGTCGCCTTCATGAAGACGCAGGAGACCGTTGTCCACAAACACACAGGTCAGTTGATCACCGATTGCCCGGTGCAGCAATGCTGCCGTCACCGAGGAATCGACGCCACCGGACAAACCCAGCAATACCTTGTCGTTGCCCACCTGCTCGCGAATTTGCTGAACCGCATCATCGACGATCTTGGCCGGCGTCCAGAGGGCTTCGCATTTGCAGATAGTCAGGATGAAATGCTCGAGAATCCGCTTGCCCTGCAGGG
>CEPP01078841.1_pt1 | contig 9160 bp, 9 predicted proteins | sample 530521 | NCBI WGS metagenome assembly CEPP01 (sample SAMEA2620256, study PRJEB7988) | marine metagenome | biome: marine biome (ENVO:00000447); feature: surface water layer (ENVO:00002042); material: "saline water (ENVO:00002010), including plankton (ENVO:xxxxxxxx)" | depth 5 m | reverse complement strand
TTGTGGAAATCATAGCCCAATAAAACCAAAGGTGTTTCAAACACGCTCGGATAATCCCCTGTTCCATCACGCCCTTGATGTGGAGCGACTTCATTTCGATTGTTGAAGAAATGTAATGATGGGATGTCCAATTCATCCTCAAAATCCCACAACCCTACGGTTGAGTCAAGGACAACCAACGGTCCAAGCGAAGGAGTAATTTCTCCCCTGTCAATTCGAATGCTTTCAATTATCCCTCGATATTCACCGCCACGTCCACCAATGAACAGATCGGACGAAACGTTGTCAAGGACTCTTTGCTCAATTAGATTCAATGATGCAACCAGATTTGTATTGACGTAAAGGCGCATTTCATCACCTGTGAATTGAGCCGTTATCAGCATCAAAGGCTGCGCCCCTTCCGAAATATCGTCGGGAAGATGCTCTCCGCCACCATACGTGCCAGAATGAGCCTCACGCAATGCGTTCACGTCAAAGGGGGTAATCAAAGTAAAAACACGCCCAATGCAATGAATTGAGAACTCAATCGGTGCATTTTTGAAAGGATGCCCGACCTTCAACTCAAAGCACTTGGGCTTCACAACAACAGTCCCGCCGTAGTTGGGAAGAATGAATGCGTTGATTGTGAACGGTCCAAGAATACGGTTTAACGGGTTGGTTTCCGTTGGAAGGTGTATTCTTCCAATCTTTGTTGCGTGGCTTGTAGTAGTAGTCGTAGTCCCTGCGTATTGTGGCCGTAGAAGATTTATCCCTGACTCTTTGAATTGTCCTGTTGGGACGACTATGCCATCGGTAAAGCCGTTGAATCGAATGGCTTTGCTGGTGATTTTGTGTAGTCCCATTTCACAATCCCACCAACTGTTCAACAGGTGCAAGTTGGATTTGATATGTCCACACCGAATCACCCGCTTCATATCCAGGGTCAAAGGATTGAACAATGACTGGAATTGCTACCCCTTGCCTCAAGAATGGGTTAGGGCGAACAGGCTTGTTGTTTATGATTTCAACAGGATCGAAAGCCTCGGTGTTGCCCTCAGCCGAGAAGTCCGTCCCTGGTCCTGCTGGAATCAAGAACTGCCGTAATTCTCTACTGCCAGTCGTTGATGAAACGATTGACTCATACGGGATGCGAACACCCACGATGTATTTTTGCACCGCTTTTGATTGGTCAATTCTCAAGAATTGTGCTGAGTCAAATGAGGCGATAGAATCTGGCAAATCAATTGCTGAACCTGTCAAGACCTGTGGGCTTATCAAAGCACCACCAGCACTTGGATTGGTGATTGCGTTCAACAAATCCTGCAACTTATCTCCACGTGTCATTTGAATGCCAGATACGCCCCCCGACATGTTGGTAACGAAAAATTGCTTGTCCCATGTAGTGGTTGATGATAGCCCTTGCTTTCTAACAGAAACAATCGAGTTGCCCGAACTTCCTTGCTTTGTATTTACGATCTCAATCATTTCGTTGTTGTAAGTCCCTGTTGAGCCGTTTTGGTTATGATATGAGATTGCTGCCGCTTGACCAACTTTTGTGTTGATGGTGAATTGTGATGATAAGGCGACGGTTGCAGTATTTACCTTGATGTTCGCAGCGTTCAACGCCGTTTTGATTGCACCAGCCACCCCGCCTGTATTGGTTGTAGATGAGATGTCCACGTAAATGATGCTCTTTGCAGCGACAACGTTTGATGCGCTCCCATTCTTCAACTGCAATTCAATTGATTCACCAACGTTGGCTTCAATTTGTTCTGCTGATCTGAAGGTGATTGATGCCCCGTCCATCTCGTTTTTCACCAATGACCATGATGCGCCGATTGAAGCATACCAAGAAGTCGCACCAGCGTTGCCAAAAGCCAATGAAAGGTCAATCGTCATTTGTGCTGCCGATCCGCCCTTAGCCTCTTCATCATCGGTGATAATGCCATCAATCACAATTCCAACGTTGGGTTGGTTCAAATCCAACGCTGCACGTGTGGCAAGCAAAGGGATTGGATGAACCAAAACATTTCGTTGTATCGAGATGCCAATGTTCGTAGCCTCAAGTTCAATGACGGTGCTATCCCTACGGATAAGTTGAATCATTGGCAAATCAAATCACCCCTCTTGTGAAATTGCCGCCTCTTGAACGGTTTCGCAAAACCTTGCTGACTTCATCGCTAACGGCCTTTGCGATGTCCTTTGCATTGCCCCCTCCGCTTACGCTGATGTTGATGTTGTTCGTTTGACTTCCGCCCCCTACATCGCCTTTGATTGAAACAGGGATGGTTCGGCCATCTGGCAAAGGAACAACTGCTTCCGTTCCGTGTAGCATTACAGGATAGCCACTTTTCGGACCACTTGCGATGCCGCCATCGTTGAACCCTAAGAAATCAGCCGCACCTCCCAACAAATCGCCTCCGAACTCCAAGACTGATGCGAAACCATCTACAACGAATGTAATTGCGTCAATGACTGGTTGAAGAACAACCATGATGCCATCTACAAAGGTTTCGATGTAAGGGGCAAGGAATGAAATCAATCCCATGACAGCATCCATGATGAGTCCAATGATGCCCGTTATGATTCGAACAATGGGTTCAAGGAAACCAAAGAATGCGCTTACAAATCGCATTATGGGTGGTCCTAATTGCGCCCATACCTTGATGAAAAGACTGATTATTTGACCCACCAACAATGCAATAACACCTCCTATGAAGGCAACGTATTCAATGACTGATACTGCGAAATCAATGATGCCAGAAGCAAAGAGGAAGTCCACAAATCCTTGAACTACACGTCCGATCCCACTTATCAAATCGCCCATCGTTATTCCCGTATCATCAATTGCCGCTTTGATTACGCCAAGTGCCATACCGATGAGGCCAAAGAAAACGCCGAAAGCATCAACGATTCTTTGTAGCATTCCCGCTTCTTCCATTCGAGCCACAATGTCGCCGATCCCTGTGAAAACTGCTGCAATGAAGGTGAGGTATAGCGTCAAGATGTTGCCCAACATTACGAATATGCCTTCCAAAAGAGGGATAAGCACACCTGCTGCGGCTGAAAAGTCAATTGCGCTAACGGCATCAATGATGCCTTGAACTGCACCGAGGAATGCGTCAATGACGGCTTTACCTGCCTCCATTACCATGCTGAACGCACCTGCGGCTTGCTCACCCCCTCCAAATGATTTGGTGAGCAAAAAGATGGCAGCACCAACCAAAGCAAATGCTCCAAGCACGAAGATCATAATCGTGTTGATTTGTTGAAATACCTTGAGCGTTTTTGAAATCGGTCCCAAAGCAACTTCTGTTGCTTCACCAAGTTCTTCTGTTTTTCCAGTAACGACTTCGAACACATCACCGACTGTTTCCATTGTGTTTTGCAGTTCAACGTATTTGGTGTAAAACGGTCCAAGGATTTTGTTTAGCAATTTGTATTGAAGATTTAGGAGGTTGATTGATTTTGATTGGTTCTTAGCGAGCGTGTTCAATCTTGCTTGACTGGCAATGAACTTGTCCAACTCCGACATATCATCACTCCATCATTTTTGCATTATGACGCTCGAAAAAGTCTGCATCACTTGTTGTGCGTAGTGGTTGCCCCTTATTGCCTCTTCCGTGTTTCATTTGCCTTTCGGCCTCTTTTTTCATGCGTTCAATCATTTCAGCCTTCTTATCGTTGGCTGCTCTCATTACCATGTAATCCAGTAAAACACGATCAGGCGGTTGATTGTCCCAAAAATGAGGGGGGCAGTTGAAGTGGGTTCCTAAACCAAACGTGATTGCTTGATACGAAAGAATGGTGGCCTGTTGAACGTTCAGTTCTGGCTTTTCATCATCGGGGATTTCTTCATCAAGGAACAAGACCAAATCCTCGTAAGTTATCCCAAAGGGCTTGCACCACCAGCAAATTGCCCGATAATATCATTGAGATCGGGTAGAACTGTTCGGATAACATCTCCAACTTCTGGACTAAGGTTCAGCAAGTCTTTCTTGCTAAGGGATGGTTCAGTCTTGGTAATACAGTTGGTAAGGACATAACGCCAATAGCCGCCAAGGTCAATGTTTGGGGCAACGTTTCCATCATCACCCGCTTTGAAGGACACAAATTGCGACATTGCCTCCTGTTGCTCAATCCAAGAAAGAGGCTTGACAAAGACAACCAAAGTTCCGACTGGTGTTTCCAGTTCGTGTCTTTGAGGATTATTGCTTAGGACGAAGGGATTATTCGACAACCTCTTCCTCTCCTTCTTCGCTTGGTTCCTCAACCGCTTCTTCGACTGCCTCTTCAATTGGTTCTTCTCCGATTGAATCAGCCTCAATCAAGAGTTCAATGAGATCGGCTTTCTTGCCAGCAGTTGGTAAGCCACGACGTTGGAGTTCAATGCGTAGTTCGGACACGTTCATTGCATCATAGCGGTGTGAAACAATCTCTTCAACAGGGGCGGGTTCACCTGGCAATGCTTTTGCCAAGTTGGGAAGTGAAGTGTGAACCTTCACATCATCAGCCGAAAGACCAGGACCAGCCTTTACCGATATTCCATCAATTCTCCAATCCAAAGCCACACGCTTTCCATCAACATTCACAGTTCCCGTCAATCGCATTATAATCACCGTTGCATTCTTTTGTCTTAAAGCCTCATCATCAAAGCGTGAAATAAACCGAGTTCTCCACTACTTTCAAGTGGCGAACCACCAACTCAACCTGCACAATCACGGCTCCTTTATCATCAGGCATTTGATGGTCGGCTTTTGTGATGGTGTAGTCTTCAATGGTGATTGTGGCATTCTCACGTGTGCTGTTGCTGCCACGCTTCTTGAGAGTCAAGGTGATGTCATTTGTGTTTTGATGATGCTTGCGTGTGCGTATCTCATTCCACAACTGATCGTCTTCAATCATTGCGCTAAACGAAAAGGTGTATTCACGTTGCGCTTCGGTGATGTCAAGTGGCATTTGAACACCACCCAATTGAACTTGGTCGCTGTCCGTGGTGTTGCCTTCATATCCACGGATGAAATGTCGAGGTTGATTTGAGTTGTTGATTGAGAACTCAATTTGTGTTGCTCTCAATACAGATCGTCCGAATACCTCAAAAGACAAATCTTGGAACAGATACGGCTTTTCACCATTGACGGCGATACCAGATGCTTTGCGATTTATTGCCGTATTTGCAGTATTCTCAAACATGCGGTGAGGCGTGAATGCCTTTGCGGTATCGGTGTAATGACGACCTCCTTCGTAATCCACCTGCAACTTGACCTCGCCTTCGGTATTTGCGGAGAAGGACATGCTGCCAACTTTGCATCCGTTGTAGAGGCGTAGCAACTGTTCAGTTCCAGGTGTTGCGTTGTCCCTGCGGAATGATTGTTCAATCATGAACGTTGGAACTGTGCTGTCGCCAAACAAGGTGTGTTCAACACCGAATTGAAGTTCTTTGGTTGTTGAAACGATGTTGGGGCTTCCTCTTGCATCGTTGGTTTTGTATTGAAGTCTTTCAACACCCGCCGATCCAACTGCATGTGCGAAGGAGAATGGTTCTTCGACATAGACGTAAGCACCATCAACAGCAATGACCCTGCGGATTTCATTCTTGAAGACCGTTGGAAGGGTGCTGTCTTGACCAGGGATGGTATGCGTGTCCTTGTCAATGATTTGAATGTAGTCGCCAACAGCAAATCTTCCAGCGATTGTTGCGCCAAGATTAACTCGCACATCACGTCGAGCAATGGCGGATTGGAGAGGTGCAAGGAGATAAACCACACTTCCTGCGGTGATGGCTTGAACCATTGCGCCAGAATCAATATCACCTGCACCTGTCAAGTTCAGACTTGAAATCCCTGTGTAAAATCCGTAAAGAACTGTGCCATTCGAGGTTATGGTCTTGAATATGCCTCCATTGGCTGCATCAACCACTTCATGTGTTTGGGCTGGCGTTGAGGTAACGAAAATAATTGTTCCTGGTAATCCTGTTGCAGTCTTTCCTCCAAGCAACACATGGTCGTCCTCAGCCAAATTGCTAACGCCAGTTATAAACGCAGGATCAACAGCAGTCAAAGTATCTGCATCGGTAGTTCCAACCTGTTGCGCTTGATACGTTGCAGTTGCGGCTTTGATGTTAAGAGGCAATTCGCTGTCCGTAACACCATTCGCACCAAGAATCGTAAGAAACTCGCCTTTGCTCTTTGCTACGTGTCCTCCAAGGGCATACTTCATCCATCGCAAGGTGTGAGCATTGAGGGTGAAAGAACCGCCCGAAAGCATCTCACGACCACTTGTGAGGACGTTCACATCACGACCCATTCCAACGATGTGTTGTCTTCGAACATCAATCTCAGGCTCAGGGAGGGAGAAGTTGTCAAGAAGTCCAAAGAATTGGTCGGTCTTGACCTGTTGCGCTGCATCAGTCATTGCCGCCTCAAAGGTTGGACATCGTGTAGAATCAAGTGCCAAAATATCATTTGTTGCACCATTTTGACCAACGCCCGTAATCAATGCTGGCTGAACGGTGATTGTTCCGTTGGTGGTGTCATTTGCGATGATGTAGTAAGTGCGTCGGGTTGAGGCATAGTCGTCCGAAGAAAAATTGCCTCCACCTGTGATGCGGAGAATGCAACCAACCAATGCGTTATCAGGAATCTCAACATCTGTTCCCGATCCTGTGTGCCAATAAGTCGCAGTCCCAATGGTGAGGGTGCTGGTGTTGCCAGATTTGCTGGAATGAGCAAAACCTGTGGCTGAGTTGGTTCCTTGAACCATCAAACCCGTTTCTTTACCCCATGATACTTCGGCTACATCACCCTTGAATATCGTTCCAACCATCTTTCATTCCTCATGTAATTGTTTCTAAAGCATCGGCAAACGTAATCACTTCGGCTTGCATCGTATATCGAAAGAACCTCTTGCTACGGTCCGACAAATCCGTTCTCGTCTTGAATATAACCCTGTCAAAGTCGTTATTATTGCCCTTTCTATGCTTATGAATGATTCTCCGAACCTCATCTCGGAGGGCGGATAATCGCTCACGGCTCTTAACAGTTCGAATGTCAATGGTGAGATTGACGTTGATATTTACAAAATCAAACAACAATTCTGGTTGGGCTTCGTTGTGAGCCGTTTCAAAAATACGGATGATGTCATGATCTTGAAGACGACCACGCTTACCTTCTCCCCGATCCAAAACCGCAATGTCTTCAATAGATGGTTTAGGTGAAACGTTCCAATTGGAATCCAACAAATCACGGATAGCCAAAATTGCGTCCTTAGCCATCGCTCATCACCTTTAGCACCCTTTGGATGTCCTCATTGACTTTTCGACGGTATGGGCTTGATTCAACCTGTATCGCCACATTTTGCTCAACATCTTCATCCTCCATAGGGATTCCATCAATTTCAGCCAAAGCCTTCTCACGCTCAACGAGTTGTTCTTGGAAGTTCTTTTCTCCACCAATCGCTGCTGTTGTGGATTTCTCAAGGTCTTTGTAAGCACCTGCTAACCTTTTGCAGTAGTCTTCCATGAATTGGAAAATCATTCAACCACCCATTCCTGCAACGATGATGGTTTCTTGATATGGAATCAACATGCGCTTAACTTCTTCATCCAACTTTTGCACTTTAGCGTTGAGATCAATGTTGCTTGTCCCTTCTGGGAATAGCACCGTGTAGTCGTCGGTGAGGTATATGTCCATGCACACCAATTTGATGCAAGCCTCTTTGATTACCTTATCCAAGTATCGCTCTCCGTAGATGTAGGACACCTTCAAGGAATGGTTTTCGTAGAACGGGTATTGGTTGTTGAACATGATTGCTCCGTTGTCTTCCATAGCCCACCAGTCCTTTTGACGTGCTTCATCGATCACATCCGTTTTCAGGCGCAATTGTTTGATTTCAATACCTTCCGCCAAGTTCGCAACAAAGTTGGTGGTTAGGGTGTCGTCATTGACTGTGAAGACATTTCCATTTCGGCTGCATCGAGCAATGTAGGTGTTCCCTCCTACTTTGTAGAAAACCAAGCCTTCACGCAAAGTGAAAGCCGTTGCATCGGCCAAAGTAAAATTGGAGCCTGAAACGTTTGTAATTGTGCTTGATGGATTCAGCATCAAAGCAAACGTGAAGGCATCGGGGTTGTTTGTAGCAATGGTGGTGTCTTGCCCTTCTTCGGTAGAACGCATGGATGAAATCATCACCACACCGTCGCCATCATCGCTGTTTGCAGTCGCCAAGTATTCATCATTGACGTTCAACTGCTTTCCGTTCTCAGTAAGAGTCCCAATCGGAACATCGGCTTTAGCAGTAGCCGTATCTTTGTTGATGAGATCGGCAATGTTTTGTGCGGTGGTTTTGTCCCCAAAGTCCCCATCCCACGTGGTCGAAGTCTTGCCACGCTCTAAGGTGGCTGTGTGAGCCACACCAGGGCATAGGAACAACTTATCCGATGCACCAATTGAACTTGCCTTGACGGTCATTTTGATGATTGATGAACCCAACTCACGGTATTTGTCCCCTTGCCAAACACCTAATCGAAGAATGCGTTGAACGGATCTGTTCCTCAAATACACCGCCCCCACGTAGTCCGTGTAATAACGACGACGATATGGCTTGAACGTGGTGAAGTTCTGGTATTCATCAGCAACCAAATGAGGTCGCCATGCCATACGGCAAACCGTGTCTATGTAGTCCTGCTTTTCACGGATGAGTGTTTCAACTTGAGTTCTGGTCAAACCTCGCTCCTTTGAGTTGGTGATTGCTGAATTGACTTGGATTTGTGCGCTATTGGCTGTGGTGAACGTTTCAGCACCTTTCTTGGGAACAACGATATTCACATTGCCTCCACCCGCACTTTCAACGCTGGACACGGTGTAGGTTTTGCCGAGGGCATCTGCATCATCAAAAACGGTGATTGAGGTTGTAGCCTCAATTTTCCAACGACGATAATTCGCACCTGTGATTGGCAACTTCAACTCGGAACCAACAATGCTGCTATCGCCTGATAACGCTATGGGATCGGGAAGTGGCAATTGTAGAAAGTTCGCTACATCATCAACCGAGCAATAAACCAGTTCATCAGGGTGTAGTGGTGAACTTGGTCGGTGTCCTGGGTTGAATGATTGTGGCATCCTTGTTCCCCCTTCAATCACGGAGAACTATTGCGGGTCGTGCGCCCTTTCCTCGCATCATG
>CEPP01001459.1_pt1 | contig 9236 bp, 13 predicted proteins | sample 530521 | NCBI WGS metagenome assembly CEPP01 (sample SAMEA2620256, study PRJEB7988) | marine metagenome | biome: marine biome (ENVO:00000447); feature: surface water layer (ENVO:00002042); material: "saline water (ENVO:00002010), including plankton (ENVO:xxxxxxxx)" | depth 5 m | reverse complement strand
AAGAAAAAACTAGTATCCTTCTGAACAGACACTCCAATGTCAGTAAAAGCTATTATGAATGGGGCGGCAATAATTGCAAACATTGTGCAAACCACTATAAACCTACGAATCCAAGCACCAGAAGCACCTCCACGCCTTGAAGCAGCGTCCGCACTTGCATCAGCCGTTTCTTGTTTTTTAATTGTTTGCTCAAACAAACGAGCTTGGTTTTGGGCTTGAGTTGCAATCATTTTCATAATGAATCCGCTTACTCCTCCGCCCAGCATAGCTATGAGTTCAGTAGTCATTTTAGTTCCTTGAGTAATTTATAAATAGAAAGTCCTAAAAATATAAAAGTCATTACACCAACAATCAAACTAACTGCACTGTTAATGCTTTGTAGCCCCATACAAGCAAAAAACCCAGTTGATCCCACTGTTCCTCTAAGCATCGTATCCATCGTTAAGTAGCCACATTTTGCATTGTAAGTGCTTTCCAGCTGCCAGCACCACCAGCACCAGTAGTATCCCCTATAAAGACTTGGACTTCATAGTGTTCTGAGTTGTAAATTATTGTGCCTATAGGTGTAGCTGGAAGGGCATCCCTAGTGGAATCAGTGTAATGACCAAGCCTTACCCAGTCATCAAAGAATCCGCCCCCTATAACTCTCATTGCTTCACCAGTTATACCAGAAGAATGACCGCCTACAATGTGTAATGCAGATTTGGGATTGTTGCTATTAATGCCAACCTTGCCAACATTTTCTCCGTCGGTCTTTTTAATAACCACTAGATTATTTGGATTTTCATCGTAATCCCTAAATCGATGCTCTTTGGCATCGTAGTGTATTGGTTCTGCTGTTCCGCCAGTAGTTCCTACACATTGTATTTCACCAGTAACCATTTTGGGAATTTTAGCTTCTCCAGTAAAAATTGGGTTGGCTTTTGGTGCAAGGTCTTCAATCAGGTTGCTATTAGTATTTATGTTATCTGTATTAATAGATATATTACTGGCATTGGTAGCTATATTGGTAGTATTAGTCGATATAAGGTTGCTATTAGTATTTATGTTATCTGTGTTGGTAGCCACATCAGTTACCAATCCATCAACAGTAGAGCCAGTTGCCGCACCAATATTAGATCGAATTGCCGCATTGTCTGCCGACTGAAGCATTTTATCTACATCTGAAGAAACTTTAATATTGGACATTTTAATCTAAATAGGTTAATGAAATTTGCGAAATAGTAGCAACAAAGTTTGACCAAGGGCGACAAGAGAAAAATATAGAAGGAGAATAGTTTGGAGGCGAAGCACTGCTATCATCAAATGTTTCAAATTCAAAAGAGTTGCTTCCTGAACTTATTGTTCGTATTCCAACATGAGGAGCATTAGGATTGGTATCTGGGTCTCTAAAAGCAAAGACTATCATTGGACCCGAAGCATGATTAAAAACATCTCCAGAAGCCACACTTATCTTAAAATCACATCGGTGTTTTCCGATTTTTACGGCTGGATTAGTATGATTATTCGTCAAAACAACCCCTGCATACGAAGGCACACTTCCTGCCGATTGCGTGCTAGTAATAGTAATACTATCTTTTGGATCAGAAGGACTAGTCTCTAGGCTAGTGGAAAAATTACTACTTCTTCCATAAGCAAAAAATTCAGATTCTGGATATCGAAAGCCAATGGGTTGGCTTGCCAATGGCACGACACTGTTCATGCCAAGTGCTAGAGATGCGTTCATTGTATTAAGCGTGATATGCTTCTATTTCACCTGCAGAAACTTGTAGTAATGTAAAGTTTCCGTAACTAGTATAGCCAGCAGGTAGAGTTCCAGCAAGTGCCTCTGAATTCTCTTTATTTGTGCATAGGATGTTGCTAAGAGTAGCTCCTCTTGGTCCAGCCACGATAATTGCAAAATTACCTTCGACGACACCTTCACCAGAATCGACGACATGACTACCACGCTTGCCTAGGCTTTGTTCTATAAATGCGGGGGGAGTTGACATAATTATATTGTTAGTTGGTTGTAGTTAGTTCGCACATTTTTTACAATATACGAGTTTGCGATATCTTGATCGGAAATTTTTGCCAGCTGGTCTTCTAAAATTGAGTTTACTAAGCTCAAGGATAATGTGTAGTTTTGCTGACTTGCGTTTTGTTCTACACTTCTTTGCCAAGTATATGCAGCTAGGTGAGCCATGTATTCTACAAACTCCGAGGGAACTTCTTGAGTTGCTGCTCCATCTGATTGCAAATCTACATCTAACTTCTTTTTGTAAGTTACATAAACTTGCTTTATAGCGTTTTCCGAGTTGGGCTGTAGGTAATAGTCGTTTTCCGTATTTAAATACAGACCACTTTGAGAAACTCCGCCTTCCATTGTTAGCGTTGCACCATTTTTATTTACTACAAATCTAACCTCATTCCCTCTCACTATATTGGGATCGGTAGAATATATTCTAAGAAATGTATCAATGGTGTCCGTAAGCTCCCCAGTTGGCAGAGGCAAACTTCCTCCTATTTCACTATTAAAAGTTAAGGGAAGTGTGGAACTAGAACTATTAGTATACAAGCAAGTTTCAGTTTCACCATCTATTGAACACAAGTCCCATACTGGAGCAGAAGTGCTATCCTTTGGTCCTATGGATGCAATCTTATTGCCATCTTCATCATACTGATAGTAGTTGTGAAAGTTTCCAAAGGTTGACATTTCACCCTTGTAATACTTTCCGTTTACTGAAGATGTTCCAGCGTTAGAATAAGTTACCGAACCCTCTTGTTGCTCTACTGTGTTAGATTTAGTAACTGCTCTTTCTTCTCCAATTACTAAATATCGTTCCCAGTAATTGCTTGCCCTATACGCCTTTGTAGCGGCATAATTCCAAAGAGTATTTATTCGTCCGTAACTTGCTGTTGTCGTATCGTATTCTCTTCCAATTAGAGCAAAAGTTAAATCCCTTAATTCTTGGACTGTTGAATTTGATAGAGCCATTAGATTTTATTTGCAGCCATGCCGTTGGGCATGAGAACCTTGTTGTTTAAATATTTTACGAACTCCTTGTCATTAGAAAAGCCGACCCCATACTTTCTATTTAGAGCGTAGTATTCATTCATAGGAATACTACCTATGTGCTTTCCAAATATTGGATGACTCTTGCCCTTGTAAAACTGAGTAGCTTTTCTGGCTTGACGGATTCTTTGTTCTTCAGCTTTTGGATTAAAGATTTGCTTGCATTTATTATCAAGAATCTTGGATTGATTGCTGAGTAACTCTTCCTCTGATGGTAATTTTGACATAACAAAAGGGCTGGGGGTATAGAAACCCCCAAACCCAGAATTGTCAACGACTTATGCGAAGTTCGTTATCTTACCAAGACCATTAGGTCCACGGCAGATAAGAGTTCCCATGTGATCGATGTAGCCGCGAGGACCGCCACCTTGATCTTCAAGCATTGTTGAACCCATGCTTAGACCCTCTGCGTATCCAAGAAGGCTTGGATCAAGAAGGTATGCACGCTTTTGGTCTGGCAATGTCTTAGGATTAGCAGACATGATCTTCACGATACCATAAGGACCTTGGAAGATTTCGACATTATAAGTAATGTCAGTTCCATCGCCTTGGTTGAATACAGTGCCATTGCCACCAATTAATGGTGACTTGTCAGTGACATTGTTGGCAGCTTGAACTGTTTGAACACGAGTAAAGCCATCGATGATAGCGTTACGAACAGTTGTTCCAGCAACAAGAACATGATCGCCTTGCTCACCAGTTTCTTCAAAAACGCTTGTAAGCATTCCGTTGAAGCGGGATTCAGTAAGGTCTTCATTTGAATCACTAAGAACAGATGCGGCTGGTGTTTTGAATGCAGTTGGAACTGCTGCAACATCGTCCGATGTTGGAGAGTTGTTAATCCACTGACCTAGTCCACGGAATTTGCCAGCAGCACCACTAGCACCAGCTACAGCAGAATTGTCAGAAGCAAGTGCGGACTCAATATCACGAAGAAGTTGAGATGCAGCTTTTTCTTCAGCTTCCTGCACGCGAACTGGAGTAACAGAATCAAAGATTTCTTGTTTCTTAGAAACATTGAATCCACCACGGAAGTGCTGTAAACGATTGTTTAAGCGAGTAAGGCTACCGAACTGAGCGTCAAAAGAGCCGCCACGAGTTTCTCCGATATCTACACCTTCTTCTACAGCGTTGTCCTTGTCAGCGTCAGCTAGGTTGTCAACAGTCCACTCAACAAGATCAGCAGTTGCGGCTTGCTTTGGAAGCATTCCGTAAATGGGAGCTTGGCGTGGAGCAAGAACAGTTGTTAAATCCAACAACTGCTCACGATTACCCACACCAGAACCAGTTGGAGGGGTAGAGTCATATGAAGCATCAAATGCCATAATTTTTCCTTTGTTTAATAATTAATTTATCTGTAACGAGCGTTTATTTGAATTTGACGGAGTTTTCTAGCTGCAATAAGATTTCCTCTCTGAGCCGCTTCTTTCAACTTCTTGATTTCGGTAGCTTCCTTAGTTTGCCTTGAGTTGCTGGCTGTGCCAGTTCCACCCACTGCATTCTGCGGAGCTTTCCTTGGGATGATTATTTTCTTTTTCTTAGTCACCTTGGGCTTTACCATATTAGCCGCTGCGTGAGCTAGCTGATATTTTAGTTTAGCCATGAGTGCTGGAGCAAGTTTTGAAACGATTGCTAAATCCTCGGACTGAATCATTTTTTGATATTCAGCATAGGTTTCAGACGCATCGTCCCCCAACCAAGAAAACTCATCTTGAGCCTTTGAGTTTAGCTCTTCTGCTTCTTTTTTAGCAGATTCTAATCTCTTCAAATATTTTCGTTGCTTGGGCAACTCGTCATATCTGTCTTGTAGGCTAGATATATATTGAACAATGTCAGAACGAGTATACTCGGTTCCCTTATGCTCAAATGTATCGTCGTCTCCAGCTAGCCAGTTTTGATAATAACGAATATTGTCCTTGGTTTCCTTTTCGATGCTGTCTAGCTCTTCATCTGTAGTGATTGAAGCCAATGCATTTGTAGGAGCAATTACTTTATCTAAGCTACCCTTGAGGGCAGCATCTTTACTTTCTAGCTCGCTTTTGAGTTCCTTGATCTGAGATGTCAGTTCTCCAATTCGTTTACCGCTACCACTACCCATTTTCTTTGCCAGCTCACCAAGTTTTTCTGGTGGTAGCACTTCCATGGCTTGCAGTGCGATTTCCGATCTAGAGTCATCATCTATCTCATCCCAATCAATCTGTGAAAGAACGCCTTCGCTTTCTTCTACCTCTTCGGTGGATTCTTCAACTTCAGCTGTTTCTGATTCCCCTGCTTCGGATGCCTCCTCTGCTGGCTTTTCTTCTTCAGCTTCTTTTGATTCCTCTACCGCTTCTGGTTTCGGAGTTAGCTTTTCCACTCGTGCTTTCCGAATTTCTTCCAGCGTTAGTGGTTTGGCTTGTTCGACTGTCGATGCTTCTTCTTCTTGGAGGGCTGCATCGTTACCCTCAATTGCAGTATTTTCTTCCATAATCTGTTCTGCCTTTTACGCCAAGCAGTTGGGCGAAAGTGTATTATAACAAAGATAATTTATTTTTTGTCGCAACTGCAAGCGACATCAACTATTTACCTTTGGACTTTTTGGACTTTAAATATTTTCGATACTCGGCAGCCTCTCTTCCACTTAGGCGATTCTTTTGGGCTGTCGTCATTCTTTCAAATTTGTTCTTGGGCTTTTTGCCAGATGGTGGCTTTATCTTTTTAATACTACCATCTCTGTTTCGGATAATACTTGAACCCACTGGAACACTTGTTTTAGGACCAGTAGTAGGAGTTCTTGGATTTCTAACAGTTGGGACTGAAGCCATTTTTACCTTAGCTGGTTTGGTTGATGCAGCTGGTTTAGTTGGTGCGGATGTTTTAGGTGGCTTAGTCTTCGTAGTGGGCTTAGTAATATAAACAGTATTATTGGGCTTAGTGGGTTTTGATCCGCCCGATGAACCTGATCCCCTTCTTCGGGTCGATGGATTTGATCGACTTGATGTTCCGACCTTAGAAACTGCGGCAATAGTTCCCAGTGTTCCTGCTCCTGCAACTCCATAACCAGTGTTAACTATTTTTCTTGCTTTGCTATAATTAGCTGCCCTTGCCGCATCCGTAGCCGCAACTTTTGCTTTTATGCTAGCTCCTCGTTGACTTACAATTGAAGGAGTTGTCGTAATCCTACTAACAACCCTATCAGTAAGTCTAGCGTCCGCTTTGCGAATCGCATCCGTTGTTTTTGTTACGGAGGCAGGTGCTTGAATTCGTTGCCGCCCAAACGCCATTGCTTTTGTTAAAGCTTTTTTTATACTTGGAGAAGCCGCTGTTGCTCCTGCCCTTACGAATGATCCTAATCCCATAATTTTTTCTTTCTAACGATTTCTGTTTCTAATTTTTTTTGGAAGGTTTTTTAACATGTCCCTTTTCATGGATTTCATAGTTTCTACCCCACCCTTAGATGGTTTTGATAGACCCTTCAAAATCCCATATGTTTTCTTTTGGGCTGCTCCTCCAGCTATAAGCCTTCCTGCTCCCCTTAGTATATTGAATAGTGCCATTAGTATTTACCTTTTTTTGATCTGGGTGATGATTTTGTGCTACCGCCCTTACCAGCCCAGAGCTTGGTGCAAGCTAAATGTTTTGCTGTTCCCCATTTTGCCGTAGAACATTTGTGTCTTGCTTTGAATGATCGTCTAGCAGCTGGAGAATAATTGTGTCCGTAACCCTTTGCCCCAGCGTGAACTAATTTCTTTTTTCCTCCACGGCAATAGAGTTTCATGATTTTCTTCCCAGCACGAGTGCTAGGTCGAGTCTCTCCACAACGCATTGTTTTCTTAGGACTTGGCATTGTTTTGAGGAGTTAAAATTTTTAATAAATAATCGTCTTCTATCATACCACCTAGTATTTTAGCGTCAGCCCTTTCGGACGCATCTAAGCTTTTTTCTAGGAGTTCAAATTTAGTTTCTCTGCATTGTTTTAAAAACTGGAGAATATATTGATACTCTTGGTATTTAGATAAAAAGCTTACAGCTTCAGAAAGACTGTCAGTGGGTTTCAGATTTCCAGCCATTATTGCTCTTGAACATTTTGAGTTTGAATATTACCCATTTGTGCTGGGGCTGCTCCAAGTCTTCCGATTTCAGCGTTCTGCTGTTGAACAACTTGTTGTTGATACTGAGCCGCATAATTCTGAATGTTGCTGACAAATCCAGAATCCTCTTGCATACGCTTCTGAATATCTTCCTGCGAAGTGTATTCTTGTATAACCTGCATAGCAATCTGACCACCATTGGGTCTAGCACCCACTGGTATTCCAGCGTATATCTTAGTAAGGTCATCAGTGACATCCTTGATCATTTCTTCCTGCCCTTCACCCTCTGGCTGGATAATCACATCCGCTATGCTTGGATCAATTGCATTTGCGGCTAATTGCTCCGCTGCTTGTAAATTAAATGTATTGTTTGGCGAGTTTCTAGCTAGCTCAAGAATGGAAGTAATTTTTGCTTTCATCATTTCTGGGTCTTGATTCTGCACATCGAATGACATGCACACATCGATTTCTTCATCATCTGGAGAACGATAAATCATCATTTCGTTTGGATATCCAGTAACCCTGAAGAACTTTTCATCTGGACCAAATACCAAGAACGCTTTGTAAGCTAGCTTCAATATATCGGAGCAGTGCGTTAAGAACTTATTGATAAAGAACTGTTGGCGTTGCTGACTTAGCTGGCTGTTTTCGTTGAGTCCAACCAAATCCATTGCTTCTTGTTGGACATATTTTTCCAGCTGGCTAGCCGCACTAGAAGTATTCGGAACATTCATGAACTCAAACTTTTCGTTTGCACGAACACCAATCCAAGCACCTGCCCCCATTTGAGCTGGGGGTCTACCCACTGGGTGGAGTAGGGGTGGTGCTACACCCAGAGCCATTTGATCACTCCAGCCATCCCTAAGAGTCTTCATTTGTTTTTGCGGACCACGGAGAAGATCACCAAATGTAGTTATATCGTAGATACGCTTGTTTGCATTGCTTAACCTAGTAAGCACAAAGGGATACTTTTCGTATCCAGATAGAAGAGTATTACTAAGATATCCAGTTGTTAGTCTTGGATTCCAGACTGTAAGATAGATTCCCTCTGATCCACTCTTTTCATCTATGAGTCTTCGGTATGTATAAATGACTTCGATCAAATCCTTGGACTCGACCATACCACTCATTCCGTATGTTGATCCCCCTCGTGATTGGGAGGATCGCAGAGTATTGACGGACACTTGATTCATGCCAGAAAAATCAAAACCTCTATAGTGTTCGATGAGTTCTTCTGCTATCTCTGCATCCCAGTCTTTTGTTTCTACGCAATTTTCTATTTCTTGCGGAGTAAGAAATGCTCGCATGTGGACTCTAGGAGAACGCTGTATGTCTGTTACATACGAGGGAATGACGATATCAATATCAGAGAACTTAGTTTCAACGAAGGGACGAGATATATCTTTCTTGGCTACTGGAATCTTTGCGACTCCGAAGTCCCTTAGTTCTTTCAGGGCTTTCTTTGCTTTTGGAACATCGACATAATCAAACATGTCGGTCATCATGGCAATTGTTTCGTCGTCCCTATCTTCGTCCGCTAGGAGTTCAAAGAGTTCTGGGGCAACTTCGGATATTAGTTGTAGGTTGAACTCTTCATCGTGAGTTCTGGATTTCATTTCCCAATCCACATAGGTAATCGCCATCCCCTTTTCCAAAAGAGTGTTTGCCGCTGTTTCGCATTCGGAAACAAAACCCTTGATGTATGTCTTTTGCATGTATTTCAAGAAGGATGAAATTATCCCAGCCTTCTTGACATCTGAGGATTCGATGGGATATGCACGAATATTTGCTCTATTCAGGGCATTCATCATCAAGCCAACATATGTGGTAATACATTGCTCTATAAGCCTTACCTCTGTATCACAAGCACCATCCCAAGGGAATGCGTTCTCTCCAGATTTTGTAAGCTGATCATTTTTGCCTACCCACTCTGCGTTTCTATTGTCGTAACTATCTTGGCACTGGGATACATACGCTGATAAATCTGTGACATCGGAATCATAGTCACGCTTTAGTTCGTTTATATCTGGCTCAGATTGGACATAATATGCTTCTAAGTCTTTGTCTTCCATGGATGTGAGATTATAACACGACTCTTTTTATTTTGTGAG
>CEPP01014595.1_pt1 | contig 9250 bp, 10 predicted proteins | sample 530521 | NCBI WGS metagenome assembly CEPP01 (sample SAMEA2620256, study PRJEB7988) | marine metagenome | biome: marine biome (ENVO:00000447); feature: surface water layer (ENVO:00002042); material: "saline water (ENVO:00002010), including plankton (ENVO:xxxxxxxx)" | depth 5 m | reverse complement strand
CCGTCAGGCCAGTGCGGTTGTGTGGCAAATCGTACTTGTTTGACTGCGTTGGTTCTTGCTAAGGGTAGAGTTGTCAGAGTTTTTCAGGCGCGATAACCCACTCGTTAACTTTCGTGAATTCAAAATTCAATCGTGACCTTTAATCCACCTCGTGGGCGATTGGAAAAGACAATCTTTGCGCCATACCGGCTAACAATGTCTTGAACGATTGCAAGGCCGAGCCCGTGGCCCGGAGTCTGTTCGTCCAGCCTTAATCCTCGTTGACCAAGCTTGCTCAATTCAGCTTCCTCAACGCCGGGACCATCGTCTGTCACGACAATTCGTTTTGAGGGGCCGCATTGTTCCAATATTAGCTCCACCTCTCTATGTGACCACTTCCCCGCATTGTCCAGCACGATCCCCAGTATTTCAGATAGGTCGTATTCTACAATTGGCCAACGGCTATTCTCTGGGAGAGAACTTGATAACTCAAATGATTTTGCCGGGTATAGTCTTCCCATCATCCACAGAAGGTCCCGTGCTTTTTCTACTGGATAGCAGCTTTTTCCTACCTGCGGCCCAGCAAACCGGCTGCGGCGCATTTCAGCTTCAAGTTGTTTGTCAATATCCCCGAGACGCGCAGCTATTTGCTGCCTTAACTCGCTATCTAGCGGCGTAGAAGTGTCGCTGAGAATTTGTTGGACAGACGCAATCGGAGTTTTAACGCTGTGGGATAGGTTTGCCAGCGCATTCCTCGAGCGCTCCAATCGTTGATCAAGTGAGTCAAGCAGCTGGTTCAACTGTTCGACGAGAGGGTGGAACTCCTCGGGGACAGTCATATCTATACGCGAGACGCTCCCATCCTGGAGTCTTTTCAGTGACGCCTTGAGTCGTGTGACAGAATGCATGGACAAATTGACGCCGAGCCAGATTGCACAAACCAATAGCGAGATAAGTAAAAGAGATGCGATTGCCGTCCATGCATGTAGCTCTGCCTGGCTATTCTTCAATGCGCCGAGGTCTTCTGCAACGATAACAACAAACGGTTTTTCGTTTGCGATGAAGGAACTCCGATATGCCAATATGTCCGTTGGGGCCCCTGCTATTTCAGAATTTTCGACCCGAATCGTGCCCTCTTTTTCCGATTTGATGAGCGGCGATAGTAGCGGTTTCCATGATTCTGGCGAAATGATGGTCCTGGAATCGGAGTGTTGAACAAAAGCATGGTGGAATACGCGCTGAAAGTAATCGCCCGTCTTGAGTCCGTCGAAGGCTCCGTCACTGTCCCGAATCTGATGCTCTAAAAACGAAACCTCCTCTTTCAGCCTGTCCGTGACAAATTCACGGGACATTCTTTCGAGCAGAGCACCATGTGCAAACCAGGCTATTGCCATCAAGGCAACACCTGCGGGCAGCAGTATTACAAGCAGGGTGCCTTTTACAGAGGCAGGTTTCTTAAACGTTGTCATTGAACATATAGCCTTGGCCACGTCGGGTTGAGATTGTGGAATTTCCCACCAGTCTTCGCAGCCTCCGAATATATGCCTCGATAACGTTCGCGCTTGGGCTATCTTCGAGACTGTAAAGCTGCTCTAGCAGTTGGTCTTTTGAAAAGACATGGCCCGGCTTACTCATCAGGCAGCGCAGAAGACGAAACTCTGTGCCGGTAAGTGGATGTTCAGTTCCATCGTCCACCGACAAGCATTGACGATTTTCATCCAGCACAAAGCGGCCTGCCTTAACCAATGAATGTGTTCTCCCTTCGCTCCTGCGAACAATAGCATTCAGCCGTGCAATTAACTCTTCGGTCTGGAAAGGTTTTGCGAGGTAGTCGTCTGCCCCTGCCTTTAGTCCAGCCACTTTATCATGCCAGTCATCTCGCGCTGTCAGGATTAGTACGGGAAAGGCAATGTTCTTTGCGCGCCACTTTTTTAAAACATCTAAACCGTTGCCGTCGGGCAGCCCCAGATCCAAGATGCTGACCCGATAATCTTCCTGTTCACCCAGAGTTATTGCTTCTTTTGCCGTATACGCAGGGTCCACGCTGAACCCCGATTTTTCAAGTTGATGCAAAAGGCTGTTTGAGAGCATCTGATCGTCTTCAACCAGTAGTAAACGCATTTTTTTTCCTTTTTGCTGAGCGGCGACTGTGAATTCAACGTAATGTCTTTAGTAGTCCTGAATTCAGCCTAAATAAATTTTTTTGAATTTTCAGTAAGAATTCAGGTTGGTAAGCGATCTTATGTAACGATTCTGGACATTGATCAAGTGTCCTGAAAATACAATTAATTGTTGCTGAACGATTTCACAGGAGAAGATGGTATGAATGTATCAAAGTTGTTGGTAGCGGGTGTGGCCTTTTCAATGTCAGCGGGTGCTTTTGCAGCAGGAGCCCACGGTGGCGGGCACGGGGCTAGCAGCGGAGAGCCCGGCAAGGCCTCCGAGGTTGCTCGCACCATCACCGTGGAAATGTACGACAACTACTATGAGCCGGAAGAAATAACTGTGAAGCCTGGTGAAACCGTGAGATTTGTGGTGGAGAATAAGGGCAGTCTTGTCCATGAGTTCAACATTGGCACCCCCGCCATGCACGAGAGCCATCAAAAAGAAATGATGATGATGGTTGAGCATGGCGTGATTCAGGGCGGCAAGCTGAACCACGACATGATGAACATGGATATGGGCAATGGTCATTCCATGAAACACGACGATCCCAACAGCGTCTTACTGGAACCCGGGCAGAGCAAGGAAGTTGTCTGGAAGTTCTCTGATAAAGGCAATATCGAATTTGCCTGTAACGTGCCGGGCCATTACCAGTCAGGAATGTACGGTGACGTAAATTTCGAATAATACAGTGTGCTGAGCGCCGCACGATTGCAAGGGCTGGTGAAGGCTTCCCAGCCTAACTCCAATGAAGTGCAGTTGGGAATAAAACAGATGAAGATACGCCTTTTGACAGGGCTTTTGACCCTGCTGATGCCGGCCATGGTCATGGCCGGTGAATACGGCCTGACGGTTGACCGGGTTAAAATTGATACCGGCGATTTCGTGAAAGAAGGTATCGGCTACAATGGTGCATCTCCGGGACCGGTGATGCGCTTCAAGGAAGGTGAAAATGTCAGGATCAACGTAACCAACAACCTGGACGAGATGACCTCGATCCACTGGCACGGACTGATCCTTCCCTTCGACCAGGATGGTGTGCCAGGTATCAGTTTTCCAGGTATCAAGCCGGGTGAAACATTCACCTATGAATTTCCTATCCAGCAAGCAGGCACCTATTGGTTCCACAGCCACTCTGGTTTTCAGGAGCCAGACGGAGCCTATGGCGCCATTGTCATTGAGCCCGAGGGCCGTGAACCGTTCCGCTACGATCGTGAATACGTGGTGCAGCTGACCGATAAACACCCCCATTCCGGTGACCGCATCATGCGCAACCTGAAAATGATGTCGGATTATTATAACCGTGAGCAGCAAACTGTGGGCGAGTTTTTCTCGGACGTGTCCGAAAACGGCCTGATGAGTACTGTCCGAGATCGGATGGCATGGGGCGATATGCGCATGATGAAAGCGGACGTTGAGGATCTGCAGGGCTTTACGGGCCTGATCAACGGTAAAGGACCGGACCAAAACTGGACCGGAATCTTTGAGCCCGGCGAACGCATCCGGCTGCGCTTCATCAACTCCTCGGCGATGGCCTATTTTGACGTCCGGATCCCTGGCCTGGATATGACGGTCGTGCAGGCGGACGGCAACAACGTTCAGCCGGTTAACGTGGACGAATTCCGTATTGGTGTGGCGGAAACCTACGATGTGATTGTGCGCCCCAAAGATGAGCAGGCTTACACCATTTTCGCCGAATCCATGGGGCGTTCCGGTTATGCGAGGGCAACACTGGCCCCCGAAGAGGGTATGGAAGCGGCCGTGCCGCAACTGCGTGAAGCTGCCCGACTGACCATGGCGGATATGGGCGGTATGCCCGGTATGGACCATGGCAGCATGGCAGGCATGGATCATGGAAACATGGATATGGGCAGCTCAGAAGGTGTGTCCGGAATGGACCACTCAAACATGGGCAGCATGGACCATTCGAATATGAAAGGAATGGATCACTCCAACATGAAAGGAATGGATCACTCTGACATGTCCGGCATGGACCATGGTTCCATGGAGATGGGAAAAGGCGGTCCCAGCGATCCCTTCTATGCCAAGGGCAGTGGCGTTGTGCCGACGGCGGCCAATGGTGGCAAGTTCCTGTCCTATGCTGATCTGAAGGCTCAGGACCCGTTGTACGAAGACCGCGAACCGACTCGGGAGATCGAGCTTCGTTTGACCGGCAATATGGAGCGCTACACGTGGAGTATCAACGGTGTTAAATACGAAGACGCGGATCCCATTCGTCTCAAATATGGTGAACGGGTCCGTTTCAAGTTTGTGAACGAAACCATGATGACTCATCCCATGCACCTGCACGGTATGTGGTCCATCCTTGATGTTGGCGCAGGTCAGTGGAACCCGATCAAACACACCGTTAGCGTGAACCCGGGCACTACGGTGTACATGGAAACCGAGGTTGACGAGCCAGGCCAATGGGCGTTCCATTGCCATCTTTCTTACCATGCGGCTGCCGGGATGTTCCGCAAGGTGATTGTTGAGGGTGGCCCTGAGTCCACGCAGGCCAAGACAGGCGTTGTTGCTGAAGATGGAGGTGAGGCATGAGCTGTATTCGATCACTTGCCGCAGTCAGTTTCCTTGCCTCTATTGGTTTCTCAACGACGGTGATAGCTCAGGAAATGATTTCCGATACCACCGCTCGTAAACAACCGCTCAAAGCCTGGGGTGTTCAATTTGAGGAGTTTGAGTACCGATACAGCGATGATGATGAGGAACTGGGCGTCTGGGATGCGGATGCCTTCTATGGCACCGACGAGTTCAAAGTCCGGCTGCTCACAACCGGGGAATACGAGATAGAAGAACAGGCCTACGAAACACTGGAAAACCAGTTGGTCGGCCAGATCCCCATCTCCAAGTTCTTCGACGCCAAAGCGGGTGTTCGCTTCGACACCCCTGAAGGGCCGGATCGCACTTATGCCGTGCTGGGTGTCGCTGGGCTTGCCCCACAATGGTTTGAAGTCGATGCCAACCTGTATGCCAGCAAGGATGGTGATACGTCTGCCGAAATCGACGCGGAATACGAGCTGCTTTTCACCAATTACTGGATCCTGTCTGCAACCCTGGATGCGACGGTAGCATTCAGCGAGGATGAGGAAATTGGCGTGGGCAAAGGCTTGGTTTCCACCGAAACTGGGCTCCGGTTACGCTATGACCTGATCGATCGCGCATTCTCGCCTTACGTGGGCGTGGTGCATGAGCGCATGTACGGTGATACCGCAGATCTCGCTAAAGCCGAAGGCGGTGGCACAGAAGACTGGTTCGCAGTCGTCGGTGCCCGCATCTCGTTCTGATCGGAATGAATAAGGAGCCAGGGGTTGCCCTGGCTCTATTTTATGATGTACGTCAATTTCATCGAAAACCTTCACTGATTTTCAGTCGCAGTTCAGGTCCGCATGTTGTCATTGAGGGGAAATGATAAGGCGAAGAGGGGCCCGCCATGACTAAAGCACATAAAGCATCGAACCAGGAACAGTTCCTGCTGCGACGGAAACTTGTCGTGGAAGGTTTTGAAGAGAGTGAATGGTCTGACTTTATTCACGAACTCAATCATCACCCCTGTGTTGATTTTGCCGAACGCAAGCCAAATAATCTGTTAGACGTTACCTTCGATGGGACTCATTGGTCTACCGACGAGTTATTGGAGGTGATTGGAGCACATGGTGGCCGGTTGAAGGCGGGGTGGTGGGCTCAAAGGAAGCTGGCGTGGTATCGATTTACAGATGACAACGTTCGTGCCAATGCCAAGCATGATCCGTTTTGCTGTTCAAAGATCCCGCCCATGAAACGAAAATAACCGGAGGTTAAATGAGCAGGGAGCAAGATAGAACCACTCGCTATAAGGAAGGCAGTCTCACACTCGCGGGAACCGTTATGCTCGGTACCGGCGTCATGATCGGCGCCGGTATCTTTGCACTTACCGGGCAGATGGCGCAGATGACCGGTGTTCTTTTCCCATTGGCGTTTCTGGCGGCTGCGGTGATCGTCAGCTTCAGTTCTTATTCCTACGTCAAGATTTCCAATGCCTGGCCGTCAGCCGGGGGCATTGGCATGTACCTTTACAAAGCCTATGGCAATCGGCTGCCGACCGCGTTCAACGCCCTGCTGATGTATTTCTCGATGGTGATCGCCCAGAGCTTCCTCGCGCGCACGTTCGGCTCGTACACCATGCAGCTGTTCGGTGGCGATGAAAGCGGTCGCATGGTGCCCATTCTCGGCGTGTCCCTGATCCTGGCAGCGTTTCTGATCAACCTGCTCGGTAACCGAATGATTCAGGGGGTGGCCTCCTTCATAGGCATCCTGAAGATCGGAGGCATACTGATTTTCGGGGTCGTGGGTGTATGGGTTGCCGACAGTCTGTTGGTCGACTTTTCAAGCACGGGCGAAGCCGGAGCAACGGGTAATTTCCTGGGTGCGACGGCACTTGGAATACTGGCCTTCAAGGGCTTTACTACGATCACTAACAGCGGCTCTGAAGTCATAGATCCCAAGCGGAATGTAGGGCGGGCCATCATTATTTCCATCGCGGCCTGCGTGGTGATTTATACTTTGGTTGGTTTTGCTGTGGCCAGTAACCTGTCGCTGGCTGAAATCATCGAAACGCAGGATTACTCGCTTGCTGCCGCCGCGCGCCCGGCTCTGGGAGAGTACGCGGTCTGGTTCACCGTTGCCATTGCCATGATGGCCACCGCCGGCGGTATTCTAGCCAGTATTTTTGCGGTCTCACGTATGCTTGCGATGTTAACCGAAATGAAACTGGTTCCCCATCGTCATTTCGGTATGCCGGGCAGTATCCAAAAGCACACGTTGGTGTACACCGTGGTCCTGGGGCTGGTTCTGACGGCTTTCTTTGATCTCTCCCGGATTGCAGCATTAGGTATCGTATTCTATTTGGTAATGGATATTGCCATTCACTGGGGAGTCCTTCGTTATTTGCGCCACGATGTGAAGGCAAAGGCGTGGGTGCCAGCGGTTGCCATCCTCCTGGATTTGCTCGTACTCGGAGGGTTTGTTTGGGTCAAACTGAACTCTGACCCGTTTGTGATTGGCGTTGCGGTTGGCACGATGGTTGTTATTGCGGCAGCAGAGCAGTTTTTTCTGAAAAGGTTCCAGGAAACCGGACATTCGGGACATGATGAATCTCATGCCCATGATCACCACTAATCAGTAGTCAACCGGGAGGACAGCACCGTGATGGAAGGTGATATGTTTGGCAACACAATGTGGGCAGGTCACTGGCTCTGGATGCTGGTGATTGGCATTGTGGTAGTGATACCGGCCTGGCGTATCTGCCAGCGCACGGGATATCCGGGGTGGATGGGGGTCTTGATACTTATCCCCATCGTCAATCTGGTTTTGCTCTACTTCATCGCTTTTAGTGACTGGCCAGTTGAGCGGAGTGGAAAATAAGTGGACTGTTTTAATGCAATTGATACATTGAGCTTTCTTCACAATCCTACGATACGACTTAAGGCTGTTGTTCGTGTGATCACAATAATTGAAAGAAACTGGGAGATAACCAGATGAAAGCAATAAATTTTAAACTGTTCGTATTTTTGACTTTTTTGCAAGCGCCATTTTTGCACGCTGAAGAAGTTCTTTCTGGCGAAGATGTCGCAGATGTTGTCGTCGGAAACACGGTGCAAATGGAATTCCGAGATGCTCAGGACAATTTTCGCACTCGAACTTTTCATGAGTACTATGATCCTGATGGTTCGATCTATGGAATGACCAAATATCGCGAACAACAGGGAAACCTTACCCACTATATCGGAAGATGGGAGGTCAAAGACGGTAAATTTTGCACATCTGTCTATGGTCGCGACTATTCCTGTAACAAGATAAAGCCTTTGTCTGGAAATGATTTCGAATTGCTCAATGAGGGAGGCAAGATAAGGAACGTCAAGGTATATGAAGGGAAGCATCATGGACTGGAGTAAGGATATCTGAGGGTGAGTTTTTAGCCTCTGTTTGCTCGGGAAGTACGGTTCGCCCATGCGGAACCAAGAAGCGAGTTAAGGGCATATTGATCTTGTCTCTGGAGAACGCTATCGGAGTGCAGACTCCGTTGCGCGACTTGAGGATTGGATGATGAGTATTTTGGAGCAGTACGGTCTGCTGCTTGCCTTGGTGCTTGGCATCGCAGCTACGGTTTTGGCCCTGTTTGGGATTGCCCGTGCCATGGGCCCGACGCGTCGGGAGCCGGGCAAGGACGTGCCAGCGAGTTCCGGAGTGTTGTCACGGGACCCGGTCTGGGGCCGCTATCACGCACGGTACTACGGCTACGCGCTGCTCTTTCTGGCCTTCGACATGGAAATGGCATTTATGTACCCCTGGGCAGTTGTATACAGGGAAGTAGGGCTGGTTGCTTTGTATGACATGGGGGTGTTCCTTGCCATTCTCTTTCTTGGTTTGCTCTACGGCTGGAGTCAGGGGGCATTGAGGCGGCAATGACTTCTGACCCGACAATGACCATTACGGGCGCGCGCCAGCGGCAGGAGCGGTTCACGGTACTTCAGAAGTGGGTTTCGCGGGCCCTCGCGGGCAACCTGAGCTGCCTGATCGTCCCGGGGCCTGAAGTGGCACTGTCCCATGGCCTGGATGTGACAGCGGCAGGTATGCGCATCACCGCGACACCTCGCGATGCGAGCATGCTCCTGATTATCGGCGAGCTTTCAGAGAAAATGAACGAGGCCGTGGCGGTGCTCTATGCGCAGATGCCGAGGCCGCGAGCCATTGTCAATTTGGGCGGACAGACGCCGTCAACGCTACCGGACCCTGATTTTTCCGCGGGTGTTTCGCAAGCCGGCCTGATCGACGCGGTTGACTGGTTGAAGCGCGCGCTGGCCAAGGGCGCATTCTCAGACTCCCCCGAGGATTTCGACGCCCCTGTTCTGCACGCCAGGATAGAGTATGTCTGCCCCATGCACCCGGAAGTTGTCCAGAACGAGCCGGGTAGTTGCCCCAAGTGTGGCATGGACCTGGTCGCCCGGGAGGCAGGGGAGCCGGCCCCCGAGCATGACCATGGGCACGATCATCGCGAGCACCGGCACCATGAGCACGAACACCAGCATCATGAGCACGAACACCAGCATCATGA
>CEPP01013819.1_pt1 | contig 9335 bp, 4 predicted proteins | sample 530521 | NCBI WGS metagenome assembly CEPP01 (sample SAMEA2620256, study PRJEB7988) | marine metagenome | biome: marine biome (ENVO:00000447); feature: surface water layer (ENVO:00002042); material: "saline water (ENVO:00002010), including plankton (ENVO:xxxxxxxx)" | depth 5 m | reverse complement strand
ATAGAAGATTAACTTAAATATGAAAACTTTTACATTACCTGATGGAAGAGAATTAATAATTCCTGATGACCCTAATCTTAGAGAACAAGTTGGTTATGCAATATCACAAATACCTGAATATGGTCCTGATGTAGCAGAAAAATATATAGAAGGCACATTTTTAGGACAAGCCACAGAAGCATTAAAAGGTATTCCTAGAGGTATAGCTCAAACAACCCTTTCTGGATTAAGAGGTCCTGTTGAATTACTAGCACAAGATTCATTAGGCGAAGGTCCATTAGTAAGACTTGCAGATAAAATGAAAGCTACAGAAGAAAAAGTAGCACAAAACATTGCAGGATATAGAGACCCTAGATATGCAGATGCTTTTACTACTAAAGCTGGTGAAGCTATAGGTTCAATAATACCTTTTGCTGGTTTAGGTGGTTTAGCTGGTCAAGGTGCAAAATATCTTCCAATGATGAAACCTGGAACAAAAGGTTTTGGTAAAGTTAATCCTTTAAATTTTAATGCAAAATTTTTAAAATCTAAACCATTCTTATATCCAGCAGGTTTAGGTACATCTGTTTATATGTCTCAAAATGCAGATATGATGGATATTGCAGAAGAAGTATATGGAGAAGATAAACCAGGATTTTTTGCTGAAAATTTAAGTACATTAACAGCAGGTGTTATTGGTGCATCAGAAGCATTACCTATATTTAATTTTTTTAAAAGCATACCTAAGAGTGCATTAAGAGATGCTCCAACATCTGCAAAAATATTTAATCATGCTAGAAACTTTACAGCAGGTGGTATTCAAGAGGGATTACAAGAAAGTACAGCAGGACTATTACAAGATTTAAATGCTAGAGGTTTTTATAGTGATGAACTGCCTATAGGTGATAGTTTATTTGATGACTTTACTGTAGGTGGTTTTGCTGGTGGTGTATTAAATACTGTTCTGCAAGGTTATGGTGGTAGAAGAGGTATAGCATCAGAATATAGAGCAGAAAAAGAAAAACGAGCAGAACAAAAAAAACAAGATTTATTAAAAACTAAAAAGTTTGATATAGCACAACAACAAGGTGTTATAAATATAGCAGACCCAACATTAGATGATTCTGTAGAAGAACCTTTACTTCTTCCATTATTAGATAATATTCCTAAACCTGTAGAAGTCTCTACAGCACCTCAATTACAAATAAGAAAAAATCAAAATAATACTTTTTCTCTCATAGATAGTAATCTAGGAGAAGTTAATTCTTTTACTAAAGAAGTAGATGCTATAAAAGAAAAAGAAAAATTATTAAAAGATTACGAAGTAAATCAAGAAGCACAAATATTAAATAACGATTTATATATATTAGGACTTAATAAAAGTCCACAAGCCTACGAATTAGGACAAACAGTTATAGATAATGACACTACTACTGCAAGTTTAAAAGAGATTGTGCCATATGATACATCATTAAAAACTCCAGAAGCAATGCAAAAAGTTTTAATGGGCACTAACAAAAAGTATAAAAACCTACCATTAAAAGAAAACTATACATTTGAAGAAGTAAAAAAAATATTATCTAAAAAAGATTTTAATAATTTTGTTACTGATACTTCTCAGCAAGTTGCTAAAGTTTCTAATAGTAAAAATATACCATCTGTAATAGAAAACAATAATAAAACAAATGTAACTATAGGAAGATTAAAAGAAATAGGTAATGCAAAAAATATTAATATAAATGTAAATAGTCCTGCATTTGAATATGCAGCAAAACGATGGACTGGTACATCTTCTTTTAAAGCAATGACAAAGCCTCAAAAAGAGTTATTACTTGCAAGAATACAATCTATACCAAGATTTAACACTAAAATAGATTTTCCAAACCTACAACCTAGAATGTATTCTGCACAAGAAGTAGCAGATACAGTTACAAATCTAAAAAAAGATAATGTTTTATTTAATCAAAAAAGTTTAGGTATGATGGGTATAAAAGACCCACAATTTTTTGAAGATTTAGTTTATAGCGGTAGAGCAGAAAAAGTTAAAGGTAATCAATATAAAATTGCAGATAATTTCCAAGAAAAAATAGATGGTAGAGCAGGAGCTTTTAATGAAACTACAGAAGAGTTTGTTAATAGACTTGTTACTGAAGGCAGATTATCACCAGAAGCAATATCACAATTAGAACAAGAACAAAAAATTACAGAATCACAACAACTACCCCCTAAAGAAGAAACACAAAAAACTATAGATTTTGCTGAATCTGTGCAACAAGGTAAAACAAATAAGTTTGCACAAGAGTTAAGAAAAAGATTAGCTAGAATAGGATTAAAAGAAACAGGTGTAGTTGTTAGTAATGACATATTATCTACAGGTGCATTATTAGAAAAATCAGATGGTAGTATTGAATTTGTAGGTAGAGATGAAACTGTAGAAGGAGAATATGATAGACAAACAGATATTATATTTATATCTTTAAATGCTGTTAATCCTGATGGCAAAGCTACAGATGCTGAGATACAAAGAAAATTAAATGAAATATTAGACCATGAGTTAATTCATGCTCTTAGAGAAAAAGATTTAATTAATGAAAAAGAATACGATTATCTAAAAAAACAAGTTAAGAAAATAAGAGTTCCTAAATCTGTTGATACATTTGCTTTTAATAAAAAAGAAACTTATTACGATAGAGCTAAACGCATAAATGAACAAACTTTTAAAGAACAAGAACAAGCAACTCGTACTAGAGCACCTGTTTATTATAGTCCTGCTACAAAAGAAGAACTTTATACAGAAGAAGCTATTGCAGAAATGTATAGAAATAGAAGAGTTGAATCTCCTTTACCAGAAAGAGCAGAAGGTATATACAATAAAATTATTGAATTTTTTGCTGAAGTTGGTGAATCATTGCGTATATCTGGTTTTGATAATGCAAATCAAATATTTGACCAAATTCAAGCTGGTAGAGTTGGTAGGAGAGCTAGAGATAAGATTAGAACAACTAAGTTATTAGATAAAGGTGCTGCTCCAGTAGTGGGAGAAATGTTAGATGAAGTAGATGATGACTATTTAGATACACCTTTATTTGCAAAAAGAGGACCTAGAGATGAAACATCTGGTCATGTAGCTGATTTTGTACCTGCACAATATGGTCCACCTGCACATGATTTAAATGCTAAACCTAGTGAAGAAGAATTTACTCCTGAAGGTTATTCTATATTTAGTACTACTGTAGATTACAATAAACTACAAGATTTTAGTACACAAAGAGGAAATCTTACAATAATAAATCGTATTATAGATTCAGCACCAACGAGAAAAGAAGGATTAAAAATAATAAAAGAAAATCCTAACTATCAAAATATGCTTTTTGGTTTAGCAGAAGAAGTTGATTTTTTAAGAAAATTACAAGAAATTAAAGGCAATCCAAATGCAGAAATAACTATGTATCAAGCTGCACCACAAAGAGATTTACGAGAAGGAGATTTAATAACTCCGTTTTTAAGCGAAGCTAATCTTCTTGTAGAAGATTCTAAAATTACAAAAGAAGAAATAAGAGAAGCAGATAGAGCTAGAAGAAGGCAAGAACAGATAGATAAAACAGGTGCAATAAATTTACAACAAGAAAAAAACTTTGCGGCAATGGATGAAATTATGGATATGTTTGGTATGCCTGAAAGAACTCCATCAAGGGTACATACTTTTAAATTAAGAGCAGGGGATATTCGTTGGGATGGTAATAATGGTTGGGCACGATGGGGTTATTTCCCAAGATTAAAAGCTGTAGAAGATATACCTACATTTAGTAGAACAACAAAAGAATATCCAACAACACAAAAACAAATAAATACTGCACCTAGAGAAATACTAGAAGAAAGTTTAAATTATCACAATCAATTATTGTTTGAAAAAGAAAGAGAAAGAACAGTAGATACTACTATATTAAAAGATTTTGAAGTAAAAAAATTAGATAGAGCTATAACAAATACATCAGCTATTATAAATAAAACAAAACAAAGATTAAAAGAATTAGATGATGGCATACAGCCACCTTTATTTAGTAGAGCAGCTTCTACACCTATAGCTACTAATATTGAAAATAAACCTTCTGTTGGGCGTTTAAAAAATAAATTTATTTTAGATAAAGATGGAACTTTATATGAAGGTAAAATAGAACGAAAAATTCAATATGATGAAAATGATAATATTTTAGAAGATAAAGATGGTAATCTTATATTAAAAAATGAATTAGTAAAAAATGATATTTCACCAGATGTTGGAGTATTTGGTCCTGAAAGAAATCAAGGTATTTTAACTAGTATAAAAGGAGGTTATTTTATTGATTCATTAGGTCGTGAAAATAAAGATTATCCAAGTATTATTGGAACACTAAAAGATGGATGGACTTTTCAAATAGTTAGTATGGAATCTATTGGAGGAAGTAAAAATGAATTTGTATTTCTTTTAAATAAACCTGATGAAACTGGTTGGGATACTGATTATACAGCAGCAGATGTATATGAATATTATAATAAAGAAGTTCCTTATACATATAAAAATATGGGTAATTTTCCTACAGTTGACCGCTATAAAGATGCTCTACCCTATATATCTTATTTTACAAAACCTATTCAAGAATCAGTATTTGATACAGACTTACCTACATTTAGTAGAGCATATAAACCTAGACCAGCTAAAAAAGTTAAGGATTTAGATGGAAATATAGTACCTGGTGCTTATGAATATAGAGGTTTTGTTATTGAAGAAACAGGACGATTTAGTGAATTACCTGGACCAGCTTGGAAATTTGCAAAAATCCCAGAAGGTTTTACTGCATTTAAAGCACTTGGTGAATTTGATATTTTTGAGGACCAAACAAATTCATTATATGAAGCAAAAGAATTTATTGATAGAGTATATTTTGGAGAAGATACAGGCTTTGAATTACCTTTATTTAGTAGAGGTAGAAGAGATAATAAAACTCCAAGTAAAGCTTTAGAAGAAGTTATAGAAACAGTTAATAATACAGCTAGAGGCGGAATACCTGTTTATAATTTAAATGCCTCAGATTCAGCTTTAGAAGCTGCAAAAGAGTATATAGAAGATGAAGCTGCATTACTTCCAGGTGATATTCCTAATTACTCTAAAATTGCACCAACTCTTGATGGTGTTGATGCAAGTATAAGAGAGGGTATAAAACAAACAGGTAGTCAGACTAGCCCTCAAAATTCTATGGGTTATAGATTTATAGATGTGGCTAAAGATAATATTTCTAGTGCTATTGAATATTTTTATAATAACTTTAGAGAACAATTAATTGATAAAGCAGACAAAGCACAAAAAGCTATTGTAAAAATGTCTGAAGAAAATGAACAAGTAAGAAGATTAAATAATACTGCTGATACATCTACTCAGGCTGCTATTAGATTAATGGATAGAGCAAGAGGTTTATTTCAAGGTATGTTAAATACAGGTTATGTATCTTCAACTATACAAGGTATAGATGCATTATCAAATGTAAAACAATTAACTATTAGTACAAAATATAATCCTTTTATTGATGGAGATACTGGTACTGGTGGTTTGATGCAAATACTAGCACCTTTATATGGAACACCAACAGATTTAGAAAGTATCTTTAAATATTATGCTTTATTAAAAAGAAAGAAAGGTTTTGATAAAGCTGGTAGAAATATTGAAACACCTATCACAGAAAAAAATCTAAAAGATATTAGAAAAATAGAATCTACCTATCCACAAGTAGTTGAAGCTTATCAAAATTATCAAAGATGGAACAATAGATTAATTAAATTTGCTGTTGATAAAGGTTTATTAAGTAAAACAAGAAATGTAAGTGAATTAGCAAGAGATATATCTGCTATAACAAAAGAAAATGAAAATGATTTATTGCAATTATCTTATGAAGAGTTAATGAATAAAGCTAATGTTTTAAATAGAACATTAACACTTGATAAACAAATAGAAACAAGAGGAACTGCTGAAATATGGGCAACTAATTCAGATTACTATCCTTTCTATAGAAAGATGACAGATGATACTATTGCTGGTCCAAATATTGCTAGTGGTTCTTTGCCTAATAATCCTTTAAATATAAAAATAGAAGGTTCTGCAAAACAAATAGATGTAGATGTTATTGAAGCTATATCAAGAAACTCATTAGCTATATTAACTGCAGCATTAAAAAATGATGGTTCTGCTAAGTTAATTAGAGATATGGAAATATATGGTTCTGCAAAAGAAATAACACCTATAGAAATTTCTAAAAATCCTAAGTTAAAAAATAATTTAGATGTTGTAACTGTATTTGAAAATGGATTAAAAAGATATTATCAAGTAGAAAATATAGAAGCCTTTAATGTATTTAAAGAAGTAGGAGGAACTCCATCAGGTCTTATGACAACTGTATTTGGAGGTTTTGCTTCTACACTAAGAGATACAGTTACTAGAGACCCAGGTTTTGTTATGGTCAACTTACTTAGAGATAGTCTATCTACTATGGTTACATCAGGAGCAAACTATACACCTGTTTTAGATACATTAAAAAATATGATGGCAGATATGTCTGAATTAGAAAGATTTGGAGTAATAGGTGGTTATGATTTTCAAAATGACGAAGGAAGTATAAAAAGATATATAAAAAGAAATATGCGACTATCAGGCTTAACCGAAGAAAATGGTATGTCTGCTAAAAAAGCTTTCTTTATGGTATGGGATGGATTAGGAGATTTAACTACTAAATCAGATGGTGCTACTCGTTTAGCAGTCTATAACGCAATATATGACAAATTAAAAAAAGAAGGTTATAACGAAGCACAGGCACAATCAGAAGCAGCTTTTCAAGCTTTAGAAATAATTAACTTTGGCAGAAGAGGAGCTAATCCAGGATTTAGATTTATTACTGCAGCAATACCTTTCTTAAATGCAAGAGTACAAGGTCTTGATGTTTTATGGAGAAGTAGCACAGGACAATATTCAGCAGCAGAAAAGTTAGGTGAAAATGAAACTATTAAACAAGTTCAAAAAAGAATACAACTTAATATGGCTCAAAATGCTGGTGCTCTTATAGCATTAACACTTGCTTATTATTTAATTTATCACGATGATGAAGAGTATAAAAATCTTAAAAGAGAAGTTAGAGATGATAATTGGGTATTTCCTATATTTAAAGATTATGCAGTTAAAATCCCTATACCATTTGAAGTAGGTTTATTATTTAAAGTTATTCCTGAAAGAGTATTTGATATGACTTTAGGTGATGATGCTTTTACAAGAAAGTCTGTTGATGAAGCAATTCAAAGTATAGGAAGAGGTGCACAAACATCTTTAAATATACCTTTCTTTCAACCAGGTGGTGGATTTCAATTATTAAAACCAATATCAGAAGTATTAAATAATAGAAATACTTTTACTGGACAAGAGATTGTTCCCTACTATCAACAAAAGAAAGCACCAGGATTACAAGCAAGACCAACTACCAATTTTTTAATAAAAGAAATAGCAGAATATTTTAATATTTCACCTGCAAAAGTAGAGCATGTCATAAGAGGTTATACAGGAACTCTTGGTGGTCATGTACTAAACCTTATTGATGTAACCGCTAGAGGTGTTACAGGAGAAGATATATTACCTAGTAATGTGAGTTTAAATAGAATACCTTTATTTAATAGGGTTTTAATGAATACAGAACAAGCAGGTGGATTGCAACAACAATTTTATGAATTAAGAAATGAAGTTAATGGAGCAGTCCAGACTATCAATGATTTAAAAAATAAAGGAAGAATGGATGAATACAACGCATATAGGAATAGTATGCAAGGTGTGTTAAATATTAAAGGTCAAGTAAGAAAAATGGAAAGGTATCTTGATAAATATAGAAAGAGAAGAGACGCAATACTTATGAATAAAAATATGTCGATTACAGCTAAACAGGACGCTTTGGAAAGACTTGAACTAGAAAGAGATAGGAGACTAGCTATGATTCCCGAACTTAGAAAGAGAGCTAACATTCCCATTACTCAAATGGGTATTTTCTAACATAGCTATATCTTTTTCTTCTTTCAATGGTTTCAATGTAAAGAAGTCTTTGTATTGTGGATGTCTAGCATGAAATAAACGGGCATAGAAACAGATGTAATCATTACTTATCTTGAAGTCCCCACCTCTAGTTTCTATCTCATTGTGCCAACGAATACGATTGATTATCGCCCAATGCGAATACTTTTTCCTACCACTATTGATAGCCTCCAATGTGTATTGCTCAAACTTATCCCAAACTTGTGGATTCTTTTTGTGCCACTCCCACCACTTTCTTTTTCGTTTATCTAATTTTTCTTGTAGTATATCTTTTAGCATTTGCTCCATCCCTGGGATTAATCATTTACTGGTAAATATTTCTTTTGCTGCTGGGACGCTGCGATTTCAAGCTCACATCTAGGATTGTCTTTATCAATCCCCCCATATTTGTAAATGACTTGTTTAATTTGTTTGCTACTATCATCCTCTAACACACCTGCTTTAACTAAGGCATCGCAAGTAAACTTATCAATAATAGAACAAGGATTACTCACATCCAATCTCCTTTTACTCTTTGCATAATAGGTATAAGTTAATACAACAGGCTCTTCGTATTTAGGATAACTAATCCTATCAACTAAATTGTCTGCATAAATCTTCTTGGCATTTGATAGTGTTCTGTAATGAGCATTACGATAGTTGTTTAAGTTAAGGATAAACTTCTTATTCTTTGTGTAGTAAACCTCTAAGGGCAAGTCAATCTTCATCTAACAACTTATTAACTTGTTCTAACAACTCTTCTTCTTTTCCGTAAGCTTCCTCAAATCTTTTCTTATATGGATGTCTGCTTATAGGTCTAAATCTATTGCCTTTGCGATGATGGTCAAAGCAAAGAGGTAATACTTTAAAATGTGAATCAGCCTTTGTCTTACCCTCTATGTGGTGTATTTCAGCAGGAGTTATACTTCCATTAGTATTTCTACAAACAATGCAACCTAGCTGACTTACCTTGTCCATGTGTTCAGCTTCTTTCTTTGTTGGCTTTCTTCCCTTTATTGACATTCTTTCTTTTGTTTCCAAATATCTTTTCAAAGTTTATATCAAACTTATCTTTGTCAAAGGGTCTTTGCATAGACCCTTTACCACTAAATGATTTCTTCATAATGATTGTTTATCAGTTGTTTGATTATTTCCCCATTGGTAACTCTTCTATCAGCTTTCTTACTATAATATGCTCTCATACTATTAAGATTCTTGCTTGTTATAGGGTCTAATCTAAACTGAATACCCTTTGTGTTTTGTTTTTTCTTTCTAAATTTTA
>CEPP01004632.1_pt1 | contig 9376 bp, 14 predicted proteins | sample 530521 | NCBI WGS metagenome assembly CEPP01 (sample SAMEA2620256, study PRJEB7988) | marine metagenome | biome: marine biome (ENVO:00000447); feature: surface water layer (ENVO:00002042); material: "saline water (ENVO:00002010), including plankton (ENVO:xxxxxxxx)" | depth 5 m | reverse complement strand
CTACTAATAATACAGGATTAGGTGATAGTGTTTTTGCAGCATTAACAAGTGGCATAAATAATGTTGGCATAGGTGCTGATTCTTTAAAAGCATTAACGACAGGTGGTAGTAATGTAGGGATAGGCTTTGCTGCATTAGAAGCTAATACTGAGGCCTCAAACAATACTGCAGTCGGATTTACAGCTTTATTAGCAAACACTGGTGCAGATGGTAGAAATAATACCGCAGTAGGGTCTGCTGCTATGGACGCAAATACATCTGGAAAAAATAATGTCGCAGTTGGACATGATGCACTTGGTGCTAATACTACCGCAGATAACAACACAGCGATTGGTAAAGATGCAATGTTATTAAACACTACAGGCTATGACAATGTCGCAGTAGGAAGGAACTCACTTGATGCTAATACAACTGGATATTCAAATGTTGCTGTTGGAGAGAGTTCACTAACATCTAATACAACTGGATATAGAAACACATCAATTGGTCAAAATGCTATGGCAACTTGCACTGAAGGTTTAGAAAATACAGCAGTAGGACAAAATGCACTGAATGACTTAACGACAGGGGATTACAATGTTGCTGTTGGTCAAAATTCTTTAGCAACAGCTACTACTGGTTATAGTAATGTTTGTGTTGGAGTCAATTCAGGCGATGCTATTACAACTGCAAATTCTAATACTTGTATTGGTAACAATGCAGGAAGTGCAATTGATGTAGGTCAAGGTAATACCTGTATAGGTGCAAATGCAGGGGATGGACTGAATGGCTCTAATGGTAAATGGAATACTGCTGTAGGTTTTGGTGCTTTAAGTGCATCAACTGCAACTTTTCAATCAACAGCAGTAGGACAGGGTTGTTTAAGTGTAAATTCTGCACATGGTAATACTGGTGTAGGTGCAAAGTGTCTTGAAGATAATACAAGTGGTAGTGGTAATAATGGATTTGGTTATTTTGCCTTAAATAAATGTACGACTGGTGACAGTAATTGTGCTTTTGGAAATGATGCTCTAGGCGATGTAACAACGGGAGATCAAAATACTGGTATGGGTGGTAGTGCTGCTAATCAAATAACTACAGGCAGTAATAATGCAGCATTTGGTTTTGACGCTTTGACTCGTTGTACAACAGGAAGTGCTAACGCGTGTGTAGGTAAAGATGCAGGAGAAAATATAACTTCTGGTTCTAATAATGTATGTATTGGTAAAAAAGCAGGCACTAATATTACACAAGGCGATAATAATATTTGTATAGGTGATACTACATCAACATCAGGTGAAGCAGTAGCTAATTGTATAACAATAGGCGATTCTATAGCAGCAGCAGCATCTAGTACTTTTAGTTTTGGTAAGGCAAGTAATGTTGTATCAAATACATTTACATCAAATGCTACCTTTACAAGAAGTTCTGATCTCCATAAAAAAACTAATATAGAAGATACAGACTTAGGTCTAAGTTTTATAAATGAGTTAAGACCTGTAACTTTCAATTGGAAACCTAATACTGAATTTCCAGAACATTACAAAGATTATTCAGAAACAGAAAATCACATGGACACAGAAACAAATCTGTATGGAATGATTGCACAAGATGTAGAAAAAGCATTAGAGAAAGTAGGACACAAAAATTTTGGTGGTTGGTCAAAATCAGAAGATGGCTCACAACAACTTGCACAAGCTATGTTTATATATCCGCTAATAAACGCAGTCAAAGAATTATCAGCACAAGTTGAAGAATTAAAAGCAAAATTAGAAGATTAGTGATAGACTAGTACTTTTATAAGGAGAAAATATGGCAGAAGCTAATAAAGACGAAAGAACTTTAATACTTAAATCAGCAGATGGAGAAGATGTTTCTTACGCTGTTGAAGATATGTCTGATGAGGCAAAAGTCCTTTATAACAAAATACAAATTCTCGCAACAGAATCGCAAAACATAAAAGCGAATGCAGAGTTTGCTATGGAGAAAAATGATATTTTGCAGAAGCATTATCTAGAGGCTATAACGCCCCTTCTAAATTCAGATGAAGAAGAAGAATCTGATAAGGAAGAAAATGAAGATGACGGAGATAAAAAACCAAACTGATACTAGCAAACTTGAACTGCATGAACAAATTTGCGCGCTTAGATATGAAAACATAGAAAGGCGTATGGAATCAGGCTCCAAGAGATTTATTCGTATGGAGCAACAAATCTGGGGTTTATATGCTCTGATTATTGCTGCACAAATTATAGGAGCATTTTACTAATGGCAGGCATACAAATCACTACAGCTCCAACACAAGAGCCAGTATCACTACAAGAAGTAAAAGAATATCTCAGAGTTGAAGATAGTACAGATGAAAGGATATTGAGGCCTTTTATTGAAACAGCAAGAAGGTTTGCAGAAGAACACACTGGGAGATCTTTAATGACTCAGACTGTTTCGTTCTTTACAGACGCTTATGATGAACTAGCAGACCCTTTATTTGAAGGCTTTCGTACTGGTCCATATCTAAACTATTACAAGAACTATATAAACTTGCCGACCGCACCAGTTGTAAGTGTTTCAAGTGTATCTACATTTGCAGATGATGATACAGAAACGACTATGGCTGCAAGTAAGTATTATGTTGACAATGTAAGAGAACCCGCAAGAATTGTTTTAAGAAATGGAGAAACTTTTCCAACAGCGCTTAGAGTTGCAAACGCAATCAAAGTTGTTTTTGTTGCAGGATATAGTTCTGCATTTACAGTACCAGAGCCAATAAGAATGGGGATGTTACAACATATTGCATATCTGTATGAACACAGAGGAGATATGTATGAAGCACAAAGACCTCTGCCTTCTGTAATACGAACACTTTACGCACCATATGTAATACATAGAGGTTTAGCATCATCTGTTAATCTTGCTATAGGCTAATGGCAACGACTATTGGCAAAATGCGCTACCCAGTTCAGCTGCAGTCTGCCACAAGAACTACAGACGCAGGCGGTGGAAGTGCAGAATCTTGGTCAACAGTTGCAACAATTTACGCCGATATTAAGCCACTCAATGCAGAAGAAAGCTATAGGCAAGGGGTGATACAAGAAAGCGTAACACACGAGATATATGTGCGTTTCAGGGCAGGTTTAAGCACAAGCAACAGACTTGTTTATGAATCACGCGTATTTAACATCAAAGGCGTACTTAATATTGATGAAAGAGATAGATATTTAAAATTAACTTGTAAAGAGGGTGTTGCAGTCTAATGAGCCAGATAAGTTTAAAAATATCAAATCTAAGAGCTTTTAATAAAAAATTAAATCGTACTTTAAATAAAGAGGTTGTACATGGTGCAAAAGGTAGAATGCAAAGCAGCGTACAACTTGTAAGAAAAACTGCAGTAGAAAGTATACAAAGAGGTGTTAAAACTGGAGAAACATACAAAAAATATAATCCTAAAAGAACACATACAGCAAGTGCTGCAGGTCAGCCGCCCGCAACAGATACGGGTTTTTTAGTGCAGAACATTACAACAGATGTAAGATCTCAAGGTACAAAGGTAATTGGTGAGATAATAGCATCAACGCCATATGCTAAAGCATTGGAGTTTGGAACAAGAAAAATGGCAGCCAGACCTTATCTAAATCCTGCTCTGCGCAAAAATAAAAAGAAAATACAAAGAAAATTTAGGAATTCATACTTCAAATGAGCATTGGTCAATTTGCATTACAATCTGCTATCTACAGTACTTTGAACAGTGATAGCAACTTAACAAGCACACTTGGTGCAGGTGTCTTTGATGATGTTACAGAAGGTACAGATACACCATTTGTTACTATTGGCGAAGATACTGCGTCTGAGTATGACACAAAAGATTTAGACGGCGCTGAAACTACAATAAATATTGATGTGTGGTCTGAATATAAAGGCTCAAAAGAATGTAAACAAATTATGGACAGAATACATGATTTGTTGCATGATAGTAATATTAGTGTAACTGGCTTTAATCTAGTAAACCTAAGATTTGAGTTTAGTGATATAATTAGGGACCCAGATGGAGTTACCAGACATGGAGTCATGCGATTTCGTGCAGTAATATTAGGAACTTCATAAAGGAGAAATTATGGCAGCACAAAAAGGCTCAGCAGTATTAATAAAACAAACTATTAGTGGTACTGCAACAACGATAGGTGGGTTGAGATCATCTTCTATTGTCATCAATGATGAAATGGTTGATGTAACCAACAAAGATAGCTCTAACAACAGAACACTCTTACCTCAAGGCGGAGTTTTCTCAATGACTATATCTGGTAGTGGTGTGTTTACTGATTCAACAGCAGAACAAACATTTAGGTCTGCAGCTTTAAACGCGTCAACTTTCCAAACCTTTACTTTTGTAATACCTGACTTAGGAACTTATAGCGGAACATTCCAAGTTACTAGTCTTGAGTATGCAGGTGAATATAACGGAGAAGCTACTTATAGTTTTACTCTTGAATCATCTGGCGCAGTTACATTCGCATCAGCGTAGAGTAAATTATGGCTTGGAAAGAAGTTACTGTTAAAAATGGCAAAGATAAGATTGATGCTTTTTTAAAAGGAGATCAACTAAACTTACCCAATAAATTAGGTAAAGACCAACAGCAAGTTACTGTTGATGGCAAAACCTATAAGGTGTTATCTCAAGTTATAGATACAAGAGATGATGTAATTACTTATACATTAGAACTTGCAGGCGCAAGTCCAAAGGAGAAAGGAGAAGCAAATGCCGAATCCAATGAAGGGGGAATTTGACCTAGTACTAGGCAAAGAAGTTTATAAGTGCAGATTAAATATTGACGCGCTTATCAAAGTTGAAACAGAGTTAGGTAAAGGAATCATTCAACTCGCTACTGAGATCTCACAAGCGAAGATAACCTTGTTTGAAATAACTACTGTTTTATATTACGCAGTTCGGGGTGGCGGCAAAGATGTTACCAAAAAAGACATTAATAATATTGTAGCCACTCATGGAATCATTACAGTTTGTACAGAAGTTGCAAAACTGTTAGTAGCAACACTCAGTGATGCAGAGGCAGACTCAGAGGGAAAGCAGCAAGCGGAAGAGTAGAAGAAATGGCTTGGGCAGCATACGCAGAGATTTGTCTAGGTATGATGCTAATGCGTCCTAAAGATTTTTGGGATATGTCTTTACAAGAGATGTACAGAGCAACATCTGGTTTTAAAAGTTTCCACACTTCCGCAGACAACGAAGCACCATTACAAAAAGATGAACTTGAAAAACTTATGGAGTTAAACCCAGACTAATGGCAAAAACAATTGATGAGTTAGTAGTAAAGATTAAGGCAGATATGTCTGATTTGCAGCGAGAGCTCAAACAAATTGATGGCAAAATCAGAGTATCAACAGCAGCAGGCGGTGCAGCTTTTGCAGGTCTTGGCGCTGCTGTTACTAAAATAAAAGGACCATTAATAGGTGTTGCAGCAGGTGTAGTTGCCGTTGGTGCAGGTGTTGGTGTAATAGCCCGTGTTGGTTCTGGATTTGAAGATTTAAAAGATTCTCTTGATACAGTTTTTGGAAGTATAAAAGCAGGAGATGAAGCAATGAACAGAGTGTTTGAGTTTGCTCAGACAACTCCTTTTCAAATTGAGGACGCAACTAAAGCATTCATAGCTTTAAAATCTGCAGGCATAGAGCCTAGTATGGATATGCTACAAACTTTTGCAGACACTGCATCTGTTTCAGTTGACCAACTAGGTACATTTGAAGCACTTGTAAGAATGGTACAAAGGTCTGCATCAGGCGGTATGGGCTTAGAAGAATTAAATATGATCTCTGATAGAGGTATAGATGTTCTTGGTATTCTCAGCGACAAACTAAATCTAGGAAAAGATGACATAGCAGAATTTGGTAAAACTGCAGAGGGTGCTGCAGAAATGGTGCAAGCACTTATAGCAGGACTAAATGAAAAGTTTGGTGGTGCTATGGAATCTAAAATGGATAATCTAAGTACTAAAACATCAAACATGGTTATTGCATTTAAACAGTTGGGAGATGAATTATTCAAAAGTGGTTTGGGAGATTTTCTTAAAAATATGGCTGATAGGTTGACACAACTTGCAAACGCCATAACAAAAGCTGTAAGAGCTGCAGGTGGTAGAGCAACAGTTGCAGATGTTACTGGGGAAAGTGATACTAAGGCACAACAAAAAAGATTAGAAATATTAATTGCAGGGCAAGAAGCTAAATTACGAAAAGCCCGAGCAGCTATTGCTGCAGGTTTTGGTGGTCAAGTTTTGGCAGATGAAAGAGAAGCATTAGCAATGATAGAAAAATTAGAATTAATGCTTGCACAAGTAAATGAATCTATAGCTGCTAGTGCGACTAAAGTAGTGAAAGACGGAGTTGCACCAGAAATGGTTGAGTTCTTAGCAACATTTAAAAAATTAGCAGATGACGCTAAAGACCCAATAGAAGAAATCAATAATCAACTTACATTGCTAGAGCAGATAGCAGAGGATCCCAAGCTACTAGAATATTTTGGAACTACAAATGAAGAATTGGCTGAAATAGAAAAAAACTTAATAGCAATGAGAGATGAAACAGAAGAAGTTGCAGAAACACTTGGAACTGTTTTACAGCAATCAATATCTAATGCTGCACATGCTTTTACAAATGATTTTGTGAACGCACTTATGGAAGGAGAAAGCGCATTAGAATCATTTAAAGATTTTGCCAAAAAAATTACAAGTCAAATTATATCTACATTTTTACAATTAATGGTTGTAAATAAAATACTAAATGCAATATTTGGCGCAGGCACATTTACAACAGCAAGTTTTACAGGTGACGGCATACAAGTAACACCCGCAAATAATGCAGGTGGCGGACACTATTCGCAAGGTAGAGCAATGCTTGTTGGAGAAAGGGGTCCAGAGTTAATGATTCCTAATACAAGCGGCAGGATTATGAATAACATGAATACTAGAGCCGCATTAAGTGGCGGTGGTGGTGTAACAGTCGTACAAAACAATAATTTTGCATTAGGTGTAGGCGCAACTGCAAGAGCAGAAGTACAAAAGCTATTACCACAAATTGCAGAAACTTCTAAAATGGCAGTCTTTGAGGCCGCAGCAAGAGGTGGAGCATATAGAAAAGGTTTATTAGGTGGAACATGACAACAAGCACAAATAACATAGTAACAATGCCAAGCAGTCCAAACTTCTCAACAAGTGATTGGACATTAATAAGAACAATAGGACTTACAATCAGTCCGTTTAGTGGACAACAAAAAACTCAAGAGTTTGCAAACACATATTGGGCAGCACAACTTACATTGCCGCCAATGAAAAGATCTCAAGCTGCGTTGTGGCAATCATTCTTAGTAAACTGTAAAGGTCCAGTAAATTCTTTTCAGCTAGGCGACCCTGATTCAAAAACAAATCAAGGTACTTACGGACAAACACATTTCACTGCAGCGCGTAGAGTGAATGATACAAGTGAAACTTTATCTTTTAGCGGTAGCACAATAACTGCAGGTTCAGCTATTTTTGGTTCTCTTATAGCAGGTGACTTTATACATGTTACAGGCGCAACAAATGAGGAAAACAACGGCACTCACAAAGTATCTTCTATAACTAATAATACAACTGTCGTAACAACAACGACATTTACTACTGAATCTAACACCGCGAGCTGCACTGTAAGGCAAAATGTGGCAGGTGCAACAGGTTTAGCTTTAAATGCCGTGAGCAGCGACACAGGCACGCTGAAGGCAGGTGATTACTTAGGTTTACTAAGTGGCAATAGCACATCGCATCAGCCGTTTCAATTGTTAATGGTTACAGAGGACGCAGTGCGAAGTGGTACAAGTTATGCTGTACATACAGAGCCAAGATTAAGAAAAGATTTAACAGACGGATATTTCGTAATGTTCCAAAACCCAAAAGGACTTTTTAGATTAGAAAATAAAGAAGTAAGTTGGAATGCGAATGCTGTGTCAACATATGGCATATCTTTAAGTGTTGTTGAGGATATTGCAGCGAGTAATACATAATGGCCTCAAGAAGTGGCATTGATTCAAATATTACAAATAGGCTTGGTGCTGACCAACAAATATTATTTTTTGCCGTAAAAGCACAATTTGATTCAGACACAATAAGACTATGGACAGGTATAGATGATATAACTGTAGACGGAGAAACTTATACAGGAGCAGGCTCTTTGCTTGGTGTAGGCGACATAGAAGATACAATGGAAGTAAAATCTACTAACTGCACATTTACATTGTCTGGTATGGATAAAACTGTTTTAGATCTCGCATTATCAGAAGATATACAAAACAGAAAGATAACTATGTTTATGGGTTATCTTAGCGGTGGCGGAAATGTTAGCGCAGGAGAAATAGTTTTGTTTAGCGGTAGAATGACAAACTTAACGATTAGTGATGATACTAACGGAATGACTGTAGCTATAAATGCAGAAAATAGATTGGTTGATTTAAACAGACCATGCAATCTTAGATATACACAACAATCACAACAAATAATATCAAGCGGCGATACTGGATTTAAGTATGTTGTAGCAATACAAGACAAACCCGTTGAATGGGGTAAGCCAACAAATACTGGCACTGGTGGTGGCGGCGGCGGTGGCGGTACTGTTCGTAGGGTAAAAACGCGTTAAAATGAAAAAACAAGAAAACTGGATGTCAAAGTTTTTTGATTTTACACATCAAAATTATTATGAACCTTTTATATGGGGAAAGTGGGATTGCTGCATGTTTAGTGATGCTTGTATAAAAGAAATGACAGGAGAAAATTTAATACCAAAAGAATTAAAATGGACAGATGAAAAATCTGCAATGAAAGCTATAAAAGATTATGGCGGTACGCTGAGTAAATCAATTAATAAAGCAGCAAAAGCTAAAAAATTAAAACCAATAAAACCAACATTTTTACAATGCGGAGATCTTGTTATATGGAAAGAAGAAAGTGAAATGTGCGGCATGTTTGACGGACAAGCAATTTTGTGTCCAAGCGAAAATGGTATAGAAGTAAAGCCAACAAGTCTTGCAATCAAAGGGTGGCGCATAGATGGGTAAGGCTATAAAACAAGCTATCATAGCTGCTGTTGTTGTTTTCGCAGTAGTATCTATACCATTTGTCGGCGGTTCATTAGGAACTATTTTTACTGCTACCTCAGCGCTTGGTGGTTTGTCAATTGCTTTACAGTACGCAATCATGACATTTGCAACTACTCTAATATCAAGTGGTATTGGACAGATGACATCAAAAGGCATTGAGGCAAACCAAGCAAATTTCGGAACAAAGGCATCAACAAGAGGTTCTTTAAATCCAAGACAAATAATTTATGGTGAAACAAAAGTTGGCTCAACAATAACTTTTCT
>CEPP01078844.1_pt1 | contig 9408 bp, 5 predicted proteins | sample 530521 | NCBI WGS metagenome assembly CEPP01 (sample SAMEA2620256, study PRJEB7988) | marine metagenome | biome: marine biome (ENVO:00000447); feature: surface water layer (ENVO:00002042); material: "saline water (ENVO:00002010), including plankton (ENVO:xxxxxxxx)" | depth 5 m | reverse complement strand
CCGCCAGCAGGTATCGTATCCGGTCGCGGCTCATGGCTCGGTTCAGCGCATACAGCTGATGGGGCAATGGCACAACACTCGATTGGATCGGAGCGAGAAGCAGGTTGTCTTCCAGGGCATCCAGAAGCTTGGCTGAAGCGACTGAATGCAGAATATGCTCAACGGTGGGCTGAACGTATTCCAGCTCCGTCAGATCCTGCTGTCGAGCCCGGACCACGGCATCTTTGGCTGCCAGCCAGATACGGTAGGTGACCGTACCCCATATCTCCTGGCGCTCAATGATGCGGCAAGGCGTGGCCTGGTGAGTGTGCCAGCACCAGTCTCCAACATTGAAGTCTTTACTCATTGGCGTCTTTCCGCTGCAGGGCGACTCCCTTTGCAGTCAGTCGATAGCGTTGTTTGTTGCTGTAGGGCTTATCAGGAAGGGTCATTTCGATAACGCCTGATGCCAGCGCCTGGGTGAGGTAGGCTCCCAGGGAGTGTTCCTCATGTTCAAGACTCATGGCAGACTGAATTTCCGACCGTTTCCTTTCCCGAGTCACGACAGACAACAGCTTTTGCACTTCCCCGGTGACTTCTCCGGTAACTTCCCCGGTCGAAAGGCCGCCTGGCTCGTGATTCCTCCGAGAAACTTCATTTCCTAGATAGCTCCTTCGGTGCGAGTTAGTGCTTGGTCATACCAAAGCAGGAGTTTCTCATCTTCCTGAAGAGATTCCTCTGGAATTTTCTTGGCGATGGATACGATAGTCTGGTAATCCTTTTTGCTGTAAGCATCCTTGAACCCCGCCCTCAAAACCTCCAAGCGGAATTCCTTCAATCTGCGCCCCGAGAATTCCTTGTAAGTTTCAAATTCTTTGAGTAGTGCCCTTTCTCGTCTTTTCTCTAAATCATGGGCTTTATTGGGGTCAGGCACATACCAGCGATCCTTGGCTCTGGAGATTAGACGTGGATCGTCCTTCTCAAGGCTACGGAGATCCTTATGGTTAGTTGAAAGGTAGCTATGAATTTGGCTAGGAACATCTCCAATTCCATCATATTTCAGAAAGTTCGATTCCAACAGCGCCTTAAGTTCAGGTTTTTCTTCATGCTTCTTCCAGCCAGCGCCAAGCTGGGTTGTAAATTCAGGATGAATATCCTGATATGTTGAAGGTTTCTTTTTCAAGAATTTGCTCAACCAGTCGATAGCGCTACGCTCGTCAGACACAAACAATTCCATCTGAGGTGCTTTATCTATTGTTGCTCGTTTTTTATCGTATTTTGCAACCTGATCTGCGGAGAATATCATTCCGTCACGCTCTGGGTATCGTTGTGCAAGTCCGCCTTGGAATTCAATACTTGATAGTGGCACCGAAGCACCATGCTGAAAGAACCACGCTACCATTCTGTCAAAGAGTATTCTTGGGTCTCTTTCTGGAACAAATTCGAGGTCAGTCTCTTTTACTCTTGGAAGCGGTAATTTTTGAAGATGTGATTCGACGAAAGCCCAAACTGACTCTGTGCTTACTCCAAACTCCGAAAAGCGATCTTCAAGCCATTCGCTTGGTTTATATGCAGATATAACTAAATCTTGTTTTACAGATGTTTTGTTATTTACCGCATTGAAGCTTCCTTGTTTCTTGTTGAGTGCTGATACATTCGCGACAACAAAGCCGGCTTCTTGAAGAGCAGTTTGGATGGCGTTCCAAACGGAGGCTTTACTGTTAGAAAACTCTACAGTCAACCACCGCCCTGGCTTGAGTACGCGGAAAGCTTCCTTAAAGCAGTTTGTCATGATGCTTCGATATACGTCTAATCCCTTTCTCTGAGACTTGTTTTGGATCGCCTCAGGCGCGTTATTCGTTTTTACTGCGAGCCAGCCTTCTGACAAATAATTAAGCTCTGAGTACATTAAATTTCCGCCAAAAGGAGGATCTAGGAATATATAGTCGATAGACGAATTTTTGATGCTAGGTAGAGCGCTCATGGAGCCAGTGCTTATAATGTTTCCTCCATTTGAGGAAACAAGTCTTTTCATCTTGTATGTTTTTCTCTGATGCTCCCGCAAAAGCTTCGTAGCTGGGATCTCTTTGATTAGAGAAGGCACATAGAGAGTTCCACTCATTGGACCTCCGCCCGCACCCAAACTACCATTTTGTGATCTGAATCGATACATCAAAGACGCGACAGACGCAACAGAAGTTAGGTTGAATGCATAGCTCGTTGGCTTGATAAGTTCCCGGTATCGCGCAAGGATTTGTAGATTTCTCCGTGTATAAAACTGATGCTGATGAGTGATTCCAACGCTAAGAGGGTCACTCGTTTTATCACCTTTATACAATGGGTCTTCTGGAACATAACTATCTTTTGGGAGAGATTGAATTTTTCTTAAAAGCGCAAAATCAAAGCTGTCAGGAGATTTTGTAAAGTACTTTCCGTCCAGAGAGTAGTGGATTAAAGCGGGCTTGCGCTTTGCTGAATTAACATAAGATCCGATGATAGGGTCAAAAGTGTTGGAGAAGGATCTTTCTAAGTCTTTTTTTGCAAGATTTTTTTGGCAGCTGGGGCAAGAAAAAGTATCTCTAACCTGGTAGGTGGTTTTATCTACTGCGGTATCCCAGTATACGATTTCTTGGGCACACTCTGGGCACGAAAACACATCAGACCAAACTGTATAGTTGATTTTCGCAGCACTTTTGATGCCCGTAAGTCGCTCTTCGTTGTCGATTTTTGCTATTGCATCTTTCAGTTGTTGCTCGGTTGGGTTGTGTAGGGTGAGAAACATCCATCCCAGGTCTTTTTCAATACTATTAATGACGCTTTGACTATGTTTGTCGTGCTGTTCGATGTTCAGGGGAGAGTTAAAGTTGTGGGCAATGAAGCCTGCAACTGAGGATAGATCATTCAGTACGGAATGCCTGTCTCCAAGTCTTGATATTACTACCCAGCCATCAGGTGAAAGGGATAAGATGCGACCATCTTTATCGACCCGATAACCTAGAGATTCTACAGCAGCTTTGTCCCCACAAAGTCTAGCTGCCACTCCGGTCATTCCTGTTCCACAGAAGCCATCAAGGACCACATCGCCTGGCTCTGTATAATGCAATATATAGCGCATTATTGCTTTATGAGGAACTTTGGTGTGATAGCTATGTGAAGTGTAAATAGGGTCATTTTTACCTTCACTCACATCAACGGTATAAGGTTCCCTAATATATTGAACAGACGAATCGAACGCTTTTCCGTAATAATTACAAAAATCAGTAACAAAAGGGTTAGGGCAGGCAGTATAGTAAGGCGGATCTGACATCTCTAAAATAGCCTCATCCGTCCCGATCGGAAATCCTTCCTGATTGCGAAAGTCGGGGTCTTTCAGTTTCTCAGAGAGCAGTTGTAGGAAATGCGCTCTGCGAGCCTCATCGCTCGGAAATGTCTGCCCGAGACATTCCACTGGCCCGGATTCCTCGGCCTGGTGATCAAAAAGCTGGTTCATGGATCCACTTCCCTAAATAGTCAATTTGGTTCTTCGTCGCTGTCGTTTTATTCGATGACAAAGCGCAGCTTGCCGCTGTCTTTGCCTTTGCAGCGATCGTTAATAAAGGATTCGAAGCGCTTCCGGAGGTCTTCCGGTGTTGCAGGAGAGCCACCAGTCAAAAGCGCATGTTTTATGTCCTCACTGCTGACGGAGATCTTTTCCAGACCTGAAAGCGCTTCCTGCACGGCTGCTACAAACTCAGGTGTCACGGGGTCCGGTAGCGTTCTTGAGCTTAGGAAACCGTTAATTTGTTCTCTCTGCCCTGGCTTCAGCAGCTCCAGGTTTGCCTGAATGATTGGGTCATCCAGGTTATCTAGCAGGGTTTGTTGCCAGCTTTCCTGCAAGCGATCTAATTCGTCGTCCAGCGTTTTGAGCACATTGGCGGCCGGCATCAGGTCACCCTGCTCATTAGCGGGGCGGAAATTACAGTGCGGGCATACTGGACTGGCTTTCAACTCTGAGTCCACCAGTGAGGCACAGCTCTTTAGCTGATCCAGGGTTTCCTCAAACGAAGTCAGCTGGCTGGTCGGCATCAGGGAGATGCCCGCCAGCGTGCGCAAGGTGGTCATGCGTGGATCTTTGCGCAAAGCGGTTTTGGTCTTGTCCTCAGATACCCCTAGCCGCGCCTTGGAATGCAATGCAACATAGGCATTGATGTAGCTCTGTTTCAGAGCCGCCATTTCCTTACGGTATTCGCTGGCTTGGCTGGCGGATTTGTCAGCTGCCAGTTTCTCCAGAATAGCCTTCCGCTTGGTTTCGGCTTCCTGCAACCACGGGTGGTCGGCAGGCAAGATCAATTCCGCCTGGGAGAGGTAGTTCGCGACAGCCCCGAGCTCATCAACAATATCCCGAAGCTTTTCTATCGATGTCAGCGCTTCCAGGTTTTGTTTCTGGGCGTCGATGTCGGACTGGGTGATACGAAGATTCTTCAGCTTGCCAATGGTGTTGTAGGGCGACAGGCTTTCGAGGAAGTTCTTAAGATTGTCCAGCTTTTGCTGGCGGTCGATGAGCTCTTCGTCCCGAAGCAGTGACTGCCCCCAGAAGCTTAGGCGGTTGGAGAGGTCGTTTCCGACGGTCAGCACTCGGTCGACGAGCTTGGAGACTGCATCCAGAAGTTCTTTGACAGGCTCGTCTTTGCCCTGGGTGGCCATCTGAGCAAGGCCGGATGGCAGCTCTAGCAGCTCAAATAGGGAGCGCAGAACGGCTACATTGATCTCTTTGGGAGCTTCAACGTGCTTGAAGGATTTGAGATCTTCCAGTCCACGTTCGGCAAGTAAGGACAGCTTGCTGGAGTCGATCTTGTCACCGGTGATAGCCAGCACGATGTCACCGGAGTAGACAAGGCCGCTGAGAACGACGACCAGCAGATCAGGCTCCAGCCGGAATTTAACCGGGGCAAAGTACTCGTTATCGGGGGCCTGGCTTAGAAGCTCCGTATGGTTCAGTACCTGGCCATGACCTTTGGCCTGGAGCCGGCTCAGAACTTCTTTTGCGTATTTGGATTGGGCCGGCTCAATGCGATCGCCATCCAGCATTTCCAATGCGTCCAGTATGGCAGTGGCATCTTTGGTGCGAGTGCCTCCAGCCAGAGCCCTGAGCGTGTTGCCCACCAACTGCTTGCGGTTGGCTTCTGTCACCAACACAGAGAAAGCGGGATATTCCGGCGCCAAGTCGGCGAAATGGGTATTCAGTACCAGGCCGGAGGTTACATTCACGATGTCACGGAAGTTGGCGCGCTCATCCGCTCCGAGGCGCAGCTTGTCCCGCATCGAGACGCCCTTGGTCCACTCCTGCAGGGTTTTCGTTTTACCCTGGTAGGTGACTTCATAGGCCGTCATCTGCTTTTCTTGAAGCCACTTACTCATGGCGCGCAGAGCTTCCTTGGCTTTATCCAGGTAAACCGTCTTGGCTGAACCGCTGGCGGTTGATGCCAGTTCCTGTGCCGCCGAGTAAAAAGACAAGTGATGGGTGATTTCGTCATCCAGTCCCTTCAGCTTGAAGAAGACTTCATCCTCCTTGTTCTCATTCCGGAACCGTGGCGGTTCGAACGGTTGGATGAAATAGATGTAGAAATCCCGCTCTGGCTGGGCCGTGGGGCGATCATTCGGCGCGCCAAGGAAAAGGTAGCCATTGCGCTCAACGCGCTTGTCCTGCCATTCCACCTGATGTTGCCAGATCTTGTAACCGGTGACGTGAGCGGTGTCGTCGGTGCACTCCATCAGCTGCATCATGGCGCTGTAATAGGCACGGTCGAGCGCATCGTCTGAGAGAGCTTCGGCCCGTTTTTCGATCTGAGCGTCGTAATCCACGTCCTTCTTCAGGTCGAGGTAGTACTGCTCGGTATCTGGTGCTTTAGAGATGAACTGACCATTAACCGTTTTAACGATTTCCCGCAGGGTGGTCTGCACCGCAGTAAGCAGATCATCCGCGGGCTCTCCTCCCAGATCCTCAATACCGGGTTGATAAAGGCATAGGGTGTCCCGCAGCTCTTCTGCGGTTGGGCCTACCGGTACGTAGATATCACCGCCGGTGGTCAGACGGTTCACTGCCAGGCCTTTGATCACCCGAGTGGCCATGGCTTTGTAGGCTGGACGTGTAAAGGCTTTTTGAACCCGCTCACCGAGGATCTCGGTTACTTTCAATACTGGGCCAATGTTGGGGTCTGAACGAAGCACGGAGTTCGACGTGACGGTATCCCAGAACTGGTCAAAGCCAATCAGGCCGGGGCGATCTTCCGGTACCTGGTCATCCAGTACGTTTTGAATCTGGTCACGCAGAGTAACCAACGCACCGCGTTTTTCCGTGAAGACTAGTTGCTCGAAAGTGCTTATGTAATCGGGATGTACCGGGAAGAGGCGCACGTATTCGTCCATGCGCTCGTTCATATTGCTATAGAACTTCGCGAAGGGCGTCAGGTATTCGCGGATCTTGTGCTGTTGATCTGCGGACTTTTTCAACAACCGCTCGGCTACGACGAAGCTGACATCTTGCCTTGCCAGAAGCACTTGGCTGAAGCGTTCGTTCACGCGGCGCAGACTGTCGGACACATGCTGGAAGCGGCTGCTGTCAAAAATGGCTTCCTGAACACCGGCAACAAAACGAAAACGCAGGTGCTTGGTGACTTCACCAATTTCGCGGAGGAACGAGAGGTCCAGGACCAGATCATGGTCTTTACGGGACCGCAGAAACTCCAGGAATTCGTCCACCACGAGCAAGACACCCTGGCCAGGGTGCACCTCGTCGAAGGCGTCCATCATTTCTTCAAAAGCCGCTTTGTTATTGACGACCTTGTCCACTGGCGGGAAGGAGTAACTGACGCCCTGATTCTCCAGGAAAATTTCCAGCTCCTGAGTGACGATGTCTCGCAATGACATCTGGCTGGAGATCTCAATCCGGTGCACCTTGAACTTGCCGGCTATGGCTTTGGTTGCCTCAGCAACTTTCGGGTGCTGAACCAGTGGCAGGTAAGACTCGTCTTCGGCGATCAACGACAGTACCGACATCAAGTGAGACTTACCGGTGCCGTAGTTACCAACAACGAGCATGCCTTTGTGGTCTACCGATTCGTCGAAGGACAGTTGTGGGACCATTTGTTTGGCGATTCGGTCAGCCATCTGGTCTGAGATGACGTAGGTTGAGACCAGCTTTTTGGCTTCGTCGGAACGATTGGCATCGAGAAGCTGTATGACCGACTCGATCGGCTCAAACTGTATGAGATCCCTGTACTGCATGTATTTCTCCTTCAATTAATCTTGTTCAATTCGAACGGAACCAGGCCTTCGAGGCTGTATTCCTGATATTCGGGGTGCCCTAGCTGTGCGTATACCAGGCGATCGTTCTTAATGTCTCCCGGCCAAGCCACCACGATTCGCAGGGCTTTGGAGTGTTGTTTGAGCAGATCCAATGGATCGAGCTTGAGCGATCGGTCAAACAGCAACTCTATGTTGTCGAGTAATAACAATCCATCTGTAGCATGGGTGTCGGCTAATTCCCGGAGCAGGGTGTTGGCCTGCAGGGTGCGCTGCCGCTGGGGCAGGTTGGCAAGCTTCCTGCCCAGTTCAGCTCCGACTTTCAGCACAGTGGTATCTTTGCGAGCTGCCAAGTCCGTCAGCAGTTGGCTTTTGCCGATACCGGGAGATCCAATCAGTAGGAGGAGCTTGCTGTGAAGCGCCTCAATTTCGTTAACCCGCGTTTCCAATTTGTCCAGCATACTCATATTCAGTCCCACTCGGAGGTAAGCTGTGGATTGGATGACTCATAACCTGGCGCTAGAATCGCGCTCTTTACCCCATAGATGGCTAGATGATCTTTGAGCCATAGCCGATACTCGGGCCCCTCAAGGTTGTGGTCGGGCGAACAATCGACACTCCAGCGACGCAAAATGTACCCTGCCGTTGCAGCGCGCAGTTTCATTTTTAATGCCCCCTCTGTCATTCCGTAATCCATTTCCGTGACTTCAGGGCGTGGTTGAGCCGGGTGAGGCACTAACTCAACTTCAACGATGCGGGTCCACTGGATGTCCTGATCACTTTGTTCGTGCGGCTGTATTTCGGAATTCAGGAAAGATGGGCGTCTGATTCGCGTGATGACGAAATCACGAAATTCCTGAGTTTTCCTGTCGAAAGCTCGTACATGCCAACGGAGCCCATTATCGATCAATGCAAAGGGGACAATTTCCCGTTCTGTGCGTCCGCTTGATAAAGAGTGGTACTCGATTGAGATCGGCGCTTTCTGGTGAATAGCTCGTGTGACGCAGGACAAAATGCTCGGGTCCGGGAGGGCAAGCCGAGAGGGAATTTCACTGGTGATCCATGCCTGTAGTTGAGCGGGCTCGCCATCACCAAAGCCCTGAGTTAACCAGGAGATGATTCTCTCGGGTGCAAACTCGAACAGTGGGGAGAGTTCGGTTGAAAGAACGTAGCGCTTGGCTTTGGTGTCGTAATCAATATTGCCGGGCGCAAGCTCCTTATAAAGAGCCAGGTCTCGGGTGGCGGCCGCAGACTGGATGCCGAATCGAGAAACAAGGTCCTGCCGACGTATTTCGCCCAAGAACCGGACCATCATTTCGATGAAGGCCAGGCGGTCGCGCTGTGTTTGAGTTAAATCCTCAAGTTTTGCCGTGGTCATCCTTGGGCTCAATCTGCGGAATGTCGTGTAAATGGACGGTCAAGCCAGTGTAGTTTAGCGGAGGAGGATCGTCTATGGTGATCAACGATAACGCTATGCCTTGATCATTTTGATTATGACAAGTGTGATTGGCGCTGACTATGTTTGAGTGCCATTTTTGAGTTTTTACAGAAAATTGGCGTTTTCTCAGCTTGATAGAGAGCCTCGCGGTGGGCAAACTTATTCTCAAGGCCCATTCAACGTTCAGCTTTATAACTGAGCGGGGCAGGTGTTAGCTGGCACTTTAAATGTAGCAATAAATCCCGGTTCGTCCGGGGAACTAGAAATGATCGTTCCGATCCCCCCTCAATATGATCTTCTTGATCCGTCCCCACATCGGAAGCATTGCTTCCGAGCCCTCTCCTATTGCCAGTGACTCTGCTGGCTTTTCCAAAAAATATCTCGTTTGTCCACACCAGCGTAACGCGGTTTACCTAATGAGATGAATGTTGAAGTAGGAACTTAAAAGGCAGTGGTATCAGTGCCTTACGGTTCTTTTTAATGGCCGGAAAACTGCGGGAAACCTCTACGTTAACTATCCGCAGACGAGCAGCAGGGAACGCTACCAGCGCTGATTATCGCTGGCTGCTCACTCAACCTGGCCATCCCACCGCCTCACGGCACACCCACCCCGCGGGTATCACGCTGATCACGTGATGCCGCTCCCCAAAGCGCTGCCAGTCGATTATCGACAGGCAGCGTTTCACGGTACCGCAATGGTGACGAGTCAG
>CEPP01078846.1_pt1 | contig 9419 bp, 4 predicted proteins | sample 530521 | NCBI WGS metagenome assembly CEPP01 (sample SAMEA2620256, study PRJEB7988) | marine metagenome | biome: marine biome (ENVO:00000447); feature: surface water layer (ENVO:00002042); material: "saline water (ENVO:00002010), including plankton (ENVO:xxxxxxxx)" | depth 5 m | reverse complement strand
ATAGCTCAAGATTTAGTTGGAAAGGTTACCTTAACTGCTGGCAGTGCAATCAAGGCTAGCCAAACTGATAGGGCTTCTGTTTTGGTTGCAGTCTCCAGAGGCGGAGGTTCGGTTACCCTTGGTGCTGCACCAACCTTTACATACACCTCGGACGGAGCTTCAAATGTAACTGCGTTTAACATTGTTGACGGAGGAGCCGACTTGCAGGTTGGGGATGTCCTGACAGTCATATTTGATGGTTCAGACGCTAACGACAGCATCGGCTTCACTATAACCGCAGGTTTGATAGGAAAATCAGAGATGGTAAACGGATCTGGAATAAGCTTTGATTCAATTACTTTCGTTGTCGATGCTGCAACAATGAACCCTCCTCAGCCATACGCAGAGCACACCGTGTACATGGTTTTAGTAAGAAAAAACGGAACTCTTCTAAATCCAGTTTATTCTGGAATCCACAATACTTCTTCTACGTCTGATAATCCCCTCCGCCCCAATGCTGCTCCTTTTCAGGCTGACTCAAAAAATCCAGACTTTGAGTTTTCCTTTGCTACTTCTAACGACAATGCTATTAACATGAACAAGTCGTTTAGAGTTTCTCCAATAGAAAATTTTTCTAAGTTTATAAGAGAGGGATCGCAAGAAGAAAACCCAGAGGACAACCTTATAGTTTTGGTTATTAGAAGAGACTTCAACAACGCGATCAAGGCGTATGACAAAAACGGGGACATTGTTTTGAATCAACCTGGCACTGAAGAAACCTCTGGGTTTTTGTTTTTAGACAATATTGGAGCGCCAATTCCATTCCCTGCGGGTACCCCTCAGCTTGAAATAGCGAGGTTTGGGTTTACAAACAAGGACCTTGGCGAAGACATCTGCAAAAGCATTGCTATTCAGCTTAACGACAAATACAGCGCATAAAACAGCTGGTTTTTCTTTTTGTATATTTGCTTTATGGTTAGCGTATTGCAAGTATATACCGCTCTAAAGGACTTAGCTAATAAAGAACAGAAGGGTTTTATTACTCCGCAGGTGTTCAACAGCTTTGCGTCCCTTGCTCAAATGAATATCTACAATGAGATGTTCTCTGAGTTGATTGATGCTAAGAGGCTCAGTAGGCAAAACTTTGATCCAGGCAGAGACAAGTCTGTTCGTAAGCAACGCGAGGAGGACCTTACCATGTACTTGAGAAGTGAGTTTATGTCCACTCCTTTTATTGTAAAGCCTTCGGATCTTTCTAAGATTATCTCTATAACTGCTGACACTATTACTGATGGTGGCGACATAACTAGCAGAACCAGCTGCGAGCTTGTTTACGACCCAGAAAAGATGGACAGAATACTTGGGAGCAACCTTTCTACTCCGACAGAAAGCTTCCCAGTAGCTCTTGTTTCGCCTCAGGACATTGAGATCTTCCCGTCTACAGTTCCGACCGCTACGCTGAGGTATTACGCTAAGCCTACTTCGTTTGATCAGTTTGGGAACATCAGCCCCAACCCCCCGTACTACGACTTCAACGTCGTTAACTACGATGGGAGCTCGGTGGAGGCTTTTGATGCGCTCAACTCCAGGAATTTCATGTTGCCTGCTCACTACCTAACAGAGGTGGTGATGGAGATGGCTAAGCTGGTAGGCATTAGGTTGAGGGACCAGCAGGTTAGTGTATTTGCAACCCAAGAAGAAGCAGCTGAATAATGGCATTTAATAAAGTAAAACTCAGTCAAATAATTAAGGATTTCATCATTACGCTTGATGGAGATGATTATGCTAGCAACGCTTCTGATTCCGCGATTAGAAACTTTGCGCTTCGTGGTATCCGAGAGATAGGGTTTGACTTAGGCAAAAAAGTAAAATCATTAAAGCGATCTGTTAATAGCAACAACACTATTGATTTACCAGACGACTTTGTTGATTTGGTGAAGATTGGTATTGTTGATCCTGGTGGTGTTGTGCGCGTATTCGGCAACAACAAAAACATTAATTACTCTCGCAAGATGGAGACTTCTGATGACGACAAGAGCGGCACCAGGACGGACACCTTTGATGCAGGGCCTATGAACATTGGTCTGAACTCAATCAGCGACAGGGTTGACGATAAAACGTCCACTAGCAGTAATATTCCAGTTGAGGATAATTTAGATGTATACGTCTTTGAAAACTACTTATATCAGGGCGGCTTAGGGCGTTTGTATGGAACTGGGGGCGGACACCTTGCTGGAGAGTACCGATTGAATCTCGATCAGAACAGAATAGAGGTTGAAGCGAATGATGATTTTTCTGAAGTAGTTATTGAATACATTGCTGATGAAGCTAGGTCCTCTGACCCTGAAGTACACGTATATGTTGAGGAAGCTTTGCGGTGCTACATCTACTACAAGATTATTGAACGTAAGTCTTCTGTTCCAGCAAATGAAAAAGTAAGAGCTAGGGCCGAATACTACAACGAAAGAAGAAAGGCAAACGCTAGGCTCAGCAACTTCACGAAAGAAGAAGCCCTGAAGACAATTCGTAAGAACTTCATGCAAGCGCCTAAGTACTAATGCCTACAGATAAGAGAATACCTAGAGCCTTAAATTCAGATCTCGACAATAAGGCTATTGATAAGACGTCTGCTTTAGACGCCCTAAACCTGTATTCTGGTCCAGATAACGAAGGCTTTTCTGCTGACGGGAAGAAGTCAGACGCGGGAGATCAGGTGCTCAAAAACATCAGGGGTAACGTTGCTATCAACGAAGTGGATAGTCTTCCGCTCGGAGGCAGGCTGATAGGCAGCGTAGAAGACCCCAAAACCGATGTGACGTACCTCTTCTTTTACTCGTCTGGAGCATCGCAGCAAGGCATTTGGGCTTATGATAGATTTGGTAGGCTGCCAGGTTCTCAGGAAAACAGTATTCGACTCATATACAAGAGTACTCAGTTTAACTTTCCTTCAAACGGGTTTGTGAAAGCTGATATAGTTTACAGCAACGCTGTCAAAAGCACCGAAAGCGAGGACGTAGATTTCGATAAGGATGTTATCATATACTTTACCGACGGCGTAAACGAGCCCAGAAAAATCAACGCATACAGGGCGTTGCAGGCTGGTCAAAATATTCACGGTGGCGATATTTACGCAGAGGCTGATTTTATTACGGCCTGCCCTAAGACGCCACTCAAACCAATCACCTTTGATTTTGCTTTTGATCCCAGCAGGTCAACAAGTAACTTTACTACAACTCCAGGGTTTCAGTTTGCTTATCAATACGTCTACATAGACGGAATGGAGAGCTCTATTTCTCCCTACTCTGACGTAGCATACCCCCCTTCTGTTATTTTTCAAGGGGCTCAGAGCTTTGTAAATCACAACAACTACAACGAATGCAGGTTGCGCATTCCCCTTCCTTTACCGCTAGCTAGTAACGAGATAGTTTCTGTTAAGGTTTTGGCTAAACAAGGGGCAGCTGGCAGCTTTCTGATTATCGATGAGTTGGACTTCGGGGATGTTGATGCTGATAACGTTGATTTCGATCTTGAAAACGAAACGATTGTTTACTCGTTTTACAACGACAAGATTGGCAGGGGAATCAGCCAAGACGAAGTAAACAAACAGTTTGATGCTGTTCCTTTGAGGGCTGAGTCTCAATCTGTCTCTTCTAACAGGTTGATGTATGGGAACTACACTGACGGGTTCGATGCCGTAAAGACGCAGTGTAGCGCTGAGGTTATCTACAAGACGTCCCCTCAGGACTTCTTGACATTCAATGTAAAAGTCAACCCCAGCATTGAGCCTATTGGTCAGCCTGGACCAGGAGTTACCAACCTGGGCAAATCTGTCGGCTTTGTACTTGATTTTTCCGAGATGCCCACCACGCTGGAGGAGGGTGCTGAGCTATCCCTTAGTGTAACGATTGCTCCAGATAGAAACTGGCACGTATACAGGTACAGAAACAGCGGTTTAGATATCAGCGGATACCACCAGACTAGACAGCAGGGCATTCAGACTCAGGAGGGCATTGACAACGCTTATAATAACGTAAACTTTCAGCAGTCTCTGGCTCAAACTAATGAAGAGGCTGGTACTACATTTGGACCGCTTGTCGCAGTTAGAAGCATGTTCGGGGATTCTCCAGGTGTAAAACCACCTACTCAGTCTTGGAATTGCGTTGCTACAACATTAACCGAAATCGGCACTCAAAACACTCTTGGTCAGTCAGCCACCACCGCTTATGGGACTAGCGCGGCTAATCCAGTGGTCCTGAAGGGTGGAGCGGTTAACTTTTTCGCTAAGTTGAAAACCACCGAACCCATTGGTGGAGACGTAGCAAACAAAGTAAATAGAGCCTTTAAGAAAACGCTTTTAGGCTTAGGTGAAGAGCCTGGGTTTGAGGTGGTTTTAGACTCATCAGGTAACCCCGAAGTTCGGTCTCAGGATAGCTACAATATCAACGTCGGATTAAATAGCGGGCAAAGAATTAAACAAGATAACATAAGGTCAGAAAGCAACACAACAGACTCTGAGGCGAGGTTGATCAGTGCCGTAAATACCTATGGGTTTAATCTTGCGACCCCGCCAGGAGGTTATTTTATAGTCAATAAGGCTAACGTGGTGATTGATCTTCAAGAGGTTGGAGACAGCAACTATCCGTTTATTCCAGAACATGAGAGCCACTATAGGTTAAGGCTTAAGCAGGCCAACGACTTAGATATATACACTTGTCTCCATGCTACGACAGATGACCCTGATGTTATGCACCCTTTGGATTGGATTGCAATATCTAGGGATGATTTATTGCTCATTCAAGACGGACAGCTTACATTTCAGAACTGGCTCGGTTCAAAAGGATTTGACACCACTTTAAAATTTCACCAGAAGCCTGGGGTGGACTTTGTGGGACTGGCGGCGGGCGAAACTGCCACAATTGTTTCACAGACAATAGCAAAGCAAATCGGACTATTTCAGTCAAATATTCTCTTTGACTTTACGGATGAGCTTTGCCTTCTGGACGGAGAAGGAGGTCCTGGAGGTGGACCTTCTAATCAAGCGGGAAGTGAAGACAACGCATACGATTACTGGAAGCTGTACAATCAGGGGACAGTAACTGTAAACCCGCATATTACTGACGGCACTATTGTTTACGGACTTGTAGCTTTTTATACTGGTCAAATAGGTTTATTTTCAATACCTGGCACTACTATATCTAACACCCCTCTGGCCACTACTCTCCCTTTATTGTTTATGGTTAGTGTTAACGCCGTCGGTGAAAATGAATTTAGCTTTGTGTTGCCAGATGCGCTAGAGACGAATACTGATATAATCAACCCAGCTTTTCCAAACTTCAAGCGACTTCAGTCTCCAGCAGAGATAGTGTCTAATTCATTTAGCCTTTCTACTCTCGATCAGCTTCAGGCAAGGTCGTTCAAGACCGAAGCAAATCACGATTTCGGTATCGTTTATTACGACGAGCGAGGGCGACACGGGTTTGTAAACCCTCTAAAAACAGTATTTGTTGAGGGCTATACCGACGCAGAAAGACAAGAAGACGGAGGAAAAGGAAGGGTCGAGATCAAGTTAACACTAGAGCATGATCCCCCGTCTTGGGCGCACCAGTACAAAATAGCTTACTCTAAGAACACTAGTGTTCAAGACTTCGTTCAGTACAATGCTGGAGGCGGTTTTGTTTCTGGCAACCTTGAGGAACAAGAAATTGCAGAGTCAAATCAAAACGTATACGTATCCTTAAACTACCTCCAGGGTAATCCTATCTCTTATGTTAGTTCGTTTGGCGCTAGAACCCCAGAGGGAGGGCTGAACCTTTATAAGTATCAAGAAGGCGACAAATTAAGGGTTATATCTTACTTCGAAGGTGAAGAAAGAAAGTATGTAGACCACGAGTTCGACGTAGTAGATTTGGTTAAGCTTGGAGAAACAGATAACCCCCTTTCTGATGGTATTAACCCAGCTGAGGGCGTAGACGAAAGTTTAAAAGGTGACTTTGTAGTATTAAAAAACAATCCTTTGGCGTTTGGTTTTACTCACGGGGATGTTCTTTCTGGAACCTCAAAGTGGAACAACAACTGCATTATAGAGCTCAGAACTCCTTTAAAAGACGCTGAAGCAGAGCAGCGTATTTTTTATGAGATGAGCGAAACATACGACGTTGTTGTTGATGCAGACGGCAACTTAGTGCACGATCAGGAGGAGCTCATCCTAACTAAAGGCGACGTTTTCTTCAGACCAGTAGCTACAAACACTAGAGAGTTTGAGGGCGGTCAGTACGTAGATTTAATTTTTGAAACTGATGACGCGGGAGATCCTCCGCCTCAGCCGAACTTTAAAAACGTTTTCCTGGAAACGGCGACGGCAACAGACTTGTTTAGAGCTGACAACATAGGTTTAGGTAGGCCAAACTTTATTTTCAAAGACGCCAAAGAAACTATTAGGGAGGCTACAATTACATACTCTGACCCAAGCAACCCAGAGGGTAAAAAACTCAATTACTCTTCTTTTAATTCTTCGCTCGCCAACTTCAAAGATTTACCAGAGCGCTTTGGCGATATCAAATACATGAGCGACTATGACGAGTTCCTTTTTGTCCTTCAGGAGGATAAGGTTAGCGTGGTCCCAGTCAACAAAAGTATCTTGTCTGACGCTTCTGGCAGCAAGATGGTTATTGCTTCTACGGAGATTTTAGGAAAGGCTGTTTTCTATCCTGGGCAAAACGGATGCTCCGACGCTTCGTCTGTGTTTGATTCAGGGCAGGAAGCGTACTTCTGCAACAAAACCTTGTCGAAGGTGTACAGATGGACCAAGGCTTCTGGAGTAGAGGAGATATCCGACAAAGGCATGTCCTCCGTTATTAGGGCTTCGCTTCAGAGGGCTATGGAGAAGTCAGGAGACCTAAGAATCGTGGGTGGATACGACCCCTTAAAAGACGAATACCTGTTCACTATCGTGAACTTAATGCCCAGACCTGACAACGTGGGTGAGCCAGTAGTTCAGCCAGATCAGGTGTTGCCACCGCCTCCACCGCCGCCTCCAGGACCTGAAGGAGATGATGAGACAGAAGACTTCGAAGAAGATGAGTTGACTCCAGAAATAGAGGTGCCAGACTCCGTTGATTTTGGCAGCATCTCCTCTGACTCTGGCAAACAGGCAAAAGAATACATAATATTCAATAACGGAACCGCTGATTTGCTTGTTCAAGACATCAGGGTGAATCAACCTTACCTGACAATCTCTCCATCAACAGTTTCTGGTCAAGAGCCTTTCTATATAGCTCCTGGTCAAAAAGAATCAGTGACCGTAGCGTTTGACCCTGAAGGGCTGGAAGGCGTTATTACTGGAAAGGTGTCCGTTTTGCACAGTATTGGACTCGCAAAAAACATAAATGTAGTAGACTCAGCGGTTATTGCCGTCGTTACATTAGTATCCCCCGATACGTCAGATTTAAGTGACTTCGGGCAGACGATAAACGGTTTCTACCTACAAAATCCAGATATTACACCACCACCACAATTCCCACTAACAAATGATGATCAAATGAGTATAGAATTAGCTTTCCAATATATTCAAGATAATGTCGCTCTACAGATAGAGGAGTCAGAAACAGGCGTTGCCGAAGGAACATCCTATCAGCAGTTTTCAGACTTCTTGTTGCCGTTTTCTTCTGGCACAAGAAAGCGCTTTGCGCTTTTAGCTTTAGATATGGCGCAGGAAGCAGTTAACACACCTGGAGATGGAACTCTTGGGGTTTCTGAACTCTTAACTTATTTGGAGGCTTATGGAGGAACAATAGACTTATCTGGAAACTGGAATTCTGCGTTAGTCGCAGGGACCCCACCACCTTTTTCAGGTGCTCCACCTGCAAGCGGCGGCGATACCCCTCCAGAGCTAGGCGTTCCGCCTCCGTCGCTAAACAACATCTTTGCTTCTGACCAAGAAGCTGTTGACTTCATTAACTCTTCAGCGGACATGAACTTGGGTCAGCTTCAAGCTCTAAACATTTTTGTTTTGCCTCGTGTTCGCCACGATCTTGACGGAGACGGACAAATCGGGACCATGGACTTGATTCAATTCTTGACGGTTTTCGGTAATTCAATTTCTACCGATCCTTCAACGCTGGTCTTCATAAACCCTTCAGCCCCACCTGAAGAATCTGGAGGAGACGCTGGGTCTTCGTTGCAGACCACTTCCAACGCTATCTTGTATTTGCTCATCAACGGAACGATGACATCGGCCCAGTATTTGAGTGTCATGGCAAACGTGAGCCTTGAATTCAAAGCTGACTTTAACCAAGACGGTGTTATCACTCAAGAAGATCACCTCTCGCTTCTTGCTTTCTGGACTGAAGGTGTGGCACAGGGTGATGCGTTTACTCCTTACGACGGACCAGCCCTTATCGTCTAACAATGCCCAATATACCAGACACTTCAGTTACGTTTGCCTTCTCTGAAAGGCAAGAAAAGTGGACCAGTAGATATTCGTTCACCCCCACTTGCTATGCAAACTGTGGGGATGTAATGATGTCCTCTAAAGACGGATCAGGAGTATGGAGGCATGACACAAACATCAAGAGAAACAACTTTTATGGGGAGCAATTTCTGTCGTCTTTGGAGCTGGTCTTCAATGATTACCCCTCAGAGGTAAAGGTTTTTAACTCTGTTTCTATTGAGACCAACAAAGATAACTGGAGGGCAATAGCCTCAACTCAATCTGAGCATTCTAACAAAAACAATCAGGAATCAGCGCTAATCGCTACGTTTTTAGACGACAAGGAGGGCGTTAAGTATTTTGAGATACCTAAATCAGAAAAGAACTCTACAAAAAACATTACGCCGTTCCCAGCCATAGACAGCATCTTGAACGATGACGTTTATGAAGAGGCTACAGAGCCCTTGTTTCAGAGTTTCTTCACGGGGTTTGAGATATCGCTACCAGTTAACAGCTTTCAGCTTTCTAACATCCCCTCTCTTAGCGTGAGTGGAGGTCAGAATTTTTCTGAGATTTTAGTGAAAAGCGGTAACTCACTCTTAGGCTTTGATCAGTTTATTCAGCAAGAGTTTCCATCGTCCGCTCTTTTTTCCGCTCCATTCACTGGCGCTCAGGCAGGAAACAACAAAGAAGTACAGGCTGTATCAATAGTAGACGGCGCCCAGAGCTTGGTTACATTTAGATGCGGAAGGCCTCTTTCGGTAGATCCAGATACTATTGATCTCTTCATAGAAGCTTTCAAGGCTTTTATTGAGTCGGATCAACTCTTTATAAAGTCTAAGGCTAAAATCAATGGAGATAACATGAGGGGCCCTTACATGGGATTGAGCTTAACCTCTCTTAACGACAAGCCCCTTGAGTTGTTTTCAATTAACGTAGACTACCAGCTTTCTAGCTCCGCAGCTCGTTTAACTCAAAATTCTTAAATTTGTAGACTATGGCGAACGGAGAC
>CEPP01020321.1_pt1 | contig 9622 bp, 9 predicted proteins | sample 530521 | NCBI WGS metagenome assembly CEPP01 (sample SAMEA2620256, study PRJEB7988) | marine metagenome | biome: marine biome (ENVO:00000447); feature: surface water layer (ENVO:00002042); material: "saline water (ENVO:00002010), including plankton (ENVO:xxxxxxxx)" | depth 5 m | reverse complement strand
ATTACAAGGAACTGTTAGAAAGTCTTTGTCTACAGACCATATTACACTGTCTGTTATTTCTCCAGCGTGTATAGCTAGAAGGTCATCAGCCTCCAGTGTGTCGTCCATTGACGCAAAGTATGATTCAAGCATGTATTCCCTGCAAAACTTTAGTCCAAGAGGTTTACGTTTATTTTTGCGATTAGCTTTGTATTCTGGGTATACATTAAGTCTAAAGTTGTTAGACCCAGACAGAGCTACGTAAAACATATCGCTATGGGTGTCTTTCATTGCTTGTTTAATAATAGTCTGAATAGCGTCTATCATTTCCCGTTCGCTTGAATGCAGCGTCCAAGTGTCTTCGTCCCATTTGATTGGAACCTCTGAAACAAAAGCAGCCTTGTAAGCTACTTCGTCTCCATCAATCAATACTGTCTTCATTTGGTTTTGGTAGTATGTAGTGTGAACATGTTAGTAGGTCATTGACGTGAACCTTAGTTAGTAAATCTTTGCGTCCTACCCGTGAGTATAAGTTATACATACACAGATCAGGACAGAGAACAACTTCACTCATGTCCACTAGGTTATCAATTAGTTCGCAGATACTGATTCTCTCTACAACCAAGTATCTATTCTTACGCTCAAAGGCAATGTAGTCTGCGTCATTGTAAACCCAACCCTTGCGTCCTTGTACGTTCTTTAGTTCTAGCCATATTCGTTTAGCATCAGGAGAATCATCACCTCTACGGTTGCGCCCTCTCGACTTAACATCAACCTTACCACTCAGGTCTACGTGATAATCTATACCTTTAAACTGCTCTGCCAAACTTGAAGGCGTTGCCGTTCCTCCAATGTTATTTATAATAGTTCTAAATAGATTCTCTGCTCGCGCTCCGTTCTGGCTGCACTTGCCTGTGTGATCGTGTTGATTCCTGTATGCCATGATTAGTGAGTCTCCGCCCAGTTGTTTCCTACTTTGTATTCACCATCTAAACGACAGCGAAACTTGAGATAATCACCTGCTTGCTTGATAGAGTTCTTAGCAATTTTGCCATACTCATCTTCGCGCCCTTCAATAACCTCCGCTTGGATTTCATCATGGATGTTTCCGACGAAGGCAAAGTCCTTACCGTGTACCCAATTTACATACCCATTTACATACCTTGAATTAGTTAGGTTGTAAAATAGATAGCAACTTGTAGTCTTCATAACGATAGCACCACAGCTCTGTAATAATAAGTTGAGTGCTGAGTGGCTAGAGCGTACATGCAGTCTCCTGCCATCAATAGCTTTCAAATACTTTTGTCCTTCTGCCACTTTCTTGACATCTTTAAGTAGACTATTGAGAGCAGGTAGTTTACTGAGAAAACGTTTACGTAGCTGTCCTCCTTCTTTACTACCCCCGCCTATCATCTCACCTAAAAGCTGGTCGCCACAACCATACAGGTATGCGTAGATAAATCGTTTTGCCTCTGATCTTGTTGCTAGTCCCGCTGCTTTTTGATTGAGGGTGTGGATGTCTCCATCAATAACTTCCCTTGCATAGGCACCATTATCATAGGGCGTTAGGTAGTGTCCTAGACAACGCAGTTCTAATCCAGAAGCATCGAAGCCCACAAGCTTGTACCCTGTCCTAGCTCCAAACAAGGCACGACACTCTTTACCATACTCCGCGCCAACTGCTGGCACCTGAGCTACGTTTGGATGTCTGTGACTGCAACGTCCTGTGACTGTGCCGTTGGTAACAACCTGTCCTCTCATGACTCCGTCATCCGCTAGTTTAAGCCAAGCCTCTTGACCTTCAGCTACCTGCCCTAGACGTTTGATGCACAGCAGATATTGAAACAATATATCAGCTTCTGGCTTACCTATTCCTTTGAGAACTGTCTCATCAATCTTAGGCTTACCTGATGAAGTGAATAGCTTGGGCTTCCATCCATACTTTTCTGTCAAGCGTTCAGCAATTTGATCGCGTGATGCAGGATTAAACAACACCTTCTTAGTGGTAAACCCGTCCTTCTTTACGTCTGCTGGTTTGTATCCAGCTTCGACTGCTTTCTTCTTGGTCTTCCATATTTTTCCGTCCTTTGTTTTCCAGACAGGTGTCTTAGTTGGAACTTTCTTTGGTGGGAAAGCTTCTTGTAACTGCTTCTCTAAGTCAGCGCGTCTTTGCATTATCTGCTTTGTAAGTGCGCGACAGCCCGCTGTATCAAACTTCCAGCCATGCACTTCCTGCATCCGCATCAACTCAGCAAACTTGTGTTCAATCTTGATCATTGTTTCCGATGGTTCAGCAGACATGAGGTGTTGATATAGTTGATACGTAACTGCTACATCCTGCTCACAGTAATCTATCATCTCTCTTGTACACACAGACCAATCAGTTGTTTCCCCGTAGTCTCCTTTCAAAACTCCAAGACGAATGCCCCAAGCTTTGAGTGATTGTCTTCCAACCAACTCTCTAGGAAACTGTGGCTTTTGTAAATCAACAGCTCTAATATCGCCATACATAGCGGATGCCATTATCAGTGTGTCTTTTACGTTTGGAAAATTAATAGTGGGGTGAAGCTTCTTGATGGCAGGTATGTCGAAGCCAATCACATTGTGACCAACAACTTCATCGTGTTGTACAAGATAAGATATGCCTTCCCTAATACTGTTTCCACTAAATGATACACACTTGCTATCATCTTCAGAAAGAATAGAGATACAGTGTATCTTGTCCATGCCCTCCAGCGTAGTCCAGTTGTCTACTGCTGTGGTTTCTATGTCAAAGTAAGCTCTCCTCATTGTCCTGCCTCCATCTCTGTTTTAACTTTGTGCCAATATTCTAGCGTGTTCATGTTAGACATGCCGTTGGGTCCACCATTATGAAGACGGGCATACTCTTCTAAGGTGTGTAGCTTTGCATATCTGTTCCAATAAGCTCGCATCACTTTGATTGAACGGTCAACATACAGACAGTTGTATGTCCATGTCCCTTTGATGCCTGAATCTATGAAGTAGTTGTATGTAATTTGAAATGGACCAATCTCTTGGTATCTTCCTACAGCATAGGTTGGGTCAGGTTCTCCACCTGTCTCCACCTTCATGATAGCAGATAGAAGTAAATCTATCTCAGCCTCTGTTGGTCTAGAATGGTTCATCGATATTTCCCTCTGGCTGGCGTGTGTTGTCATCAGTAGTAGGCTGATTATCATCAGCACTGAAGTATGTATTTTGTTCATGTATTCTTCCTGTGTGTTTGTTGTATTCAAGAGTGCAAGCTACGCCTGTCTCTCCGCTAAATCTGTTTTTAAGAACGCGGACTGTTGTCTGGTTCTTAACTTCCTCGTCCTGTTGATTTCTTTCCAAGCCAATGACCATGTCACTGAGTTGTCCTAGTCCTGCTGAACCTCGAAGGTGTCCTAGAGTTGTTTCTCGTCCTTCTTCAAATCCTCTGCCCTCTGGTCTCTTCAAGTGTGATACGAGAATCATACCCACACCCACCTCTTCAACAAGTGACCGTAACTTTGTCATCAGTATGTCAAGCATCTTGCGCTCATCACCTTCCTGTCCGCTGACACATATTGATACATGATCTAAGAATATCCACTTGCATCCAAGACCTCTGTTCATGTAACGGATACGATTGATAAGGTTGTCTGATTCAATGGAACCCCAGTGGTCATAGGTAACAAAGTTTCCGCTTCCTACCGTAGCATCGAATGCCTTCCTTAGTTCTTCTTCCTTCACCTCAGTGCCAAGGTGCAGTGTCTTATTGATAGCTAGACCCATGATGCCTTGAGCCGAACGCTTGATACTTTCTTCTAGTGCTATGTATCCAACCTTCTCGTTGTTCTTAATTAAGTGGTAAGCAATCTCACGACACACTGCTGACTTGCCTACGCCACTGCCAGCTGCAAAGCAAACTATCTCTCCCACACGTAGCCCTCTTGTTATCTTGTTCATCCCTTCGTATGGGTAGTCAGAGCTATCTACTATCTCAGTCTTACTAACTATGTCCCACATGTCCTCACCTGCTACGATACCGTCTGGTCTGTACTGAGTAGCATCCCAGAATGACTGGATGATTTCGCTACTTCTATTCTCCATTAACAATTCGTTAGGGTCTTTGGCTGGTAGATTAGCGATGTATGCCTTACCAACAGGTAACACCGCTGCACATTTTCTAGCTGCTGCAACACCGACCTCATCCATATCAAACATGAGAACAATCTCATCAAAGTTATTTAGATACTCTAGATTGTGTTTGATAGAAGACATAGCTGACTGCGCTCCTGACGGCACACTAACTACTGCCCACTTACCATTGAATGCAGAGGACACACTCATCGCATCTATCTCTCCCTCTGTTATAGTGATGCGCTTACCTTTACCAAACAAGTGCATACCAAACAGGGTGCGCACAGTGCCAACCGTCTCAAAAGATTTATCTGGATATCGCAGCTTCTGTCCTACCAGCTTACCTGAACTGTCTCTGTAGTTAGCAATCTGACAACGCTTCGATCTGTGATCACCAACTGTGTAGCCATACTTCTGACATATTGATTGTGGTATGTTTCGCTTTACTAAATCTTGGTAATCTCCTTGAACTGGTGTCATATTAATTGGGTGTGTAGTTAAATTGTATTGTGTATTGCTTGGTTTAAATATTCCGCAGCTAAAACACTTTGTGCTGCCATCCTCGTTTTCGCATAGAGCATCGCTGCTCCCGCAATCAGGACAACTCGTATGTGTGTTGATTGTTTTTAGTGTGTCCATTCTTTTGGTATTCTTGGTCCTTTGCACCAAAGTATGTTGTGTTTATCTGCCCAATCTGCGTAGCTTGTTTTACTGCCCTTGTAGATTTTACCTTGCGGTCTTTGGAACACAAAGCGCAGGTCTATGTCAGGGTGCTGCTTCTTGATCCACTCATGCTTCTTGCGGTCAGCTGTAGTCAATCTACCTTTGACCTCTAGTATAACGCCATTGTCTAAGAAAAAGTCAGGTGTATATTTTCGTTTCTTCTCAGGCTCTACAAAAGATATTATATCTGTTTCGTAGGCGTAATGGACACCCTCTCTCGTAAGAGAGGATGCCACACGTTCCTCAAAGCCTGACCTAAAAGTCCCCATCTGCTACTACAGATTCAAGGGACTCGCCACCGCTAGAGAAGCCTTCTTCTTCAGATGTAAATCCAAATGCAGAAGCTCCTGCGCCTGAAGCACTGGGTGCTACAAGCTCAATAATTTGCAACGCTTTTAGTTGCAAGCTTATACCAAACCCAAGACTAGGGCTATACCAAGTGTATGGCTTGAGTGCCATTTTCACTTTAGAACCACCACCAACTTCAACGTCACAAGATTTACCTTGTGCATCAAAAAGTTTGATGTTGAACTCATACACTTCCCCAGTGCGAGAGTTCTTGCCCTTAGCTTTTTGCTTACTGCGAATGATCCACTGACCATCTTCAGTCTCCTTTACGGGGAACTCTTTACACAAACGAATCTTTTTACCCGTCTTGCGCTCCTCCATTTCGTGAGACTCTGCTCGTATTGTTTCTATTTTAGCAGCAAACTCTTTAGCTTCTGCTTCCGTTACTATGATGTCACATGAATACGCGCCATCAGGATCGAACGTAGTGTTCGGTTTATTTACGTGTGGGTAACGTGCAGTTCCCACCATGGTTGTTATTACTTCACTCATGAGAATATGTATTCCGATTTGTATATGTTATTTATGTTAAATGTCCCCTTCACTGGAAGAGGATCAAGGTTTACTCCGTGTTTATCCTCCAAAGAATCTTTCAACTCTTGAAGCAAGTCAGGTGTAAATTGTTTTACAAACACGTCACGAATAGTTGCAGCTAGTTCGTGACTCTTAGTTGTATGCGTTGCCATTGAATCATGCACCATCGCAAAATCTTTAACATTAAAATTGGTAGCCGATTGATTTACGGTAGTGTGTAAGATGCTAGCATCTAGTGAGTGTATGTAGTTAGGTGATGCGCCTTGGGATTGTCGCTTGGCACATAGCTTGTCTGTATCCTCACGAAAACGCACGCGCATAATCTTGTCACCTAGTTTAGTCTTTATAGATTTTGTCTCCCACTTCATGTAAGACTGATGACAAGGGAACCCACTAGGTGATACCCAGTAAAAAGGTTTACCTGCATCTGCAAGAATGCGAGCTGTAGATTGTAACCAAGCCATAGCTTCCCTTGGTTTGCCAACAACATCATTGATGCCTTGCCATACTTTACTAGCTAAATATGAGGTAGCTTGAAACTTATCTGTCTCATCAAACGGTAACTGATCTTTCTTACGTGATGCCTCATCATACCAATCACTGATGTATTGTCTGCATGAGTATAAAGTAGAGCCATAACTTTGAGTCATGGTAGGTCTCTTACAAGCTGACCTGTCTACTCCGAAAGCTAACCACTTATCAGCATAGTCAGAGTCTCCATCCTGTTTTAGAAACTCAATAGTTTTGCTAGCTACAATACCATAGATGTCTTGTGGGTAGTTACTCGGTGCAACGTTCGTCGCTATGCAAGAAGGTTCATCCCGTGTAAGAACACCCAACAACTGTAGCCCGTTGTTACTCGCATCCATACCACAAGGTAAGTGCGTCATGAACCCAACACCTGTAGCCATGTAGTCAGCCCACTCAAAACAAAATGCAAGGAACTGAAATGGTTCATCACACTCTCGCCACAAGTCAACAGTAGCCATTGGGTCTTTAGCTATCTTGCATATGTTGTGTCGGTTCTCTTCTACCCAATCCATGCGTTGTGTGAATGTTCCTTTTATACCGTAGCAGTTGGCACCATGTATAGCTAACCACTCAACATCATTGTCATCTTTAATTTTTTCACCTCTTGCAAAAGTTAGTAGGCTTTTTTGAAAGTCAGCTCCCATATGATTGACATACGCAGGAACAGCATAGCACCTGCCCCTGAAGTCTGTCTGGTGTGGAAGGTAGAACATTTTATCTACATACTTATTCGCTAGCCACTGGGTATTGAGTATAAGAAGTCGTCTACTTTTTGTAGCTGCATTGTGATCGTAGACTGCTGCTGCCCTACGCTTCCACATCTTCTTCTCAATTGGATCGCAATCATCTGGCGGGTAGGGCGGTAGCTCTTCGTCTTCCCGTCTAGGAATCCCATCTACATCTATGCCCTGTTCCCAAGTATCATGTAATACATTGAGAACTCGTGTGTTAATATGCCAAGGTGTATTCTGTAAAAGATTTACTGCGTTCATAACGTCAGTCATCTTCTCTGTGTTTTCGCGCAAGAACGCTTTGTCGCGTGTCTTAATGAACGGTAAGGGCGGTAGACCAGTTTCGATCTCGTATCCACCTGACCACTTGTCTGTCCATTGCTTTGGAAAATCTAACAAAGGCATCCAGAAAGGACACAACAATTCGTTGTCCTTCATCATGTCTTCAATCCATTCCGTTGTCTTGTCCGCTGCTGTGACAAATCTGGCAGGACCGCGCTTGCCTGTCTGTATCATGACATAATCAATCAGACCTGTAGTAGCCCTGATCGTATCAATCAATACGGTTCCTACGTGTAGCTTGATGCGTGTTCCCCAACGCTCCCACTCATCAGTCTCGCCCTTTGCAGCTTCGCCCTTCTCAGACTTAATCAGGTAGTAACGTTTCTTGCGGTAGCTTTCTCTGCGTTTGGCTCCTTGCAGTATACCTTGCCATTGTGGGTGACTACTGAAGTGAGCAAACCTTATCTCATCTTCGATCAACGCGCCTACACGCACAGCTGCGGATGCTAGTGTGCGCTTCTGCGTAATAGAATCTAGTATAGATTTGAGACCTATGAAGGCAGCAATCTTAGTCGGAATCTCTTGTAGCTTATAATAAGCATTTCCTGATATAGGTGCTTTCTGTTGTTGCTTCTTCCATTGTTCTAGACCATCGACCAAAGGAGGAAGGGCTGCCTTCAATAAACGTTGACCATACGGTGTTTCGCATTCGCTTTCCCTTCGTCTACTAGAATCAATCTTAGATCGAAAGCGGTTTACACCACCTTCAAGCATGTCGTTCTCAATAGGACGATTTTGGGATGGGAACGTCTCGCGTATGGACTGCATATTATTAAGTATTATTCCTTGTCATCCTGATTGATTAGAACTCTCTCCTGTAGCCTTGCTACTTTATTTTTGAGTTTCTCAATGTCTTTGTTGAGCAGGTCATTTTGAGTAGACAAAGCATCACAGGCTTTAGTCATTGCGTCTAGTCCCCTGACTAATATATTCTCAGTATCAGGACGGAACAGCGTGTTGTTTTTGTTAGGCATTAGTTTTTCGTTTTTTGGTTAGTGTATCAAGAGCGTCGAAGACAGCGTTAGGAGCTAGCTTGGCGTATCGCATGGTGACTTGTATAGACTTGTGTCCCATCCAGTCTTTGACTGCAAGTAATGGGACTCCTGCTTGCACTAAGCGGGTAGCGCAGGTGTGTCTACACAGGTGAGGAACAAACTCCTCGTCCTTCATGTAGCCTAGTATGTCACGAACGTTGTTCCATTGTGTGCGTATGTTAGATTTTGTGTAGTCAAATACCTTACTATTACGGTATGTAATAGAAGTGATATTATTATCTATTTTAGGATGGCTAGAGTTTGTGTCAAGACCGTCCCACCTATCGGTGATAATTTCTACGACCTCGTCAGACAGAGGCACAATACGCATCTCACCGTTCTTGGTTCTGTAATCGTGACCCCTTGCCCAGACATACATTTTCCATCTACCTGACTCCTTCACGACATCCTTGTATCGCACACGGCATAGCTCGCCCGTACGCAGACCTGTATCTATGAGAATCTTTACAAATCCAGCGAAGTCATGCTGACCTAGTCTCTTGTGGGTAGAGATAATCATCTCTTCCTCTTCAAGTGAAAAGTAACGCAGCCGACCTTCGGATACTTTGTATCGCTTGAACTTAGGCAGGTTCTGTATCCAGTCTCTATCGTGTGCATACTTCAGGCATACCATTAGAGCTGACATCTTGTTGTTAATGGTGCCATTGCTGTTGCCTTGGCTCTTCAAGGTCTGAATGATTTTATCAATCACTGTCGTGTTGATTTCTTCCACCCTGATGTTGCTGCCAACAATCTTTTGAATCAGTTCTACATTACGTAGTGCATTAATGCCGTTAGCTGTGTCCTTCCAGACTGCTTCGTAAACAGTATCAGTTAAACGTTTCAGGGTTAGGATCGCACTCTTGGTGTTGAGTATGTGGGTGACTTTCAGCCCTAGCTTTGAGCGATGCTCTAAGTTGTGCAAAAAGTCTTCGGCATCTGCCAGACTTCTGAATAGTTTGCGGACTCGCTTACCGCCTACACGCGCGTCAGCTTGCCAACTGTTGCCTCTTTTCCTTATCTTCATGGTTTGCGGGTAGACGCGCTTAGTGTAGGTATACCTCCTGCTCCTCGCGCTCGATGCTGAAGCCTTGGAACTCAGCTAGCGATTTGATGGGGCATTCAATCTCTTCGATGTTATTGTCATACCACCCAGATACATAGACATCCCTAAACGCATCCTCTTCTAAAGCTACGCGCTCGCCCTTGCACGAGGCAATGTCCATGCCGATGGGAAACCCAGTAGGCTGATCGTAGATCACTACGCGGTTAGTC
>CEPP01002974.1_pt1 | contig 9639 bp, 12 predicted proteins | sample 530521 | NCBI WGS metagenome assembly CEPP01 (sample SAMEA2620256, study PRJEB7988) | marine metagenome | biome: marine biome (ENVO:00000447); feature: surface water layer (ENVO:00002042); material: "saline water (ENVO:00002010), including plankton (ENVO:xxxxxxxx)" | depth 5 m | reverse complement strand
AGGATGTAGAAATTCATAAACTCTTCGACGCGAGTGGCTTGCGCTTCCGTCTCGGGAGTCCGAGCGCCCACTATTTCCGTTTTGACGGGGCCCTTAGCGGGCAACATTTCTTTGTAAGCCTGTGCTTGGAACTGTGTAACCGCCTCCGCCAAAATCGGATGGATTACACCAGAAGATCCTTGGAAAGGAGAGCTTCGCATTTCGTCAAACTTCATGCCCAAATATTTAAGGCCGTCGACGTAAGTCTTTTCCCAATCACTGCGGCTTTCTTTGTCGTTTTCAATGCTGGCAATGGTCTCTTTCGCCAAAATCATCAAATCATTGTCATCGACAAAATCCACAAGATTGGCATCGAAAGGAATCGCGGGTGGGCCCTCGGGTGGCGCATCGATTTCGTTGTCAACCAGAATGCCGTCATCGGTGACCAGTATTTCAGCCGCCTCTCTGATCAAATCTTGGCGGCTGGGCTCTGGAGTTACCTCCATTGCGCGGCCCATGGGCATGACATCGGGGTTGGAATCTGTGCCTAACTCTCTCTTTTCAATTGCCATCAGTAATAAACCCTTCTATCTCGCCGCATCGGGTGAATCTCCCTGTCATAGTCATCACCCAGCGACAGAAAACCGCCCTGTCGGAAGCGCATGAGCGCCATCGTGGCCGAGTCACAGAAGTCATCGTGATCGCCATAAGGAAAAGCGGCCATTTCCTCAATGACTTCTTCGGCAAAACTTTCATCTGGTGCCCATACCATTCCAGACTCGAAAATCGGGGCCACAGAGTTCATTCTGGCAATCTTATCCTGCCCCCTGCTTGGTGTATAGGCGGTGACGGGAATGCCAATACGCCGCAACTCCTGTGTCAGTGGCGTGCCGCTCGCCTTTGCTTCAATCAGCACGCAGTCTGGCTCCCAATATTTGTACTCTTCCCACGCCAGCTTTTTAAGCTCTGGAAAGTCAGCACGCACGCGCTTTGCGTCGAGCAAGATAATTTGATCTGGCTCGCCATCCTGCGGCTTGAATACAGCCCAAGTGGTGATTGCAGAGTAGTCGGCGGTTTCTTTCTTCGAAAATGCCGTGTCGTAGCTTTGTATGACGTAGTTGTACTCAGGAACGTAACCCTCCTCCCATCTGCGCCACCAGTCTCGCTTGACTATGGACCCTTCTTCTGCGGTTGGGTCTTGCATCCACTGAGCGTTCCACTTGGACAGCGGCAAAGATGCCTTAACAGACAAAAGCTCCTCTTTTTTCCAAAATTCTGGCCATAAAGGAGCGTCTGAGTCGGGCATAATGGCGGGAAACTCCACTAATTCCCACTGATCCGCATAATCATCGCCCTGCTTTTTTAAGACTCGGCCAACAAGGTCTTTTGTGCTCCATCGAGTCATCACTATGACGATAATACCGCCCGGCTGTAGACGCTGACGTGGGCCAGACGTGTACCACTCATACACGGAATCCATGGCGGTGGGACTCAAGGCGTCCTGTTCCGACACCGGATCGTCAATGATCAACAAATCCGCGCCGCGACCCGTAATAGCACCGCCCACGCCCGCATAAAATGACTCACCGCCCTTGCTAGTAGTCCATCTGCCCGCTGATTTGTTGTCGGCTTGCAATTTTAGCTCGGGGAACACCGTCTGATATTCCTCCGAATCAATGATATTTCGCACTCTACGGCCGAATCTGACGGCAAGTTCGGCAGTGTGAGTGGTTTGAATGATTTTGAGGTCGCCTCGGAGGCCCATCATCCACGCGGGAAAGAATGTCGAGGCAAATTCAGACTTGGTGTGTCTCGGCGGCAGACAAACAATTAGCCTTTTTAGCTTACCTTGCGCGATGCGATTGAATTTTTCGCCAATAATCCGGTGATGCCTGCCCTCTACAAAATCAGGCCACTGGCTTTTGACAAACTGGATGAAGTCTTTTTGGCAAACTTCTTGTTTTTCAATTGTTTTGTATCTGTCAAGCAGGGCGAGTGCTTCCTGTTGCTCTTGCTCAGACAGTATTTCGAAGTCTTTCAGGGCTAAATTAGACATCTCGCCATTCTAGCCCCTGCCAAAGCGCGCCCTCGGCCTTGCGGCGACGCTTCAGCCCCTCCATAACTTGACCGCCAGCACGATTCCAGCGCGCCATCTCAGACGGAACCTCTTCGTAGTGACCTTCATTTAACTTTTTCAGCAGTGTGCTTTCCGCAAGATTGGTTGGACCAAGGTTGAAGGTCCAAGACACCAAAGCATCGAACTGATCTTGATTAAGGCGAACCTGCACGAGCCGATCAACGTGCTTTTCAAACTCACAAAGATCCTCTTGCAGCAAAGATTCTGCTTGCTCTTCTGTAATCTTTTCGCCCTTCTTCACGCAGAAGGTGTGGCCGTACCCAATAGTCCACACATTCGCACTGCATTGATAGGCTTCGGTCTCACAGCCCTCGAAGTGCTTTATGAGGTCAATCCCTTCCTGTGAGGTTTGCATTATTCTTTCTTGCCAGACCCCAAAAAAAGCCCGAAGGCGCCTGTTAGGGCTCCAGTCATCACGCTCACTAAGGCCGCTTGCTCTGGATTTGGGTCAGGAAGATCCATAAACCACTCAACCACGCGATACGTCATAATGATCATTACAAGCATGACCAGCCGAGGCAAAAATCTCCACTGATCGAGAAGCTCAGGCGTGATCATTTTTCACGAGCTACCGATTTGATTTTTTCTGCGGTTCTCAATCCACCTAAACCCAACATTCCCAGCAACACCGTCAACAAACTATCCATGTCGAACGCTGGCAAAGGCGGGGCCTCTACTCCCGTGTAGGCAATCACAAATGTAGCCAATGGCTGTAAAACGAAATGCCAGAATAATGCGATTGAACAGCACCAGCCCGTTGCCGGGCGCCAGCCAGCTACAAATATAGACTTGTGCGCGGCTTCGGCCTTATTAATCTCAATTTGGCCCTTTGCCAATTCGTGAGCATGGCGCTCAGACATAGTGGCAATTTCATGGGCTAAGCGATTCCGTTCATCCGCATCAGGAATAAACTTGTCAAGTAGCCCCGTAACTGGGCCGATCAGTGCCTCAAGCATCAGTCATCGTCCTCTGGTAAAAACCGGCCTTTTGAGTCCCGCTTACGTCTCTTTGGAAAAAGGTCTTGCACTGTGTCTGTTTCCCAAATCCTTATGAGAGTCCAAATTATTGTGAAAAGCGCGGCCAAGGGGGGCAGTATTGCCGCTATCGTGCCCACAGCGGTTGCGACAGAGACCGTATCTACCACTTGTTTCATATCTTCACCCATGGCTCACCTTCATTCTTGATTGCAGTAACGAATGTAAACTTGATCGTCGAACGTATATCCATTGGCATACAAGTAAGGCGCGTAAGCCTCACACCATTCCTGTGATCCTGCTTCCAGCCCATCATACGGTTGCTCTTCATAATCAACCTTTTCATTCGGTGTTTTATGAACAAAATACTCGTTCCCGTTCTTGAAACCTCTTTTTGTGTACAGCTTGCTAGAGGTTTCGACGTACACCTTCTCGTTTGGTTGAACGGTGTACACACTTCCATCGTCGTAGTAGATCACGGTTTGTGGAAAAGCGAGGGCGGGTAAAAAAAGAAACAAAAGTGCAAATGTGTACTTCATAGTTCGGCGCTCCCTAGTTTTGCCTATCCGATTTGCACAATAGTATCAGTGTAGATTCTAATAATCCAAGAGCTTACCCGCGACTGATTACTGCGTTGACAATGATGTATATCAAATATGCCGCGACGCTCACTAAGACGGCTATCCAAAAAGATTTAACTAAATTGTCTTTTGCTTCCTGCTGAGCGTAAACCTCGCGCTGCCTTTGTTCGGTGACCTCTCTAACGCATTGCCGGTACTCTGCAACCCCCTCGTTGCCATAGGCGTATTGTAAAAGCGTTATCAGTTCCCGGCGCTGTTGTTCCACCCTTTTTTTAGCCGCATAGATTTGGGCGGCCTCTGCCTCTACAGAAGAAGAAAAAACAACAGATTTCAGTGGGTTGGTGCGTTTTTTGTGTCTTTGACTGGCATACAGGACGTCTGAGCAGTGCCCCTGCCACCGACTCACGACGGTAAACGTATCCTCGATACTCTTCCCCATTTCGATACAAGCCCTGACCGTTGCATAGGCTTTAGTCGCGGCCGCCGCCGCCGTTATCGGATCGATCATCGGGAACCTCGTATACTACATAGGGATCACAGTACGAGGTAAAATATGGCAAATACCATGTGTACGTTTGATCCGACCGGCTGTGAAGCTCCCTGTACCTACATATTCTGTAGTGTTCTAGCCTTGTCCTACTCCCTATTGCATAAGTATAAACATAAGTGTCCAGCACCAAATAAAGAACAATTGTATTCAAACATCATCAGGGCTTAGTTGGCCAACTAATGGTGCTAGGAAAATTTTCTTGCTGGGGCACATCTCGCAAAGCCTGACGATACGTTTTTATAGCATCAGGCATGGTTACATCTGACAAACCGTAGTGGTCAGTAGCTTTCAGTAGATCGTTTCGCTTTGATCGTTCTTCAGCGGCTAAAGCGGCATTGTCAGCGGAAGCTTTGGCGTCCTTCTGGGCCTGTACTGTGACGGTGTTGCCATCATCGTCCGTATACTCAGTAAACATCTCTTGCTCTTTCCAAGCATAAACCCAGTTACCCTTGCCGTCCTGTACAACACCGTCACGCACGAGCACTTTAAATTCTGCACTAGGTTTAGGGGCTGGAGATGCGAGCACAGGATCTACGTTTAAGGCATCATGCACAGAGCTATTCCATGCTTTAGGAAAACTCATGTTTTTGTTTGCGGCACGCAGTTCAGACTCTGTTTTTACTTCTCCACTTGTTCTGTTTCTATATTCGGCCATGTGAATTCCTATGCTATTGCCCAAAATATGTATGTGTCACCAGAGTTATTGAGAGCAGTTGGTGCTGATGACGTAATTGTAAAACCAGAAGATAAAGGGTCTATATAGTCATAACTCCCTGTCGCTTCTGCACTGTTTGAATTTAACAACCAATAAGGTTCATTCCCTGCTGAAATTCCTCTAGCAGAATCCCAGACGTACCAATCGCCAGAACCTGTAGATTTAACCATTACCCACCTAGCGCCAGAAGAAAAACCACAATCTACGTTTACGTCGCTACCTGTACCTGTGTAAGTTCCTACTTTTGATATTCCGTCTACTGACGCAAAAAGGTAAGCTACATATGTATTCTCGTTGCCGTTAACTAAGTCGGAACCTCCAGTGGTAAACACAGAAGCAGTAGGCGCGGTGTTGTTCCAGTACTGACTAGACTCGTAGGCTTGCCCGTTATTGTTCAGAACTAGGTAGTAGTTTTGTGGCGTTGTAGCGTGTGACCCTGAGTGATAAACAGCCCAATTACGGGCTATCCCTGAAGCGCGCTTCTTCACCCAAATCATTTCAGGCACCGCGCCTAAATTATGCGTCCTCGATTGAGCCCCTGTTGCGCCTGTGTAAGCAACAATATCAAAGAAGCCGGGGGCTCTTTTAAAATGATAATTTATATAGTTCTTCGTATTTGTGTAGCGATAGCTTTGAATCTCTATACCATTGGTATAGTCAAATTGCATTCCCGCTGATCCAGCGGAATATTCTGCGTCGGCACCGTTTGTATATGACTCTTGCCCGCTTCCTCGCGACCTGTCGTTAATTGCGTTGGAATCTCCAATAACATCTCGGGATTTATTTAAAGTCATATCAGGAGTCGTAGAAAGACCCGTAAAAACACGGGTCGAGCCGTCACCTGTATATGTTTGAGGCTCAAACAAAGCAGTGGCCGCAAACTCGCTTGCAGGCTTATGGGGTCGGCGGATAGCTATGTACGCATAAGTGCTACCGTTGGCATTGACAGCGGCATTGTCATCTCTCAATGAAAAGCCGGTCGAAAGAATATCTATATAGTTTTCACTACTTACTTCTGCTCCAGAGGAGTTTGCTAAAAGATATGCATCAGTTGCCGGCTCTGAGCCAATTCCCCGCATGACATCAAAAATAAACCATTGGTTATTTGAGCTTGTATTTTTTATCAATATCCACTGAGGCTCAAAACCTACATTTATATCATTTGATGTTGTGCTGCCGTTGCCTGTGTAGCTATCACACTTAATGATGGCTTCGTCGGAGTCTGTTCCATAGTCTTGGGTATCGTGGGCAAATAGGTAGGCAACATAGCTGTCGCCACTATTATTCATTCTTGTGTTGTCACCAACTGTAAATTGTGTCGCGGTAGGTTCTGTGTCGTTCCAGATAGCACTGCCTGCATTATATTTGTCTGTGTCATTAAGCGGGGCGTACTTTGTAGCTCCCATGCTTCTGTGATAGGTAGTCCAATCACTGGTTGAGTTTGTTTTTTTTACAACCATAAAACCGGGAACACTGCCTAGATTATGGTTTACAGTTCGTCCAGCATTGCCATCCCCCGTGTACGTTACAACATCAAAAAACCCCGCTTGCTTGCGAAATGTCCAAGAAACGTAGTCATACCCATTGTCGTTTGTCCAATACGGACCACCCGACCCAACTGTGTGACCGTTAGAATTAAACGCTGTTATAAGATTGGCGTTGGTTTGTTCTGCACTAGTTGCTTCTGCGGAAAGCCATTTAGTCTTGCCTCTTGCGGTATCTATTAGCGCATGGCCAGTAGCTCCACCAGAGGTATTTTCTCTAGCTTTTGTCCACACAAGACCACCCTCGCCATCAAGATCGATGCCGCTGGTTATTGTTTGTGATGTCCCATTACCCTCGTAGAGAAACGTAGAAAACACATCATCAACGTAAACCGGATCTCCTGCACCACCCGCCCCTGCAAGTACTTTTAAGGCAGTGTTAGTCATTAGCCCATCGCCTGACCAGCGGTGAAGCCGTAGTAAGTTGTGCCGCCGTCAATTGTGAAAAATACAAACACATCAACGCCATTGTTGGTTGTAGTCAAAGTCGGTGCTGTAGCCGCCGCCCAATCAACACTAGAAGGCCATGTAATCGTTCTGGCGGAGCTATCTTGAATGACCTTGAGTATAAAAGCTGATGCTCTGCCAGATGCGGCAGGGTTGCTAAATGTGTAAGTCACATTCTCAGTGAGATCATGCTCAAACACATTCCCGTCACGCAAGTTAATCGTTGCCGCGTTTGAGCTAGAGGTGACACTTGTTGCCTCGTCAATCGTGCCGTTATCAAAGGACACGACCCCGTTGGCATCTGCGGTGACGGCTTTGCTGGCCTCTGTCAGACCGAGCGTCGTGATGTCAAGATAGTTGATCTCAGTAGTAGTCGCTGTGACGCCATCAAGAATATTAAGTTCCGAAGTTGTCGAAGTCACCCCATCAAGGATGTTGATTTCTGAGGCTGTTGCAGTAATGCCGGGTAGCGAGCTAGTAAACGCCAACTTCCCACTGCCATCGGTCTTGAGAAGCTGTCCTGCGGAACCGTCTGCATCCGGAAGCTCTAGGCTGTAAGTCGCGCTTGCACTGTGCGGCGGCCCTTTTAAAGTGACTCCGTGCGTGTTGACCTCACAGTTGAACCTGACCGCACCAGCATTTGTGTTTCCGTACAACTCTGTGAAGCCGGTGCCATTTGGGAAAAGCTGAATATTGCCGTTAGTGTTAGTAGATTTAACGGCATTAGCATCTATCTGGATGTTATCGACATCAAGCTCATTGGCTGTGACTTGGCCTGCTGAGCCGTAAATCACCGCTTTCGAGTTGACCACCGTGTCAGCGGTTGAGCCATCGAGCAGATTAAGTTCTGTAGCGGTGGATGTGACACTCGTTCCGCCAATAGCTAAAGTAGTCGCATCGATTTTGGTCGCAGCGAGAGATGTATTTGCATCAATGACCGCCGCGCCAGAGCCTGCGCCATCCAAATAGACTATCGCGGCATTTCCGTTGCCAATCGTTACTGTGCCACCAGAGCCCTGCTTAATCGTAATCGACTGAGACCCAGACGTAGCGTTTTCGATGTACATCACGCGCGATACGGTGTTAGGCGCAATGGTTAGCTCACGGGTCGCTGTCAGGCTTACGCCAGACGTGACCTTAAAATACATAGATCGAGCCGGATCTGTAGATCCGTCTGCAACCGTGGTCGTGGCATTAGCGTCGCTTGAAAAAGAGGCTTCTGTGCCATAACCAAGCGACTCGCCGATCAATTCAAGATTTGTGTTGGTGGTGGTGCCCCACGTTCCCGAGCCCTCACCAGTATTGAGTTCTGTGAGCCTCAGATCATTGACATAGGTAGGCATAGTTAGTCTCCTTAGCGCTCTATCGGAGTGTAATTCGGTGTCTGTCCAGTATCAATCGGGAAGTACAAAAACATCGATCCGACAGAGGCGGTCATCGAAAGCCCAGAAGGGAGGGCGTCGATGCTCACTTTTGACTCGGCCGCGCCGACTGACGCGCTCATCCCAAGGCCAGTCACTATCGCCACACTGTTCTGGTCTACAGTGACGGCCCCAACAGCAGAAGTGATTGCAAGTCCAGTTGGCTCGACGGGGATCGCCTCTCCCCAAGCCCCAGACCCCCAAGTGCTTCTGCCCCAACCCGTAATACTAGACATAAAAAATTCGTGCGGTTAATTCGCAATCGATATCATACAGCCTTTCGGTTATTTAGTAACAGCCTGTAGCCTGCGCGCTGGGTTCAAAACCCTTTCTACCATTTTCCCGTACCATTGCCGTCCGGTTTGCAAAGAGTTCATCTGCTTGGCAATCTTGTCGTAACTCATCCTGCGCTTTCGCATTTTTTGCATGACTTCGATCCAATGTTGTTGCTCTGGATCAGGGATCATTTTTTTGCGGATCTTGCCGTCGTGATTGACGGGCTCAAGTTTGTAACCGTAGGGCAACTGACCGCCCAAGTAATATCCTTTCGCCGCCCACTCCACGCGCCCATCTTCGATGATATCCTGCTCCCTCATGCGAGCCAAATTATCTGCTGCACTCAACGCCATCAGAAAAGCCTGATGAACCTGATCAGAGAAATCCACATGATGCTCAAGCCCTTCAGTATGCTCGGGCTTTCGGTAAGCTACTGGAAAATCGCCGAATTGTTCGCAAAAGTATAGATCGACACCGATCTCTTGGAGGATCGGAATAATTATCAAAAGGTTATCCACCGATCTGGATATCCGATCAAGGCGGGTCGCCACAATGGCGTCGTGTTCTTCGAGGGCATCAGTTAGGGCCCGCGAGCCTTCACGCTCCAAAACGTCTTTCGTACCTGTGCAGGGGTGGTCGATAAAAAACTCATCCACAGCGCGTTCATACTTATTTGCACAAAATTGTGTAATCAGTTTTTTCTGCCGCTTTATACAAAGATCGGCAGACGATTCCTCAGAATACGACTGCCGAATGTAGCCATAGATTCGATTGACTTGGCCGTAGACTGGCCTGACGATCACTTAATGCCGCCCGTGAATCCGTAGTCGGTCATCTCTTCGTGCAGTCGCTTCCAGTCAATGTTGAGTGGACGCCAGTCCTCTGCTCGATCTGCAAACATCGTGTAGCCGTCCTTGACCAAACAAACCGAGCGGTAGGCTTTCGGCACACCTTCGTACACAATGTCGATGTCGTGTAACTTGCAGGTGCGCCGCACGCGGTTGTAGAAAACTTT
>CEPP01001519.1_pt1 | contig 9716 bp, 7 predicted proteins | sample 530521 | NCBI WGS metagenome assembly CEPP01 (sample SAMEA2620256, study PRJEB7988) | marine metagenome | biome: marine biome (ENVO:00000447); feature: surface water layer (ENVO:00002042); material: "saline water (ENVO:00002010), including plankton (ENVO:xxxxxxxx)" | depth 5 m | reverse complement strand
AAGTGAATAATATGTGGTTTAATATTCTTAAGGATAAGTGGGCTATGTTTACTGAAAATATTCTTAAGGATAAGTGGCCAACCAATAGAAAAAAGTATGTTAAGTTTTCTAACTTAGATGATATTAATCAACGAATGGTTAAATTCTATTTAGAAAAGGGAAAACATAAACCTCAACATAGGAAGGTATATGTTAAACAAATACTAATAGAAATGGAAAAAAGTTCTAATGCTCGTTTTGATTTAGAAAAGTTTAAAGAACCTATTGGGCAAAAAGGTTGGGATAGTAGCGTTGATAGAAGTAAAGATAAATATTATGTAAGAAGATACGATAATCGAGCAAAACAGTGGGCAATAAATCCTCATTTTTTTGGTTCTGTATTAAGAAGATATATAGGTGAAAGGTCATTCCAATCTAAACTAGACGATATGAAACGAGTAGATAATGATGAGCATCAATTTAAAGGTCATCCAGAATTAGATGTAAACAATTTAGGTAATGTTGATGAATTTTTTAAAGCGTTTGAAAAATATGCTAACGAAAATAAATTAAGTAATGGTAGATATATAGCAAGAGCAAAACCCGGAAGTGGTTTTAAAGTATTAGTAACCTATAGTTTAAATAGAATATCTTTAATGGGTTTTCAACCACCAGAGTATGTAATAAAACCACCTAATACATTAGTTAATATTTGGGGTGATGATGAAGATTATAGGTGGAAAAAAATGTTAAGACAAAGTAAACGTAAGCCTCCTTCTCCGCCTCCGCCTCCAAGTGGTAAAAAATTCCGTAGAAGAGGTAAAAGTGGGCGTAGAATAGATACTACAAGACAAAAGGATAAAGATAGGCGTGATTGGGAGGATAGTAAATGAATTGGAAAAAGATGCTAAAAAATGATAAAGGTCTAGGTGATACTATTGAACGTGTTACTAAGGCTACTGGAATTAAAAGAGCAGTAGATAAGGTTTCAGAAGTTACTGGAAAAGATTGTGGTTGTTCTGCTAGAAAAGATTATTTAAATAATAGGTTTCAATATAAGTGATTAACATGTTTGATTTCATTCTTAAAGACGCTAAGGATATGTTTACCGAAGCGTATGCTAAAAAGGATAAGAGGGAACTTCGTGGTTTATTAGAAACTATGTTAGGAAATGATATTAACTTTAATAACATTAAATCTATATTAGAAGCAAGAGCAGATGATTCTGCTTTTATTGCAGAAGTTAAGAAGGTTATTTCTAAAGGGAATATTCCTGATAGTGTAGTCCAAGAATTAAACCAAATCTATCCTAATTTAGAAACTACTAAGTTAAAGGATAGAGGTAAAGAAGCAATAAAAGATTTAGATGAAGCATTATCTATGTTTGAATCTGGTAATGAAAAGTATGTTGATAAGTTGAAAGAAATTAAAGAGAAGGCTGATAATAGTAAAGCAAGTAGTCGCCAACGGTATTACCAATCATACATTTCTGCAAAGAACAGTGAAAAGTATGTAAAGATGTTCGATACTGGTAAATTAGAATTACAAGTTAATGTTCCAACATCTTCTGTAAAGCCTAAATCCAGTTATACTATTGAAGATTTCTTATTGTATTGTGATGAAGTTTTAGGTAGAAAACAAATATTTACCACAAAGGTTGATGTATCTAAACTAAAAAGATATACTGAACTAGCAATTAAATTAAGTAAAGATTCAGATGATGAAAAATTAATTGAAGAATTTACCTCGTTAAGTAGAGAGATTGAAGAAAGTGGATTACAGTTGAGTCGTGATACTATAACAGAAGCAGAGAAAGAAGCACCTAAATTAAGACCTCATAAAGATTTTAAAGAAGGTGTTTTAATTGAAAGCAAAACACCAAAATTTAAAGTTAAGCAATTACCTAAAAAACCACTTCTAATAAATCCTAGAGATGTTAAAAATAAAAAGTTTATTGAAGATGTTTATATTCAAAGTGGAGTTAATTATATTTTAGCATCAGATGTTAAGATTCTATTACTTACTGGTGAAGACCTATTTAGTGATATTAATATTACTGCTCAAGCAACTGCCGAAGATAATTTTAAGATGGAATTAGATAACCAAATAAAACGTAGATTACAAATATATCTTAGGAACATCGAAGGTAAAAATGAAAGTGAAATTAATAACGAAAGAGAAAGCACTGTTGAAAGAATTGCTAATAGTTTAGTTAATAAGTGGGGCAGACAGTGGGCTAGAGATGAAGGTCAATCTTTTGTCGAATTATCTAAAGATGCTAAAAAAGATTTATTTAGTGAAGAAGGTCCAATGGATTATGATGAGTTAATTAGTAAATTAACGGTAGATATTGAAAGAGTAATTGAAGAAGATTTGAATAAACCTATGGATGATGTTTTACAAAATGTTGACTTAGAAGAGTTTATTGAAGAAGCAAATGTAATGCCCGTTGATACTGAAAAGGATTTGGTTTATGAAAGTGTTTCTGATTTTAGAGAAGATATTGTTGAAAGATTAGATAAAGAAACTAATCAGTTAATTGTTCCTGTTGGTATTACTTCTAAATATGATGTTATTGATACTATTACAACTATTATAAGGATTGTAGATTTCTTTACTGGTAATGATGTTGGTTTTAAGAAAAGTGACCCTATATATCAAACATTAAAAGATGGTAAAGTGGACCTAGAAGAATTAGAACCTATATTGAAAAAACATTTAGATGAAATCAAAAGAGCAATTATTGATGGTATGCAAGATAAGATGAAAGAAATTATTGAAGAACATCGTTATTTCTATCAAGCAAATAAAATAAGAAGAGGCTACCAAAAGAGAGCAGGTGGTATTGGAGAAATTGCTGGTGAAGATGCTTATACTGGTATGCGAGAAACATTAACAGGTGAAAACAAATCACTTATAGATGTATTAGTTGAAATTAAATTATTGGAGGAATAAATATGACCTTTAGAGAAGAAGATTATAACGAAGAACACACCGGTAAAACGTGGCGTGAAATTAGAGAAGATGTATCACAAATTGCTGCGCGTAAAGAATATAATGTTAAAGATGAACGCTTACGAAATCCAAGAAAGAAGTTCATAAAAGATTATCAAAAATATCATAAAGAACAGGGTAAAGGTGCTATCAGTGGAGATGATAAAAAGACATTAAGTGCTACATTAGAATCTAATGGAGAGAAAATTGATGGAGATAAATTATCTGAGTATGATGCTGAATCTTTAAATGTTATAGATAATATATCTCAAAATCAATATAACAAGTTAGCGAATGTGTTTGTTAAATTAACTCAATTAGATATTCCTTCACTTAAACCACATATAAAACAATTACAATCTTTAATACCTGCTGCTGCTGAAAAGATAAAACCTCCAGAAGAAAGAGAAGAACTCGGTCCTGCTCCTGAAACAACTACTAGATTAAAAGATGCTACACAAATATTAGGTGGTTTTGATTTAAGAAAGTTAAATAAAAGAGATGCTGTTTATGATTACTGGGAGAAAATAAATAGTAGGAAATTAAAAGATAAAGTTAAAAAAGAACTTGATGATATTAAAAATGTTGTATCTGATAATGAAAGTTTAGCAGAAGATTACGCAAAAATGGTAAGTGCTTTTGATAAAGTAAAAGATTATATTGTTGAAGTTGAAGCAACAACAATTGAAGTTCCAAGTGCAGAACAAAAAGCAGTTCAGATTTTAATGGATTTAGTTAGGGATGCACCCGAACAAATTGGTGCGGGAATGGAATTACAATCAAGTGAAGAAGATATTGATACAATAGAAGAAATTTTGTTAGGTAAATTAGAAGTGGACCCATTGTATAGTTATGTTGTTACTGGTGGTTATACTCCGGGTGAAATGGTAAGTGCTTCTGATATAGAAGAAATAAAATTTGAAATTAGAGATATTGCTTCAGTATTAGGTGAAGATTTCATAGGAGAAATTGATGAAGTTATTGATGAATTAGAAGGATTTGATATGGATATGGGTAAAAGAGGAACTTATTATTTACCTATTACTTCTGAATTACAATCCGCTTTAAACTTAGATACTGATTATTCTGGTATTATGGAATCGCATAAAACATTTTTAGAAGCAGTTAGTAATTTCTTTGAGGGTGAAGTTACCGCTAGTAAAACAATGACTCCCGCGACGGATGATTTATTAGGTCTTGAAATTGCTGGTAGAGGAAAAAGAGCAAGAAGAAAACCCGGTATTTTAGGTTCTGATAGAAAAGAATTAAAAGAAAAATCCGATGAATTATTGGATTTTGTTCAAGCACTTAAAGAATATTATACTAAACCATTGAATAGTAAATACTTTCCATTTGAAGAGGAACATCCATTAAAAAATAATAATACTCTTTTAGTTCTTGCTAAATATGATTCAAAAATATTAGATGAATTTATAAGAAGAAAAACATTATTTTCTGGTGTTTCAATAACTAATTCATTTATTAGAAAATATAGAGTGTTTTTAGATAATCTTTCAAGCACACAATTTGACCCAATGAGTAGTAGGTTTAAGAAAAATTTAACTGCTTTAGTAAAAGAATTAACTAGAATGTTTTCTAAACAAAATAGAGAATTAGTTGTTAAAGATACTTTAAATGTAGTAGCAGAAGTATTGAAGCAAGAAGGTAGTCCGATACCTGATTTAGTTATATATGGTATTGATATTAAAGAGGCGGATAAATCTGATTTACCATACAGTCCTTTACAACTAATAAGTGATGAACTTAAGCAAATTGGTGATAAATATCAAGATAAATACAGGGCATCAGTTTATCGTTCTGTTCAACCTGATATTAAAGCAATTAGGGCTAACTTACAAAAAGAAGTATTTAGGGTAATAAAATCTGATATATCCCATAAATTATTAGTGGCCCATGATGGTATTAGAAAGATGAAAGGATTACCCATATATTACAGATTTGCTGATTTAGAAAATGTTGAACATATGAATGATGCTTTAGATGTAATTAAATCAGATGGATATGATATATCAGCATTAGATGTTGAAAGAATTGTTAAAGAAGTTGATTCGCATTCTTCTATCGCTAAACAGTATGGAGTTAATACTGAAACAGTTTACAAATTAAAAGCATTATTTAGGTGATTAATATGACTCCAGAAGGTAAGTATGAACTTACTGATGTAGAATTTAAAGAGATGAGTGAAGATGATGCCGTTAGAGTATTTGCTGAGGATGGTTATTTCAAATACGCTAAAAGAACCCAAAGATATTCAAAACTTCCTTCCGACGGAATATTCGCCACATCGCCTTCAACACATTTTGTATTATTTGAAAAAACAACTGGAAAACCCCTTGGAGTCGTGGGATATTCCAAATATAAAAATATACTTCTTGGTGCAGGAATCCATACAAGAAAAGATATGGAAGGAAAGGGAATTGCCTCGTTATTAGCAAATAAATTAATGCAAGAAAAGGGTAGTAAATTAATGGTTGTAAGTTTTGCTAAAGAACAAGCAAAAAATATGTATATGCGTAGAGGATTTAAAGAAGTAGATTTATCTAAATTACCTCCTGAAGTAGTAGAAGAAATTCAAATAGCAGAAGCAGACGGAAATGAAACTTTATCTAAAATGTTAATGTTAATAGATAATTGGTGGGGTGTTTTACGTGGATATTGAAAATGTTGATTTTGTTACCCGTATGGATATGGAGTTATCTAGGGCTTCATTTCCTTATTTCTTTCAAAATGTATTAGGAATGATGTTTCCAAAGTATATGCAAGAGTGGTTAGAATTAATGGAAACAACAGATAGAACTGTTATTATTTGTAGTCGTGACCACGGAAAATCAGTATTTATGCATTCTTGGGTTGCTTGGAAATTAATATTTGAAGAGCCTCCTTATCAAATGCTTTACATTTCTTCTAACCAAAAGCAGACAATGGTTCACATGAGAGAAATTGATAAACTTTTTAATCATGATGCTCTTAAACAATTTAGACCATCTAGGGGTTGGGCTATTGGTAATATCCAATTAACCAACGGAAACGCGATTCTTGAGCGTTCTGTTGGTTCACAGATTCGTGGTCTTCACCCACAGGAAATTATTATTGATGACCCATTAAAGGAGTTTAGTATGGCTGCTATTCAAAAAGTAACTGATTGGTTCTTTGGAGACATGATACCAACACTTCACCATACTGCTTCATTAAGAATGATTGGAACTCCGTTTTCTTATACAGATATATTTACGCAATTAGAAGAAAATCCTGCTTATACTCTTAGACGTTATCCATGTTTCAATTCTCTTAATGAACCACTTTGGCCTGAACGATGGAGTTTTGATGCATTAAACCAAAGAAAAGCAGAAATTGGTTCTCTTAAGTTTACAAGAGAATATTTATGTGTTCCAATATCAACAGGAACAGCCCTCTTTAATCCTGAATTTTTAAACGCAAGTAAAAATAAAGATGATATATTAAGAATGGGTAAGAAAGAAGGTATGAAATACTATGTTGGTGTAGACCCTGCAATATCAACAGATGGTGATTATAATGTTATTACAGTTATTGAAGTTGATGAAAATTCTAATAAAAGAATTGTTTATATTGACCGGCAAAAAAATGTTGAGTTCAGAGAAAATATTGAGAAGGTTCGATTGGTTGGGCGAATCTTCAACCCCGAAGTGGTTCTCTTTGAAACTAATACTTTCGCAAAGTCGTTTACACAGGAGTTAAGAAATGTTAGCGACCTTAATGTGCGTGATTTTAACACTACACGCAAGAAAAAGGAAGAAATAATACTCAATTTACAGATGAATTTTGAAAATGGTAAGATTCTTATGCCTTATGGAGATGAAGCATCAAGAACAGTAACTAAAATGCTAATAGAAGAGTTATCGATGTTTTCTATCACCGAAGCCGGTAAGTTTGAGGGGGTCGGAGCGCATGATGACCTAGTTATGTCGTTAGCACTGGCTAATTCTGCATCTTCTATGATGGGAGAAAACTTCGTTTTACTAGATGATATGGAAATATTCGATTCTCCGGTGCAAAGACAGCCAAATCCCGGTGTTATGTGGTTAAATTTTTAAGGTGATAAAATGCCAAGTAAGGGAAATCCTCCAGAAATAACTGATTCTGATTTAGATATGATAGCAGATAAAATAGAAACTATATCTAAAGAAATAACCGAATTGTTTAATAATACTGGTATGCCGTATAAGCGTAAAAGAGATGATGCTGCTCCAATAAGATACGAACTTCTTAAAATAATTCCTTTAATTAGAAAGATAGCACAGAGAAGGTGATATTATGAGTGAAAAAGGCGATAAGTTAAGAGAGGCTGCTATGTTAGCAGACCAAGAAGAAGAATTACAAGAACAACAAAAAGAAGTTCTTGAAGATATGAAACGTGCTGCGGAAGAATATTACACAATGGATGAATATGATATTGCTAAAGAATTATCTAAAAGAACCGGTAAAAATTTAACAGAAGTAAGAAAAGAACTTAATGTTTATCCTAATAAATATGTAATACAAGAACATACTATACCTGATTTAGTAAAACAAATGAGAGTATATCGTAGAGAGTTAAAAGGTGATGATAGAACTAAAATGAGTAAATCTATTGATAATCTTATTGATGCTTATTCTGACCATTTGCAGAAATGTATTGATGAAATATATTGGATTAGAAAATATGAAGTTCCTTTGAGAGATATGAATATCAATGAAGATAAATTAAGTAAGTTAAATTCTATAAAAGACGGCAGCACTCGGCAGCAGATTGTAGATACTCTTTGTAAATATTGGGAGGCTAAATTAGATTTAGTTCCTTACGATGAAAATTATTCTACTATGCACAAACAAATGTCCACTTCAAAGAAAGAGTTTGGTAAGATTTTAAAAGGTATTAAAGAAGATACAGTTAAATCAAAAATAGAAAATCATATTATCAAAATGGTTTGTAATGAACCCGGAATTGGTGCTAGACAATTACATGATTCTTTGGATGAAAAACATAAAAGAAGAAGTTCTCCTCAAATAATTTCTAAAATGGTTAAAGAATTAGGAATAACTAATGTTAATGGTTCTTACTATAAATTTGATGATGAGATTAAGAAAAATATTTGGGCATATACAGCAGCGTTTTTAGATTCTGACGGGTATATTACTATGGATAAAAATAATAACCCTAGAGTTGGGTTAATTGCTACTGGTGAAAGAGGTAAAGCATTTATTCAAGAAATGCATAAATCAATTGGAATAGGAAGACCACATTTAGACCAAAAATCTCCTCAAGATACTAGACCAGTAAATAGATTAAATTTTTATTCTCAAGAAGATGTTAAGAAATTACTATTGCATGTTAAACCTCATCTTAGGCTTAAAAAACAACAGGCTGATACATTATTAGAATTAATTAGAATCAAACAGAATCACAAAAAAGCAGAATGGGCTAAACCAAGAATGGATGAATTATTTAAATTAATGAAGTGGTATAATCATTCTGATAATACAAATTATGATTGGGATAAATATGGTGTAGATATTGATAGTATTGGTAAGTTAGAAGAGAATAATAAAATGAATATGATGGACAATCTTGAAAATATTACAAAGGGTGAAGAAGAATAAGGTGCTTCGATGGTAAGGTATAATAGGCTACACTTAATCCGAAAAATGGGGGTATTTTGAATGGCGGAAGAAACACGTAGATTCTCTATTAGAAATTTATTTCGTAGACAAACACCTAAACCTGCTGATAGGCAAATATACAACTTAGGCATTCAAGAGCGCGATAACTCGTATATGATGACCGCACCTGTTATTTATCATATTGTTCAACAATCAGTTATTGTAAGGACTTGTATTACTCAACTTAAAAATGAGATATTTAGGAGAGGTTATCACTGGGAAAAGAAGTTTTTGACTAAGTGTGAAGATTGTGGTAAAGAGCATAATCAACCAACAGAAGAGTGTGTTGATTGTGAATCTACTAATTTAAGGAAACCTGATAAGAAACAGTTAGAGTATGCAGAAAAATTCTTGAATGGTTATGTTAATAAATCTGAACAACTGTTTATTGATATCTTAAAAGAATTAGAAGATGATTTGAATATTATTGATGATGCATATATTGTTCTTGTAAAAGAATATTACATGGATGGTAATGGTAAAATTAAGATGCATCGCATTAAAGAAATGTATAGAGGCGACCCCGCTACAATGCATATTTATGCAGATGAAAATGGTGAAAGGGGTGCAGAAGGATTCACATGTTTAAGACATAGACAATTTATTAGTAAAGATAAACATGAACATTGTGAAGAATGTGGTTCACCAACCCATCCCGTTCATTATGTTAATAGAGTTCATGGAGAAGAACAGGCTTTCATTAAAGGTGAAGTTCTACATTTCAGTAAGTATAGTCCTAGTAGATTATATGGTCTTTCACCCGTTCTTACTTTATGGAATCATGTGACTACATTAATTGCTATGGAAAATTACGTCAATTCTTCATATTCTAAGAGTAGAATGCCGAGGGGGTTATTAGCAGTTCAAACAAGAAACATAGAATCTATGAAAACTTTCTGGAGAGCAGTTAAAGAAAAAATGGAGCAAGACCCACACTTTATACCAGTAATGGGCATAGAGGCAGAAAATGGTAAAGGTTCTGTTGAATGGATTAAGTTTATGGATAGCCTAAAAGAGATGGATTATGTTTCAGTTAAAGATGA
>CEPP01000330.1_pt1 | contig 9734 bp, 6 predicted proteins | sample 530521 | NCBI WGS metagenome assembly CEPP01 (sample SAMEA2620256, study PRJEB7988) | marine metagenome | biome: marine biome (ENVO:00000447); feature: surface water layer (ENVO:00002042); material: "saline water (ENVO:00002010), including plankton (ENVO:xxxxxxxx)" | depth 5 m | reverse complement strand
CGCTCGCGTGAACCGACCGGGGCGGCGCACAGGTCAGGTGCCGAAAAACACACACGCTCCCTGACGGCGAAAGCACGGGAGCAACGGTTCCGGGCCCCCGGCCCAGGCGCCGCCCGCCTCTCCATAGCCTCTGCCCCCCGGGCGAGAGGGGCTTTCGCGCGTCTGCTCAACAGTTGCGTCCGCCGGGCAAGGCTTTAGGGTCGCATCTCCGGTTTTGTGAGAGGTTCCCCATGCGTCTGCTGTCCAGGCTGAGTGTTCTTGCTGCGGGGGCGGCGCTGGCCGCCTGTATGACCCTGCCGGACGGCGGGGAACCGGCCCGGATCGACCCGGATCGCCTGTCGGCGCATGTGCAGGCCCTGTCGGACGACAGCTTCGAGGGACGCGGCATCGCCACCCCGGCCGAGGACAAGGTCATCGCCTATCTGTCCGAGGCCTTTGCCGACGCCGGCTTCGAGCCCGGCGGCGAGAACGGCGGCTGGACCCAGGCCGTGACCCTGAACCGCTTTGCCGTCAGCAACGTCAGCGCCTCCTTCAGCGACGACGGCGTTGCCCGCCCCCTGACCCAGGGCGAGCAGATCGTCATTTCGACCCGCCGTCCGGCCGAGCAGGTGCGCCTCGACGATCTGCCGCTGGTGTTCGTCGGCTATGGCACCACCGCCCCCGAGCGCGAGTGGGACGACTTCAAGGACGTCGACGTGCGCGGCAAGGTCATCGTCGTGCTGGTCAATGACGCCGACTATGAGCAGCCCGAGCTCAACACCTTCAACGGCCGGGCCATGACCTATTACGGCCGCTGGACCTACAAATATGACGAGGCCGCCCGCAGGGGCGCCGCCGGCGTGCTGGTGGTGCATGAGACCGCCCCCGCCTCCTACGGCTGGACCACGGTCAAGAACTCCTGGACCGGGCCGCAATTCGACATCGTCCGTGCGAACGCGGCCGCCGAGCGCGTGCCGCTGGAAGGCTGGATCCAGCGCGACGTCGCCGTCGATCTGTTCGAGCGGGCCGGTCTGGATTTCGAGGCCCTGAAGGTGTCGGCGCGCAGTCGCGATTTCCGTCCGGTCGAACTGGAAGGCCAGACCCTCGACGCCGGCTACAGCGTGTCGACCAGCCAGATCGAAACCCATAATGTCGTTGCCCGCCTGCCGGGCACGACCCATGCGGACGAGACCATCCTCTACACCGGTCACTGGGACCACATCGGCGTCGGTGATCCGGATGCCGAGGGCGATCGCATTTTCAACGGCGCGGTCGACAATGCCTCGGGCATCGCCGGCCTGCTCGAGATCGCGCGCCTGTATGGCAGCGGCCCGACCCCCGAGCGGTCGATCGTCATCATCGCCTTCACCGCCGAGGAAAGCGGTCTGCTGGGCTCGGAATTCTATGCCGCCAATCCCCTCTATCCGCTGGAAACGACAGTGGCCGGCTTCAACCTGGATGCGATGAATGTCTACGGACGGCTGTCGGGTCTCGGGGTCACCGGCTATGGCCAGTCGACCCTTGATGAACGGCTCGAGGTCGTGGCGGCGACGCAGGGGCGGGTGATCGTGCCCGACACCAACAATGCCGCCGGCACCTATTTCCGCTCTGACCACTTCCCGCTGGCCAAGCGCGGCGTGCCCATGGCCTATCCCAAGGGCTCGGGCGACTTCCGCGACGAGCCGATCGCCGAACGTCAGGCCCTGCGCGATGAATATGGCGCGCGCCGCTATCACCAGGCCGCCGACGAATGGATGCCGGAAATGGACTTCCGCGGCGCGGCCGAAGACCTTGAGGTCGTCTATGCCGTGGGTCTGGCCTTGGCCAACAGCCGCGACTGGCCGGGCTGGAAGGACGGGTCCGAGTTCGGCCCGGTTCGCGAAGAAAGTGCTGCCGCCCGCCGCTGATCCGTCAGCGGCACATGACGAAAACTTAACGGGCGCACCAGGGGCCGAGGCCTAAGGTGCGCCCGAAATTCATCCCGGAGTTCCCCATGTTCCGTCGTCTTCTGGGTGGCGTCGCCGCCGCTGCCGTCCTCCTGTCCGCCGGTGCGGGCCTGGCCCAGGACATTTCGGCGGATCGCCTGTCCGAGCACATCCGCGTGCTGGCTGACGACAGCTTCCAGGGCCGCGTCCCGGGTGAGGTCGGCGAGGCCATGACCCTCGAATACCTGCAGGGTCAGTATGAGGCCATGGGCCTTCAGCCCGGTGGTCCGGATGGCCAGTGGCTGCAGCCGGTGACCCTGTTCCGCTTCACGCCGGCGCGCGCGCCGGTGGCCTACTGGACCGCGCCGGACGGCACCCAGCATCCGCTGGCGGCGACCGACATCCAGCTGCGCTCGTCCAACGACAGTGGCCGGGTCGAGATCGCCGATGCGCCGGTGGTCTTCGCCGGCTACGGCATCACCGCGCCGGAGCGCGGCTGGGACGACTACGGCGACCTCGATGTGACCGGCAAGGTCGTGATCGTGCTGGCCGGTGAGCCCGAGGGCGATCTGTTCCGGGGCGAGTACAACTCGGCCTATTCCAGCGGCGGCTACAAGAAGATGGAGGCCCTGCGTCGCGGCGCGGTCGGCGTCATCACCCTGGTGCTTGACCAGGCCAGCTGGCAGGGCATGGCTGGGCGTCCCGCCCGCACCCGCACGACGGTCGAGGGGCTGGACCCCATCCCCTTCACCGGCACCATGGGCGCAGTCACCGCCATGCAGTGGGGCTCGGCCGCTGGCGTCGATCACGGCGCCATGGCGACGGTCGATACGGGCCAGTTCGAGGCCATTGAGCTGACGGGCGTCCGCCTGAGCGTCGACATTGAGGAAGCCCGCGAGGAAATTCAGACCTATAACCTTCTGGCCAGGATCGAAGGCTCCGAGAACCCGGACGAGGTCGTGATCTTTTCGGCCCACTGGGACCACGTCGGGGTCAGCTCGCCCGATGCCCACGGCGATACCATCTTCAACGGCGCCTGGGACAATGCCTCGGGCACGGCCGGCATTCTGGAACTGGCGCGCGCCTTCTCGCTCTCGCCGCAGCCGAAGCGCACCGTCGTCTTTGCTCACATGGCGGCCGAGGAAATGGGCCTGCTGGGCGCCTATGCCTATTCGGTCGATCCCGTCTATCCGCTGGAAACCACGGTCGCGGACCTGAACATCGACATGCTGCCGCTCAGTGGTCCGACCCGTGATGTGGCCATCTTCGGCTTTGGCCAGAATTCACTCGAGGACGATCTGGCGGTCCTCGCCGAGGCCGAGGGCCGCTATGTCACGGACGACCGCGAGCCGGAGCAGAACTACTATTTCCGCTCGGACCATTTCCCCTTCGCCCGCTCCGGTGTGCCCGCCCTGATGCCCTGGCACGGAGTGGATCTGGACGAGGGTGGCATTGAGGTCGGCCTGCCAGAATATCAGGCCCTGTTCTCGCGCGACTATCACCAGCGCAGCGATGAATGGCGCGAGGATTACGACCTGCGCTCGGCGGTCGAGAACCTGACCCTGATGTACCAGCTGGCGTGGGACCTCGCGAACTCGGACCGCTGGCCCACCTGGAAGGCGGACTCAGAGTTCGGCGCCATTCGTGCCCGCTCCGACGCCGCTCGCCAATAGGTCACTCAGGTCGGCCCAGACGCTCCCGGCTGTCGGGCCCCGCCCGGCCCCCAGCCCGGACCGGCTCAGCACCCGTCCGTCGGCCAGGGTGATGCGGATGGCATTGCCGGCATCGGCCAGCTCGGCGAACAGCGGGTCGCCCGCCACCGGCGCCAGGGTGATCTGCCCCCCGACGCTGTCGGCCACCGCCAGCTGGCGCACCGGCGCCGGGCCCGGCTGGAAATCGGGACCCAGCGTCTCGACCCGGTCCGGCAACCGCGCCCCCGGCCCGAAGGCGGCCCGGCTGAGCAGGAACAGCTTGGCCGCCGCGTCCCGGCCGGTCAGGTCGGCGGACGGATCTGCCTCGGCAAACCCCGCCGCCTGCGCCTCGGCCAGGGCCGCCTCGAACGGATGCCCCGCCGCCAGCCGGTTCAGCATGAAGTTGACCGTCCCGTTCAGGACCGCCTCGATCCGCCGGACCGGCCCCAGCGCCCGCGCCTGCCGCACCGTCTCCAGCATGGGCACTCCGCCACCCACCGCCGCTGAATAGCGCAGGGTCGCACCGGTCGCCGCCGCCAGCGCTGACAGGCCCTCGACGTCGGCCGCCACCGCCTGCTTGGACGCGCTGACCACATGGATGCCCCGCGACAGGGCCGCCCGGATCAGCGCCAGCGACACCGAGGCATCCGAAAGGGTGTCGATCACCACATCCGGCTCCCGTGCCAGAAACGCCGCCGGATCCGTGAACAGAAGCCCGGGTGCCGGCGCTGGCGAGCGGAACTTGCCGGGGGTCTGCACCAGCACCCCGACCAGCGCGATGTCCGGCCGGTCCAGCAGGCGCGGCAGCACGCCCCCGCCCACGACACCACATCCAGCGAGGGCCACCCTCAGTGGTCCTCTCGCTTCAGGCAGAAGGCCGAGGGGGGATCGGCTCAAGAGAAGGGCGGTCATCTCAGGCCGCCTTTCGCTGGTCGGAGACAAGGGCAGCGCGGGCCAGTCCCGCTGCCAGTTCGGCGCGCAGGTCCTCGACATGCTCGAGCCCGATCGACAGGCGCAGCAGGCCCTCGGTGATCCCGGCGGTCTCTCGGGCCTCGGGCGTCATGGCGGCATGGGTCATGCCTGCGGGATGGGCGATCAGGCTCTCGACCCCACCGAGGGACTCGGCCAGGGTGAAGACCTGCAGCCCTTCGACCAAAGCCCGGGCGGCGTCCCTGCCGCCGTCCAGCTCGAGGCTGAGCATGGCGCCGAATCCGGCCTGCTGACGTTTGGCCAGCGTATGCCCGGGATGGTCGGCCAGTCCCGGATAGTGGACGGCCCGCACGCCCGGCTGCCGGACCAGCCAGTCGGCCAGATCGCCCGCAGTGGCCTGCTGCCGCTCGATACGGACGAACAGGGTGCGCAGGCCGCGCAGGGTCAGCCAGGCGTCGAACGGCGCGCCGGTCGTACCCAGACAGTTGGCCCACCACGCCAGCCGCTCGTGGTCCTCAAGCGTGGCGCTGATGACCGCGCCTCCGACCACATCCGAATGGCCGTTGATGAACTTCGTTGTCGAATGGATGACCCAGTCCGCCCCCAGCGAGATCGGCTGCTGCAGGGCGGGGGACAGGAAGGTGTTGTCGACGGCGACTTTTGCCCCTGCTGCATGGGCTGCCCGGCACACAGCTTCGATGTCGGTCAGGCGCATCAGCGGGTTGGACGGCGTCTCGACCAGCACCAGTTTCGGCTGGCGGGTGAGGACTTCATCAAGGGCAGTGGCGTCGGCGAAGTCGACAAAGGCCACCTCGAAATGACCCCGCCGGGCCCGGGCGTTCAGCAGGCGGTGCGTGCCGCCGTAGCCGTCGTGCGGCGCGAGGACCAGATCGCCGGGCGACAGCTCGCTCAGCACCAGATCGACGGCGGCCATGCCGCTGGCGGTGACGACGGTGCCGGCGCCGCCTTCCAGCGCCGTCAGGGCCTCGCCCAGCAGGTCGCGGGTCGGATTTCCCGAGCGGCTGTAGTCGTAGCGGCGTTTCCCCTCCAGCCCGTCGAAGCTGTAGTTGGCGCTCAGGTACAGGGGCGGCATGACCGCACCATGGGCCGGGTCCTGATCGATCCCGACGCGGGCGAGGCGGGTAGCGAGGTCATGGTGGGAGGGGGGACAGGTCATGCGGCAAGCTCGGAAAGACAACAGGACAGGGGGTCGGCCAGGGCCGAGGCGATAAGGTCGGCGACCACGGCCTCTTCCTTGAGGAAGCCGTCGTGGCCGTAGAGCGAGGGCGCGCGGACACAGGCGCGAAGGTTCGGCAGTCGCTCGGCCAGCGCATTGAGGTCGGAGATCGGAACGAGCTGGTCCGACGTGAAGCCGAGGAGCGTAGTCGGCACCGTGATGGCTCCTGGGTCGACCCGGTGGCGGTCCAGCGAGTCCGACAGGCTGATCCAGCGCCCGGCCGACATGCGCGGCACACAGGCCCGGCCGCGGGCCTTCAGATAATCGCAGACGGCGTAGGGCTGGCCGGCGGCTTCCGGCGTGGCGTCCTGGCCGAAGCGCAGGTCCAGTTCCTTGGGCGTGCGATAGGTGGTCATGGCCAGTTCGCGGGCCAGGGCGACGGCCTCGGCGGGGCGCCCTGTCTCGATGCCGAAGGCGAGGATGCGGCGCTGGATGCCACGCAGCGCCGTGGCGTGGGTGGCGGGGCGATGCGGGGCCGAGATGGCGATCAGCTGCTTCAGCCGCTCTGGGAATAGCGACGCAAAGGCCAGTCCGACCATGCCGCCGTACGAGGCGCCGATCACGGCCTCCAGTCGCGGAATGCCAAGATGATCAAGCGCGATGGCGACGGCGCGGGCCTGATCGGCCGGGGTCAGGGTGCGGATCCGCTCCTCAGCCGGCCCAGGCAAGAGGTCGAGGCCCAGCACCTGATAGCGGTTCAGATCGACCGGACCGCCCGGGCGCACGATGCGGGGCCACCAGGCCGGTCGTCCGTCGCCGACATCCGCCACGCGCCGGTCCGACGAAATTCCGCCGAGGACCACGAGGACGGGCGCCCTGTCCGGCCCGAACCGGCGAAGGCGCATGGTCGTATCGGTGAGCGGCTGCCCGTCGCTGAGGCAGAAGCCCGGCAGAGGCACGGTGTGGTCCCGCCAGGCGGGGAGGGTGGGAGAGGAAAAGACAGCAGGCACGACACGACGAACTCCGCCCATCGAGTACCCGTGCGTGGATCGACCCGTGAAACGGCGGGACCTCGAAAGAGGCCGTCGATTCACTCATCTCTCGCGGACCGGGTCGTGAGACCGTGATCCTCGCAGGAGTTGGCACCATCTCGCGAAGAGGGTCTCTTCGCGAAGGTTGCCCCGGCGTCAAAGGGCCTATCCCTCGACCGGTCTTGATGAGTGACTTAAGCGTGGCGACGGCAAGCGCAGCCGTCAAGCAGAAAAATGATCAGCTACCGGAAGTGGCATCCATGATGATGGTGCGGGCCTCGGCCAGCGCCGCTTCGGTGGTGGTTTCTCCGGCGTGAATCTGGTCCGCCAGACCCATCAGGGCCGGTCCGGTGACGGCCCCGGCATTGGGCTCTTCCTCGACGCGGATGCCGCCGTCGCGGGCGATCACCTCGTCCCACAGGCTGCGAACACCGGCCCAGTAGGCCTGGGTATCAGCCCAATAGGCATCTCCGGGGGCAGCATCATATCCGTCCCACTGGCGATAGGTGTTGACGACGTCCTCGTGCACGATCACCTGACCCTCGACATCATCGCCCTGGGCGCCGGACATCTTGAGGTTGTCCTGAATGTGCACCCAGCCGAACGGTGTCAGGGCGTGACGGTTGGTCCCGACATAGCGGTCATAGACCGGGTTGCGCACCGCATCGCGTCGGGCCAGCGGACGCAGAGTCGGCGCCGAGGCCCACTCGGTCATGCCCTGAGCATAGGTCCATACTCCGACCCCGCCGTACCGCGGCGAGTCATCGGTCTGCCACACGGTCTGGGACCAGGCGCCCTTGCGCTGGTCTTCCGGCACAGGGGTCAGGACCCACTGGTCGGGCCCGGCATAGGTCAGGACGGCTTCGGGCTCATAGACCCAGTCCTGACGCCAGTGCTTGATGACGAAGGTCTGGCCCTCGTGATCCATGACCAGAATGTGCTGCAGGCTGATGCGGGTGCCGTCGTCATAGACGACCCGCACGATCTCGTTGCCGCCCGAGAGTTTCTCGTCGAGCGGCTCATAGCCTTCGACGAACGGAACAGTTTCGCGCATATCGAACCGCACGCGGAACTGTCCGGCCTGGGAGAGGATGGCCTGGCGGTCGCGCTGGAATTTCGCGTCGGCCGTCGCCTGCGCAGGGGCCTGGGCGAGGGCGGTCGCGGGAAGGGCGGCGACCGGCAGACAGGTGCCGATCAGAAGGGCGGCGGCAAGGGCAGCGCGCATGGGGGGCGTCTCCAACATGAAAGTCATTCGCATTATCGCTTCCCGACTCACAGACGCAAGGTCAGGGAGATCGAAACATTGCGACCGGGCTGGGTGTAGGCGTCCAGCACGGTGGAGGTGGTCGACAGGCCCGACACGTCACTCCACCAGCCGTAGGTCTCATCAAACACATTGAAGACGCCGACACGGGCCGTGACCTTATCCGTCACATTCCAGTAGCCGGTCAGGTCGAACAGGGTGAAGTCGTTCCCGACGTAGCAGTTCGGCGAGCACGCCAGACCGGTGGTGTCGGCCGCATCCTTGGCCTCGGACCAGGTGACGATGGCCTGGCCGCCGAAGGCGCCCGACGGGGCATCCCAGCCCAGGCCGGCGACGACCTTGAGCGGGTCGATGCCGGGCAGGGCCGTGGTGGTGCCCGCCGTGGTCTGATCGCCCTCGGCCCAGGCGGCCGAGATACGGGCGCTGACGCCATTGTCCCAGGAGGCATCGCTGCGGAACTCCAGCCCCTTCACCTCGACGTCGGTGAAGTTGACGTATTGAAAGACTGCCGGGTCCATCGGGGTGAAGGCGCCCGACACGACTTCCTGGCTGATGAAGTCCTCATAGTCCGCCTGGAAGGCCACGGCCTGCAGGGCCACTCGGCCACCGCCCCAGACGGGAACTTCGCGCAGGCGCAGGCCTGCCTCGAGGCTCCGGCTGGTCTCCGGCTTCAGGTCGGGATTGGGCGCCGAAATGTAGCCGAAGGCGAGGTTGCCGAAGGCGCTGTTCACCTGCGACGGCGTCGGGGCCTTGAAGCCTTCGGCATATGAGGCGAACAGGCCGAAGGTATCATTGGCCCACCAGACCACACCCAGCTTGGGCGACAGACGGCTGTCCTCCTGATCGGCCTTGGGGCCCGTGAACAGCGGGTCGTCCGCCGTCGTCAGCTCATAGGCGTCATACCGCAGGGCCGGGGTGATGCGCAGGGATCCACCCGCCAGCACGATCTCGTCCTGAATGAACAGGCCCGAGAGGGTGTAATCCGTCTCCGGGAAGGGGCTGGAGGGGAAGGTCTCTCCAAAAGGCGGCACCGTGCCGTCGCGCACGCCGCTCTGGGTGGTTTCGGACCAGTCCCCGCCGAAGATCAGGCGGTGCTCGACCGAGCCTGAAGTCAACGTGCGACGCCCCTGTGCGGCCAGACCCATGACATCATTGTCGAAGGTGTTGTCGCGCGTGCGGTCTGCGGCCGGTTCACGATCCTCGAAGGTGAACTGGCGGGTCTCGGACTCCTGCCGGTAGATGGTGAGGGAGGCCTCATCCAGGCCGGGCAGGGCTTCGGTGCGCCAGTCCAGGCCAATCCGCTGGCGCGTGGTCTCGTCTTCGGCGCGCAGGTCCAGAACCGAGGCGCTGCGGCCCGACAGGACATTGGCGTCGACGTCCGAGTCGTAGGAGTCGAACGTCAGGCCCAGCCGGTGGTCTGGGGCGACGTCCCAGACCAGTTTGGCCAGCAGGGCGTCGGAGCTGAAGTCCTGGGGATTGGGCTCGGTCCGGGCGGCGCCCTCGCCGCCGACCGTGCCCTGATTGTCGGTGTCTGACGCATCGCGGTGGGTCCAGGCGACCAGACCGGACAGGGCGCCGTCACGACCGGCGAACGACAGGCCCGTGGCCAGGCTGTCATCGGCCGAGCCGTAGGCGACGCGCGCCCGGGCGGTCCAGTTGCGGCTGGCGCCCAGCATGTCGACCGGGTCCTTGGTGGTGAAGGAGACCGCACCGGCCACGCCGTCCGAGCCGTAGAGG
>CEPP01078849.1_pt1 | contig 9768 bp, 7 predicted proteins | sample 530521 | NCBI WGS metagenome assembly CEPP01 (sample SAMEA2620256, study PRJEB7988) | marine metagenome | biome: marine biome (ENVO:00000447); feature: surface water layer (ENVO:00002042); material: "saline water (ENVO:00002010), including plankton (ENVO:xxxxxxxx)" | depth 5 m | reverse complement strand
TATCAGCCATTTTGTGCTGCAGCTTACGAGGTGAGCTTTAACTCGCAATGACGTGAAAACACGCTGAGGAATAGTACAATATGGCTTTATCTTTGATAAATAATACAAAACTTACATACCAAGATGCATGTGAGTTTTTAGATTATAGGGAAAATAAAAAACAATTTCAAAATAAAATTAAAGAGTTCGAAGTAGCTATTGCACAGCATTGCGTAGAAAACAATAAACAAGACTTAAATAAACAAATTAGAGGCGAAACAGAAGGAGCAGTAACGCACGATTTCGCAGACGGTCAATATATACGTAAAATTGTTATGCCAGCAGGATTATTAGTTAGTACTAAAATCCACGCAAAAAATCATCCTTATTTTATTTTATCAGGAAAAGTATCTATTTATAGTGACAAAGGCGTAGACCATATAGAAGCACCACATCACGGTATTACAGAAGCAGGAACAAAAAGAGTATTGTATGTACACGAAGAATGTACTTTTATAACAGTACATAGAACAGATTGTTTAAATGTAGATGATGTTGTTAATGAAGTTGTAGTAGACGATTTTGCAAAGTTAGATTTACTAGGTTTTGATAGCACACAAATAGATAATTTTATGGAGAAACTCTAATGTCATTTGCTAGTATAGCGACAGCTATAGCGATAGGCGTAGGAACAAATCTTATTAGTAAAAAGATTATGGGTGACCCTAAAATGCCTAAACAAATAGGTACGGGTACAGCACCATCACTTACTCCTGGACCTGAAACAGAAATACAAGATATAACAGGAAGTACTGTACAAGATTTTGATGAGTTTACAAGTACAGACTTTACTACACCTTCGCAAGCAGATCAAGATATGATTATGGCTGAATTAGAAAAAGCAGGTATCAGTTTAGAAGATTTGCAAGAATTTGGTATTCCAGGAATGTATGTAGGTGGTTTAGTTAGAAAAATGTCAAATGGTGGTGGTTTATCCTCTTTAATAGACGATATACCTATACTTAGTCTGGTTGATGACTATATGCCTGATTTAAGTATGAATCTTGATCCTGCAGATATAGATGTACCTGTGCCTGAAATATCTCGTTACGAAGAATTTTTAGCAAAATTTGCAGAGTTAGACCCAATGGTTCAAGAAGCTGTGACAAAAGGTATAGGGAGTATAGGTTCAACTGCACTTATGAAACTGTTTGATGACGATGATGATCCTGGTATGAGTAGAGTAAGTACAAAAACATTGCCAGCTGCAGGTAATGCAAATAGAAGAAGATTACAATTTAAACCTATAGGGATGGACGATGGTGGTGTTTTAGATAGAAAAATGTTTAAACCTATGTTAAGCGGTGGTGAGCTTGACGGTCCAGGAGGACCTAAAGATGATTTAATTCCTGTAATGGCTAGCGATGGTGAGTTTATGTTATCTAAAGCTACGGTAGATTTAGTAGGTGGTGGTAACCATAATAAAGGTATAGCTGCACTAGAAAAGTTAAATAATAGAGGCAATAAATTATATGGCTAAGAGAGAAGAACAAGAATATTCCAGTCAAGCCCCCGCAGGGTATATAGGAAGTTTATTATCGGGAACAATATTTCCTTATGCACAATCTTATTTTCAAGACCAGTTTGCTAATTTAGGTAGAGAAGATAGTAGTCCATTTACGTATACAGGCGATAGAGTAGCTGATTTTGACCCTAGAGAATTAGCTGCTATGCAAATGTCTGATGCTGCTATCGGTAGTTATAGACCTTATTTAGATAGATCAGCTGAACTTTTTGATAGAGCTGATTTACAAACACGTGCAAGTACAGGTGAGTTCGACCCTAGTAGAATCGATAGGTTTTATAATCCATTTGAAGAAGACGTTGTTCAACAAACATTAACAGATATAGATAGAAACTATGCTACACAAGATAAAAGTTTACGTGATAGAGCTGTAAGTCAAGGAGCTTTTGGTGGTTCTAGAGGTAGAATCGCACAAGAAGAACTAGCTAGACAAACAGGTAGAGGTGCAGCAGAAGCCGTAGGTAAAATTAGAAGTGGTGGTTTCGGTCAAGCTTCGCAACTTGCATCGAATGCTTTTGAACAAGCACAGCGTAGAGGATTACAAGGTGCGGGACAAATAGCAGGTATAGGGTCTAATTTTCAAGGATTAGGTCAATTATTCCCACAACTACAAGCACAAGATATACAAAGAACTATGGGTTTTGGTGGGCTAGGTAGAGGTCGACAACAATCTCTAATGGATTTAGCGTATCAAAACTTTACAGGTCAATACAACTTACCTATGCAATTAATACAAAACTTAGGTTCACTAACCGCTTCGCTTGGTCCTTTAGCAGGTGGTTACGGTTATGCTGGTGGTGATCCTACAACACAGTCAAGTTACCTTCCAAGAACTACTATGGGTACGCTTCCGAATCAAAACTTTTTACCATTCCAACAAGGAACTAACACAGATACATCGGGTATGGAGAGTGGTGGACCGTCATACGGTTTATTTCCACAACCAACACCGCCTGGAGGAGGATTACCAAGCTTAGGTGGTGGTATGATGTTTGCAGGTGGTAGTCCTGGATTTAATTTTAGAGGACCATCGTTTGGAACAGGTATTACAGGTGGTGTAAATAATTTAGGTAGAATGACGCAGTACGGACCAGTTTATTAAAAATATTTATGAAATTTACGCCTTTTCCAACATTTACTAATAAACAAGGAATTACAGGTATACAACCTATACAACTTCCACAGGCAAGACCATCGTTTCCAACGGCTAGAGGTCCTGTACGTAGAACACCAGAACCAGAGCTTGAAGAAAAAATAGGCGGTATATTGCCTTTAATACCACGTTTGTTACAACAAGTTGTACAACAAAGAAGACAACCTGAACAAACATTATCTGCACCCGAGTTTTACAAAAGTATAAACGCTGACCCTACAGCTCCTAGTTTAGAAGATCAAGCCCAATATGCAGCTTATACAGCTTATGGACCACAACGTGATGTAGGTGGTTTTAGAGGTATGGATCTTGTAGATTTAGTAGCTGCTTCACAACTAGGTAGAGGTGCTAAAGATTATGTTTCATCTGCATTAAAATTAAGACAAGCAGAAGACGTAAGAGATACAAATATAAATACGCAAAGAGGGCAACTTATAAAAGAATACTTAAAACCGCAAAAAGTAACTTATAGTCCAGTAACACTAATAGATAAAAATTTAGCCCAAAAAGAATTAAACCCATATTTTCAGGGAAGAAAAAATAATGTAACAGGTGGTTTAGAAATTTTAACGCCTGATGGCTATGCTACTGCGGGTGAAAATTATATTTTAAAAACAGGTACAGGTAATGTAACTATACCTAAAAACCCTAATATAGAATTTGTAGATAAAACTTTTGGTGCTTTTTATGAAAAAGAAGCCTCTTTAAATGGTTTAATAAGTATCGCAACTCCTTTAATAGAACAATACGAAGGATTATCTGAAGATGATATAGTTCCAGGAACTTTTGTAGCAGATATAGTAAATTTTGCTGATAGAGTAAATAGAGAAGTAGGCGAATTAGGCAAAGTTATGGGAGTGCCTACAGGCGAAAGTTTATTCGGTACGTCTGAAAAAGCAGGCGGTAGTTTTGGGCGAGTAGGTGACGGTCAAATATCTGCAAATTTATATAAAGTATTAAATGACGAAGATGCAACAGACGAAGCTAAAGAACAAGCTTTAGCACAGTTTGAAAGTATGTTAACGATTGAAACTGGGCGAGACCTTAAAGAATTATTTGGTGAAACTATTTATAATGACGTTAGAGCTAGATCAAGATTTTTACAATTAGCGTACGTAGCAGCAGCAGTTAACGGACAAACAGGTAGAACACTTTCTGATAAAGATTTAGCGTACCATATACAAATTGTAGGTTTAGGGCAAACGACTAGACCAGACGTTTTAGTAGCAAATTTAAAAAGTTTTGTAGCTGACAGTATTAATCAAGTAGATAATTCTATAAAACTCGGTATACAACAACAATTTCCTAAGATGAAATTAGAAATAGATGACCCTTATGTACAATCTTTTTTATCTGATTTTTATTTGCCAAAAGACGATACCTATAGTTTAGCTTTATCAGATTATACCTTTAGACCATTTAATGTACGACGTCCAGGAATAGGTGCAGATACGTACATGATAGAAGGATCAACTTTTACTCCATCTAGTAGTAGCACAGATTTAGATGATCTTAACAGTTCTTTAGACAATATTCTTAACGTAGATAAATGAGCCAACAAGCAACACAAGAAGTTATAGATGCAGTTTATAGTTCACCTTTAAATAATAACCCTAATTTAACTTATGGCAGTGTGTTATCGCCAATGGAAGTTAAAATACTAGCTATAGCTAGAGATGAAAACACAAGAAATAGAGAAATACAAGCAGGTAATCTTGATGCAGAAACTTATAATAGAATATTACAAGCTGTTCCCGTAATAGAAGAAAAACTAAAAACATACAATATAGCTCCTATTTCGTATACTTTAGAAGAACGTGAACCTGAAACATTTGCAGCAATGCAAAGAGATCAAGAAGAAGCTCAACAAAGACAAACAGAAGCAGGGGTACGTGGTAATTTTCCACAAGGCTATGTGCCTTTTGAAACTAAAGAACCTATAGGTTTTAAAAAGAGGCAAAGAATAGCAAGTTATGGTATAGACCCTGATAACCCATATGAATTCGAAGATAGAACAAAAGAAAGAGAATTTTATAATTTATTAGCTTATGGACCTAGAAAGTTATCAAAAGAAAACGTTCAATATGTTTTAGATAAATCAGATATAAAAGGTGATCTATTATACATAGACCCATCAAAGCCTGATTTAGGTTTTAGATTTAAACCAGAAGGTAGCGATCAATATCAAATATTACGAAACCCTAGATTAACGAGAGACGATATAAGAAAATTTGTAAGACAAGAATCTCCTGCAATAGTAGGGGATATCTTAGGAATCGGTACTGCTGCTGTAACCACCAGAGGTGCGGGTTTAGGCTCTACAAGTTTAGGTAATGCTTTTAAAAATATTTTAGTTAACACAGCAGGTTCTACTGCAGGTGCTGTAGGTGGTGATGTAGCTAGGTTAATTTATGGTAAACAACAAGGTTATAACGACCTTTCTATAGAAGAAATAGTAGACGAAGCACAATTAATGGGTCTTTATGCAGGCATAGGGACAGCTGCTGTAAACACCGCTATGAAAGTTGTGCCTGCTTTTTATAGAGCATTATCAGGCGAATTAATTCCTGCAGATGTATTGGCTAAAATACAAGCAGTAGTAGATAGACAAGGTGCTGTTTTACAACGTAAAGGAGCAGAACAAACTATTTACGGCGTAGACGTTGCAACCGTGGACGAAATAAATGATCAAATACGTTATTTTGTAAAAGAAGCAGGTGAAGAATATAAAGGTTATAACCCTTCCCTAGCAGGAGCTAATCCATTAGATCAAGACGCAGCAGATTTAGAATTTATATGGCTTAAATTAGCAAAAGACCCAAACCTATCGGGTTTATATGGGGAAATGAAAAGCGGTAATCAAAGTGTTATAAATTTATTAATGAGAGAATTAGGTAAAGAGTTCGAAGGTAAACCATTAAAAGATATGCCTGTAGGCACTGACGTTGACGAAGCAGTTCGTGCTAGTGCCCAAGAACAAATAGATCGATATGTTACAGAAGGGTCAGCAGCTATCAACCGTATTCTTAGAGAAGCTGATGAAAGTATACCTACATCAAACACAACTTTATTCGATAAAACTGCTAAAGGAGATGCAGATATTTTACCGAAAACGACCTCTAACTTAGCAGCCGTTAGAGATAATTATTTAAAAGACTATCAAGACAATTTTAATAAAATACTTAATGACCCACGTTATGCAGAATTTTCTACAGGTGCAGGTTTTACCAAAAATATTGCTAAAGAATTTAAAACGTTGCGTGACAATACAACAAGACAATTTAAAAGACCAGAAGTTGTTAAAGAAATAGAACAAACATTAGGATTAGGTAATAAACAAAAAACATTATTATATAGATTAGCAGGTCAATCCCCCGATGGTAGTGCTGTGTTTAAAAGTCCAGATTTTACGTTAAGAGAGTTATTTGAACTACAAATTGTTTTAAATGAATTAAGGGTAAATTCTAAAATACAAAGATCAAGAGTTTTTGCTCGTGAAGCTATAGAAAATATAAATAAACAAATAGATAAAAGTTTTAATGATGAAGTAGCTAAACGTTTAGGTATAACTGTAAGAACTAACTATGGTAAAAAAGATTTAGATAAAATAGAAGAATATAAAAGAGTAAACAATTTCGGTAATGATTTAACATTAGCTTATAGAGAAATGGATCAAGCGTATACCGACGTTAATAATCAAGTTTTAAAACAATTAATAGCTAATGAAAGACCAGAAGAATTAATTCCTGCTTTACTAAATACTAATGTTCCTAATGCTAGAATTAATACACCTGTTACTGATTTTATTAAAGTTTTAGAAAGTGGTGGTAATGATGGCGTTTTTTACGTTCAAAAACAAATGTTAGATTATATACAAAACACAGTAATAAAACCTGATAATACTCCCTTACAAAATAATAAAGCCGTAAAAGATTTTATAAATAAAAACAAAGGTACGTTAGATGCAATATTTAAAGATGATTTTGGAACATTTATAAATAAAAATCAGCTAGATAGAGTTGGTAGAAAAGTAGCAGAACAAGACCGTCAAATAAATATTTTAAGAAATACTTTCGGAGTAGATACAGATTCTGTTAATCCTGTTTACGATATAGTAAATAATATTATTAGAGCAGCACCTGATGTTAGAAGTAGCGGACAACTACAAAATGATATAGATTTTTTAATGACTACTATAGGTGATAATCCTATTTTAGAAGACCAAGTTGCAGCACTAACAAGAAATATTTTATTAAGAGATTTTTTAGGTTTACGTAAAGGAGCAGGAGGTCAGTTTGAAATAAACCCACAAGCTCTAAACAGTATTTTAAATGAAGGTTTCGGACCAGACGAACTAGCAGGTAAATTAACTTTCGAAGAATCTTTTGGTAAATTATTAGGAAAAGATTCTGCAGATAATATAAAAGCTTTTAAATTATTAAATGATTTAGTACAAAGAGAAGTTGGGCTTGACCCCTCTGAAGGTTTAAGTTTAGCAATGGTGAATGTAGATCAAGCTAAAGCAGTTCCTGGATTTAAATTATTACAAAGAATGTTAATACCACCGCTTACGCAAACAGGTAGAAGGGTTACTGCCCTTGATTTACTTATGAACACTCGTTCTGAAGATTTTATTAGACAAGTAATACGTGACCCAAAACTTGCTAGACAAGTAGTTAGAGCAGCAGAGGGTAGAGTTTCAATACAACAATTCGCTAATTTTTTAAGTGCTTATAATAATGTTTATATCCAAGATATTGGAAATGAGTTACAGTATTATGATACAAAACTAAAAGAACTAAAAATAAATCAAAAAGAAGAACTTACATTAGAAGATGAACAAGCAATACTCGATGTGGTTACAGAGTATATGAACAATAGAAGAAAATGATGTTATTAAATAATAGAAACGGTATTCTTTCATTAGCAAACGCTAGGCGAGACGCTAACATATCTAGGAATAAAGCAAGAGATCAGTACGAAGCAGACGTAGCTGATTTTAAAGATAACCGTGTTAGAGAAATAGAAAACGATTTTATGTCTACTGGGGGTTTTTCTGATAACCCTGTATTTATGCAATCCCCTATAGTTGAAGAACTCCCAAGCGACATGATAGTATCTCCTATGCCTAATGAATATAGTATACCTTTTAATCCGATAGATGATCTAGGACCTATTGAGCCTACACCTTTTATACCTCCCGAAGAATTTATGCCACCACCAGACGCTCCTATAGAAAACCCTTATGTACCTATTTTTGACCCGCCTGTATCAGAAAAACCTGAGCCACCACCATCTATTGGTGGTCCTAGTCTTGATCCTGGAGCAGGTCCAGTAGATCCATTTGATCCAATATTTCAACCACCTATAGAGCCCCCTGTTGGACCTAGTCCAACACCACCTCCAGGATATAAACCACCACATTACGGAGGACCTGTGCCACCACCTCCAGGATATGAGCCCCCAGTTTTCCCACCACCTGAGCCGACACCACCTCCTGGTGATCCAACACCACCGAAACCGCCACCGCCACCACCTCCACCTCCAGGAGGCGGTCCTATTACAGGCAAAGAAAAAAGACCTTATTACGAGCGACCAACATCTTTTGAAAGTGGTGTGCCTGCATTTAAACTTCCGTCAGGACTTTCTATCGACAGGTTTGGAAGAGCTCCAGGAAAATATGGAAGACCAGAGCCAACTCCTATGCCTCCGAAACCACCAACTCCTGTATTTCCTCCAAGACCACCAAGACCAGAGCCACCGATTATGTGTTTTGTAAGAGGAACAAAAGTTGATATGGCTAATGGTACGCAAAAAGCTATTGAAAATATAAAAGTTGGTGATATAGTTTTAGCACAAGACAATGCTTCTGATGTAGTTTCTTACGTACATGATATACCAAAAGATAATAGAAACTTATGGACTATAAATGATAGAATAACAGCTACAGATGCACATGCATTTTTAACGGAAGAAGGTTGGAAATCTAATAATCCTAAATTATCAAATACTGTGTATAATGAGTACGGAATTGAAGTAAAAGATTTACAAGTAGGGGATAAATTAATTACTAAAGAAGGTGTAGAAGAAGTAACTAAATTAGAAAATTCAGAAGCTTTTGTAAAAGTATATAACTTTACTACTTCATCAACGCATACGTATTTGGTTGATGGTGTTGTATCACATAATAAACTACCACCAGACCCACCTTTTCGTCCAGGAGGTCCTATATTTTCTCAACTACCTGAAAACCCAAGAGATGATATGAGTTATTTGTTTAGTGATCCTTTAGAGAAAAAATTTGGTGGGCGTTTGAATAAAGGGATTATGCGGTTGCCACAAAGTCAACAAGGGGATATAATGACAACAAGAATATTCCAAAATGCATTCAAGCCAAGGAGATAAACTATGATGCAACAAGGTATAATGAGCAAACTAGATCAACTTAGACAAGGTAGCGGAGCAGCACCTATGGCAGGTCCAGCACCTATGGCAGGTCCAGCACCTATGCCGCCAACAGCACCTTCTCCAGAACTAATGCAAGATCAAGCACCTGAAATGGTAGCAGAAAGACCTGAGCCTGTAGATGCAGGACAAGACGCACAAAACTTGGCTTCAGCTGTTATACAAAGATCACAAGGTGATCCTCAACTAGCTTTAAATATTATAGACGGAGCGAAAGGCATAATAATACAAAGTATAGAGGGTAGTCAACGTGAACCACAAATGATGGAGGATGGTGGTAAACTAAAACCAATACCAGAAGATAATAAAGGTTTATCAAAACTACCAGAAAAGGTTAGAAACAAAATGGGTTTTATGGCTGAAGGTGGCGATGTAAACGCTATGGCTAATTATTTAAGAAATATTACTTAATCCAATCTTTCCATTTTTCGTCGCCTAATACTTCTTGGGCTAAGTTAAGTTTACTTCTAAGTGCTTTTACAATTTTTTCATCAACTGTTCCTTTAGCAACTAAATCTATATAGGTAACTTTATTACTTTGTCCTATACGATGAGCACGGTCTTCAGATTGTAAACGTTTTTCTAA
>CEPP01078851.1_pt1 | contig 9805 bp, 9 predicted proteins | sample 530521 | NCBI WGS metagenome assembly CEPP01 (sample SAMEA2620256, study PRJEB7988) | marine metagenome | biome: marine biome (ENVO:00000447); feature: surface water layer (ENVO:00002042); material: "saline water (ENVO:00002010), including plankton (ENVO:xxxxxxxx)" | depth 5 m | reverse complement strand
AGATCGCTCCATCGACGGCCCCGCCGACTTCATAGAAACCAACATAGTCGGTACCTACACCATGCTGGAAGCGGTCCGCCAATACTGGCAAGCTCTTGAGGCAGAGCGCAGCCAGAATTTCCGCTTCCACCACATAAGCACCGACGAGGTCTACGGCGATCTTGACGGCCCGGAAAATCTGTTCACCGAACAAACACCGTACGCGCCGAGCAGCCCATACAGCGCCAGCAAAGCAAGCTCAGACCATCTCGTTCGTGCCTGGCATAGAACCTATGGATTGCCCGTACTGGTTACAAATTGTTCCAATAATTACGGCCCCTATCATTTTCCTGAGAAACTGATCCCGCTGATTATCTTGAATGCTTTGGAAGGCAAATCGTTACCGGTATATGGGAAAGGCGAGCAAGTTAGGGACTGGCTGTTCGTGGAGGACCATGCCAGAGCGTTATATCAAGTAGTTTCAAAAGGAACACCTGGAGAAACATATAATATCGGCGGCCACAACGAATTGCAGAACATCCAAGTGGTAAACAAAATCTGTGATTTGTTGGAAGAGCTTGTTCCTGACAAACTACCGGGCCTAGATCACTATCAAGACCTTATTACCCATGTTGCAGACCGGCCTGGCCACGACCTCCGTTATGCTATCGATGCGAGCAAAATTGAGAGGGAACTTGGCTGGATTCCGATGGAGACCTTTGAATCGGGTCTTCGGAAGACAGTTGAGTGGTACCTGGAAAACCGAAATTGGTGCAAAAAGGTCCGGGACGGCCGGTATGAGCGCAAAGGGTTGGCTCAAAATTGATGGACAGTTCCTTTTCACGAAAACTTAGCTTTTAAGGAAGAACATGAAAGGCATAGTCCTAGCGGGGGGCAGTGGAACCCGTCTTTATCCAATTACTATGGGAGTTTCGAAGCAACTGCTTCCCATCTACGACAAGCCGATGATCTATTATCCGCTCTCGGTTTTGATGCTCGCGGGTATCCGAGAGATTCTTCTGATCACTACTGCAGAGGATGCAAAAAATTTTCGGCGCCTTTTAGGTGACGGCCGACAGTTTGGCATCTCCCTAAAGTATGCGGAACAGCCTAGCCCAGAGGGCCTTGCACAGGCCTTCCTCATCGGCGAAGAATTCATAGGTGATGATAGTGTTTGCTTAGTTCTGGGCGACAACATCTTTTATGGACAGGGTTTTTCGCCAAAGCTTAAAGATGCAGTAAAGCACGCAGAGCAAGGGTTTGAGGCAAGTGTCTTCGGCTATCAGGTCAAGGACCCAGAACGTTATGGTGTCGTCGCTTTTGACGAGAATCAGCGTGCGCTGTCGATAGAAGAAAAGCCTGACAATCCCAAGTCTAATTTCGCGGTAACCGGTTTGTACTTTTATGACAATCGCGTAGTTGAAATCGCTAAGCAGGTAAAGCCTTCTAGTCGTGGTGAACTTGAAATTACATCTATCAACAACGCTTATTTGGAGATGGGAAAGTTGAATGTCGAAGTTTTGGGACGTGGTTTTGCGTGGTTGGATACAGGGACCCACGAAAGCCTGCTGGAAGCGGCGCAGTTTGTCGAGACTATCGAACGGCGTCAGGGCTATAAGATTGCCTGTCTTGAGGAGATTGCGTTTAACCAAAACTGGCTGAGCCGAGATGAATTGTTGGCGCAGGCGGGCGTACATAGCAAGACCGGTTATGGTGCCTACTTAGAGGAGCTCGCATATGAGTGATGCCACCGGCGGGCTAGTGCGATGGGTGGAGCTGCCATCCTTGGGAGATGAAAGGGGGGAACTCGTTGCTATTGAAGCTGGCAAGAGCGTTCCATTCCCTATCAGGCGAGTTTATTACATGTATGGCAGCGGGGTAAGCGTATCCCGCGGCTATCACGCTCATAGGGCGCTCCAGCAGGTCGCCATCTGTGTGGCCGGCAGTTGTATCATGCGTCTTGATGATGGCAGAGAAAAGGCTGATGTGATTCTTGACTCACCTCATCGAGGCCTTTTGATAGGAGGCATGGTTTGGCGCGAAATGCACGAATTCAGCCCAGATTGCGTGCTTCTTGTTTTGGCCGATCAGCATTACGACGAGTTAGATTACATTCGCAGCTACGATGAGTTTCTTGAGGTTCTCAATGCAAAAAATTAGAGAAATAGTCATATTTGGACTAGGCGAGACGGCGCATTTGGCCTATGAGTACTTTACCCATGATTCAGAGTACCAGGTGGTTGCCTTTTCTGTTGATCCCGAGTACATGGACGTTGGTGAATTTGCAGGCTTGCCTGTCGTGAGTAGTAAAGAAGTCGCTAATAGGTTCCCTCCAAGTTCATACGGTGCTTTTGTCGCGGCAAGCTCTGGAAAACTCAACCGGGTGCGACGGTCCGTTTATGAGAGGACCAAGGCCCTTGGTTATTCGCTAGTGTCTTATGTCAGTAGCCATGCTTTTGTTTGGCACAACGTCGCGATAGGTGAAAATTGTTTTATCCTCGAGGACAATACCTTGCAGCCTTTCGTTGAGGTTGGCAATGACGTTGTTCTCTGGAGTGGCAACCACGTTGGGCACCGCTCAGTAATCAGAGATCACTGCTTTATTTCTTCACACTGCGTCATTTCAGGCTACTGCACGATCAATGAAAGCTGTTTTCTTGGGGTTAACTGTACCTTGGAAAACAATCTTGAGATTGGGGAAGATAATTTCATTGGTGCCGGAGCTATCATTCGGAAATCGACTTCACCCAAGGATTTCTATCAGGAAGACAAGACGGCACTGGCCAAAATAGACTCTCACCGACTTTTCAAGTTGTAGACCATGATCTGGGAAAAACAAGGCATTATTTATGTTCCCCCACTTGACGGTAGCTGGCGGGATAACTCAGCGCTTACTCCGACGGCCTTCCAGCTTTCTGAACAGGTGATCAGAGTATTTGCAAGCTTCAGGGACCCGAAGGGTGTAGGAAGAATTGGCTATGTGGATGTGAGTGCTGAAAACCCCTCAGAGGTTATAGGTGTCGCGGACCAGCCTGTGGTGGATGTCGGTGACCGAGGTATGTTCGATGACAACGGCGTCATTCTGGGCGATGTCCTAAGGGTGGACAACCAAGTCTATCTTTACTACGTGGGTTTTCAGCTGGTGGAGAAAGTTAAGTTCCTGGCTTATTCCGGCCTTGCTGTCAGTGAAGATGGAGGGAACAGATTTCATCGAGTTAGTAGGACGCCGATATTGGACCGGGCGGATGAGGGCGTCTACATCCGGGCAATACATTCGGTAATTCATGAGGATGGACTATTCAAAGTTTGGTATGCCGTGGGAAACGGATGGGAAGTTATCGGCGAGAATGAGTTTCCCCAGTACGATATAAACTGCATTGAGAGCGAAGATGGCGTTACCTTTCCTAGGGAGGGTGTCAAGTGCGTTCTAAATGACCGCACGAATTCGGAGTACCGGATTGGCAGACCACGAGTATATCGTTCAGATGCTGGCTACGTGATGAACTATACCTACGGTACCACCGATGGTCGCTACCAGGCTGGCCAAGCTTTTTCATCTGACGGCCGTGAGTGGCTACGGGACGATGAATCATTCAGTCTAAAACCCTCTGGCACGGGCTGGGACTCGAAGCATCTGAGCTACCCTAGTGTGATAAAAACGCCAAAGGGACGGGTTTTTGCGTTTTATAACGGCAATAACATGGGTAAAGACGGCTTTGGATACGCTGAATTGGTGACCGCATGACGTACTCGGTCGAGCGATATTCTAAGAAGCAAGAGCGGTTGTGGAACGATTTTCTGGAAAAAACAAAGAATGGTCACTTCATGTTCAACCGGCGGTTCAGTGAATATCATGCCGACCGGTTTGAGGATTTTTCGCTGATCTTCTATGACGAAAAGGGACGCATTGCTGCCCTGTTTCCGGCAAACTTGGCGGATGATGTTTGTTATAGTCACCAAGGGTTGTCTTTTGGTGGTTTCCTGACCACTGAAAAAACATCAATTCAGGATGTGGTCTCTCTATTCGGGAGTCTAACTGAGTATCTGAAGGAGAACTCAGTTTCCCGCCTTGTCTATAAGCCGATTCCTCATTTTTATCACTCCCTGCCGGCGGAGGAAGATCTTTATGCTCTATATCGCAATGGTGCAAAACTCATAAGGCGTGACGTCTCTTCGGTCATCGATCTGCAACAACCGATCCGGTACTCAAAAGGTAGAAAGTGGTCGGTTAAAAAGGCTAAAAAGGAGCAAATATCGGTTGTTGAAAAAGTAGACCTTTCGCAATTTTGGTTGCTTCTCGAGCATACTTTGGAAAGCCGGCACGAAGCCAGTCCGGTGCACTCGCTTGAGGAAATGCAGGCCCTGAGAGATGCGTTTCCTGAGAACATCCGACTTTTCGTTGCCGAAAAAGATGGCCAAGCTCTCGCCGGAGCGCTTTTGTTTGTTAATCGGGATGTCGTTCATACTCAGTATTTGGCCAACAGTGCTCCAGGCCGTGAAATGTTTGCTCTGGATCACGTACTTGACTACCTGATTAAGGACGCTTTTTCAGAGTCTCGTTATTTCAGCTTCGGAATATCGACCGAAGACAACGGCCTGTATCTGAACGCCGGTTTGGCTGCCCAAAAAGAGGGATTTGGCGCCAGGGCAGTCGTCCATGATTTTTACGAGATAGACATATCATGATTCCCTTTCTTGACCTTAAGGCTCTCAATCGTAAGTACACCGAAGAACTCTCTGCGGCCGCGATCCGAGTGATATCCTCCGGTTGGTATGTGCAGGGCGAGGAAGTAAAAGAATTTGAGCGAGAATTTTCTGAGTACTGTGGAACTCGCTACTGCGTGGGCGTTGCCAACGGCTTGGAGGCACTTACTCTAACCTTGAGAGCCTGGAAAGAGCTTGGTCGGCTTCGGGAAGGCGATGAAGTAATTGTTCCCGCCAACACCTATATCGCGAGTATTCTCGCAATCACTGAAAACGGGCTGGTCCCGGTACTTACTGAACCAAGTGAAGCTACATATAACCTGGAGGTTGAAAAAACTGCTGCGGCGATCACGCCAAAAACCAGAGCGATTCTTGCTGTCCACCTATATGGACGGTTGGCTCCAATGGCTGAACTGTCGTCATTAGCAGATCGCCATGGACTGCTTATTCTGGAGGATTCGGCGCAAGCCCATGGTGCGGAGGTCCAAGGCACAAGGGCAGGTAACTGGGGGGACGCCTCGGGATTCAGCTTTTATCCCGGGAAGAACCTGGGGGCGCTCGGCGATGCAGGTGCGGTTACCACCAACGATGAAGAGTTGGCAGCAACCATCCGGGCCATTGCAAACTACGGGAGTAATATCAAATACCACAATCTTTATCAGGGCGTGAACAGTCGCTTGGATGAGATTCAGGCGGCCATGTTAAGAGTAAAACTCAGGCACCTCGATTCGGAAAGTCGATACAGGAAGGAAATTGCCCTAGCATACGCCCAAGGAATACAACACTCAGGAATCGTTCAGCCAATCGGACCCCGCGAAAGCATAGAGTCCCTGCAAAACCACGCCTTTCATCTTTACGTTGTCCGGACATTACATAGGGACGCCCTTCAAAAGCATCTTTCAAACGAGGGGGTGCAGACGCTCGTGCATTACCCTATCCCTCCTCATCGGCAGCAAGCATATGCAAACTGGAACGCGTGTAGCTACCCTGTTACCGAAGCTATACACGAACAGGTACTGAGTCTGCCCATGAGTCCGGTTCTTACAGAGAATCAGGTCCGCAAAGTTATCACTGCATGCAACAATTTCCAGCCTGAGTAGTTTATGACTCTAATCAAAACCAGCCTGCTAAATGGCATTGCGGTTGTGATCAGAATGTTGACTCTCTTGGGGCTCAACAAGGTACTGGCCATTTACGTCGGCCCCGCTGGATACGCAGCCATTGGTCAATTCCAAAATGCAGTTCAGATGATCACCACTTTCGCCAGCGGTGCCATCAATAATGGCGTTACCAAGTACACCGCAGAGTACTACGAGAATGAAGAGCAACAGCGCAGAGTTTGGCGCACAGCCGGCACGATAGCTCTTTGCGGATCAGCAATCACTGGAGTGGTTATTGCTGCCTTCAACGAGCAGTTGGCTAGCTGGTTTCTGAATGATCGTTCTTTGGGTGGTGTCTTTTTGTGGTTTGCCGCGACACTCGTTTTGTTTGTGTTTAACACCCTTTGTCTTGCCATTCTCAATGGTAAAAAAGAAATACACCGCTACGTTATTGCCAATATTGCCGGAAGTCTTTTTGCTCTTGCAATTACCACGGTCATGGCGATCCAGTTCGGCCTCTATGGTGCACTGGTATCACTTGCAATCTATCAGTCGCTGACTTTTTTCGTAACTTTGTTTCTTACCTGGAGGGCGAAATGGTTCCGGCTAAGTTATCTTGTTGGGCCGGTGGATACTCAAGTTGCTAAGAATCTCGCGAAATATACAGCCATGGCTTTGACTGCAGCTGCCTGCCTACCTGTTAGCCATATCTTGATCCGTAATCATCTGGGGACGACCCTAGGCTGGGATGCTGCTGGTTACTGGGAGGCTATGTGGCGGCTCAGCGCTGCGTATCTCATGCTGGTTACAACGACTCTGAGTGTCTACTACCTTCCCCGGCTCTCAGAGATCGACAATCCGCTGGACCTAAAAAAGGAAATTCTTCAGGGTTACAAAATTATTCTTCCTTTTGCCGCAGCCTGTGGCTTGGTTGTTTATTTGCTCCGTGATCTGGTTATTCGAATTTTGTTCACGGAAGAGTTTGCGGCGATGGATCGTTTGTTTGGCTGGCAGATGCTGGGGAATACCCTCAAAATTGGAAGTTGGATACTTGCGTACGTCATGCTGGGTAAAGCTATGACCCGCATGTTCATATTGACGGAAGTAGTTTTTTCAGGGCTTTTCGTGGTGTCGGTTATTTTTTACACGCACTTCTTCGGCCTAGTGGGTGTGTCCATCGCATATGCTAGCAATTATGCGATCTACTGGCTGGTCATGATTTTTATGATTCGGGGTTATATGGGAAAGGAAATGCAGGTATGACCGAAAAAAGCCCTTTGGTGTCGATTCTATTGCCCACCTATAATTCAGAAAGATATATCAGAGAGGCACTTGACTCCTTGTTGTCCCAATCGTACCCGAACCTGGAAGTTGTTATATCCGACGATGCTTCCTCAGATGGCACCCAGGAAATACTGAGGGAATATGAGGAGCAATTCCCTGGCGTCATCAGGCTTTATTTGCAAGACAAGAATCTTGGCGTAACTCGGAATTGTAACTTTATCCTTAAACGCTGTCGTGGCGAATTCATTTTGTTCTTTGCTGGCGATGACTTCCTTTATAAAAATTGCATATCGGAATCCGTTGCAGCAATGCAAGATGGCGGGCACGCAATGGCCTTCCACAACCATGATTTTGTCGATGAATTTTCGAAGAAAATACGGCAAAAAGATAAACGCTATAAAGGTCATACAGCAAACCTGTTTAGGCTAATAAAAACAGGCGTTTACGTGAAGTGCAACGGCATGATGGCCCGAACTAAGCATCTTCCCGAGCAGGGTTACGATGAGTCTCTGAAATACTCTTCTGATTTCGACTTTGTGTTCAGGATTCTGGGCTCTGACAATAGTTATATTTTTATAGATCAGACTCTTTCGGCCTACAGAAAGCACTCAGAATCACTGACGGTGAGAAAACGTAATGTGTGTTTGCTCGATTCATCCGAAGTTTACCTGCGGCTAATAAAAAAATATCCTAAATATTCCTTTTTTATCTCAAGGCATGTGTCTAATGCTTTTAGGTCTAGCAGATTTTCTAACGCCAACGGTTATGAGTATAGGGATTGGTTGGTCGCATCTATCGGCGCCTTTCAGTTTAACATTTCGGCTTGGTTTGCTCTATTCGTTAATGCGCTGTCTTTCGGCAGGATTAGGCTTTGATTTCCATGCATCTTTTTAAATCGAAAACTCTTGTTTTATAAATTTGAGGAAATTTTCCTTTAGCAAAATTCAACGATTTCCTACATATGATAACTTTATCAAGTCTTCTCTCTAGGTCAGTGCTATTCGATCCTTGAAAACCTTTTCAGTCTCGTAACAGCAGTCAGATTTTTCGGAAGCGGTCGCGATTGGGGGGGGGCAGCTTGTTCTTTAAGATAAGTAAATTTCGGCAGCAAAAGTTGTCGTACATTCTGATTATAAAAATCCGAAAGTTCTTTATATTTTTCCATCGATATAATTTTTTTAAAGCTCTAACTTTAAATCATGCAGGCGTAGCATATGGATATTACAAAACCATACTTTTTGATAATGCCGGCGCTTATCTCACTGTTTTCTTGTCACTTTTTCTTTTATGAGCTCTCCTTTTTTGTTGTAATTAACTCTGCGCTGATTTTAGTTCTATTTGCTGTTGTGTCTTCTATATTAATGTTTTCTGTAGGTGTAGATCGCTTGCCAGAAAACTCGGTAAGTGTAGCTCTTATTAATAGCACTAATAAATTTAATCGTGTATTTTGGATTATAATTGGTGCTTCATTTGCTTCTTCAACTCTTTTGGTTCTTTATTTTTCAAATAAGTTTGGGTTCTATTCAATTTTTGTTAATGCTAGCTTGCTGCAAACGAATGCAATATCCAATTCGTTGGGAAATTTTCTTTATCTAAACGTATTTGTTTTTCCAGTTCTTTTTATTCTCACTTTATACAAGTCAAAGCTATATTTTGTTTTATTGTTTTTCTCTTTATTTTTTCTATATTTTGCAGGAATAAAGAGTTACATGTTTCAGTCTTTTGCTTTGCTTGGTTTGATATTATTGTCTGGAAGAAAAGTTGGGTCTTTGTCATTTTATTCGTTTTTACTTTTGTCTGCGCTATTTTTGTACTTTTTTATCTATGACGTGCTTATTGATCTGGCTTCGGAAAACGCAGGGCATTCCTTTGATCGATTCCTATCATACTTTTCCGGATCATGGGCCACCTATTCGTTCTATTTGAAGGATGGTCTGGAAACGCCTTATCCAGGTTTGACTATTTTTTATCCGATCTACAAGCTCGCTTCAATGGGTCAAATTACTCTTGATGAGTATTACAGATTCTATGAAATAAATGGATTTCAATTAAATGTGGTTCCTTTATTTCAGCTTGCCTACTTAGAAGGTGGTTTTTGGTTGCAGCTGTTTATGGTTTTTGTGCTTTCGTTTGCTTACGTTTTTCTCCGGCTGCTTTGTTTTCAATATAAAAGGAATGTTTTTTTTAGGGTTTGTCTATATTTTTTCTGTTCTACTTTTATCATTTCGAGTCTGTTTGCTAACGTTTTTCAAGATCTTCCAGTGTATATATCAATTTTTATTTTAATTTTCGCTGGTTTTATTTCTCAGGTTAGACTAAAGAAAAGGTTGCGTTAGAGTGTGCGGTATATCGGGTTTTTTTGGTAACACAGAATCTGTTGATTCATTTTCAAGCGTATTGAGCGCTATGGGAAGTATAACAAATCATCGCGGTCCTGATGATTTTGGTATTTGGTACGACGAAGAGGCTGGACTTGGGCTCGCCCACAATCGTCTATCTATTATAGATCTCTCTCCCGCTGGGCATCAGCCGATGCTTTCTGACAATGAGCGGTACGTTATTGCTTTTAACGGAGAGATTTACAATCACCTTGCGCTTCGCCGAGAGCTTGATGCCTGTCAACAACCAACTAATTGGCAGGGGAGTTCGGATACGGAAACGCTCCTTCAGTGCTTTTCGCGATGGGGTATAGGGAATACCTTGAAAGCTACTGTGGGCATGTTCGCTATAGCGTTATG
>CEPP01078852.1_pt1 | contig 9857 bp, 9 predicted proteins | sample 530521 | NCBI WGS metagenome assembly CEPP01 (sample SAMEA2620256, study PRJEB7988) | marine metagenome | biome: marine biome (ENVO:00000447); feature: surface water layer (ENVO:00002042); material: "saline water (ENVO:00002010), including plankton (ENVO:xxxxxxxx)" | depth 5 m | reverse complement strand
TTTAAGTGCATTGATTCAATTTACTGGCTCGCTCCGTACAAGAATCCTCTTCTTAAAATGCGTTTCAATGAAAAGGATTTGCGAAAGTTGCATAAGATGAAATCAGCAGAGCAAAGAAGAGAAGTTGTTGATTCGCTTTGTAAATACTGGGAAGCAGAAACGCAACAGAACGACATGGTTTATGGAAAAGACTACGCTCTGCTTTCAAAGGAGATGAAAAAGGCTAAAAAATCTTTTCGTGAAACAATAACTAAAATTAGCAATCAATCTTTGGTAAAATCAAAGAAGGAGAAGCAAAGAGATTTTATTCTCAAGGCGGTTTGTGAAAATCACGGCATTGGTGCAAGAATGATTCACGACATGATGCCCACCGATTTACACAAAGCCTCAAGTCCCAAGGTCATTTCAAATGAAATTAAGAAACTTGGAATTGTTTCTGTTAATGGTGCATTTTACAAAATGCCCGATGAAATTAAGAAAAATATTTGGGCATATACGGCGGCATTTATTGACTCTGATGGATACATCACACTTGACCGAAAAATGAACCCGAGAGTTGGCTTAGTTGCTACAGGGGAAAGAGGTAAGGCTTTCATGCAAGAAATGTATAAATCAATTGGGTTTGGTCGTATGCACCTTGACCAAAAATCACCGCAGGATACTCGGCTAATCAATCGCCTAAACTTCTACTCTCAAGACGATGTAGCCAGCCTTTTGACGAAGTGCCTACCTCACTTTCGCTTGAAGAAGGGCAACGCAGAATTGCTTTTAGAATTGATTCGCATGAAAAAATCCTATAAGAAAAGCGACTGGTATAAGAGCCGTTGTGATGAAATTTTCAAATTGATGAAGTGGGAGAATCACAAAGACCATGTAGGCTTTGACTGGGCAAAAGAAAACATTAATCTTGATGACATTCAAAAATATAAAGATAACTGTAAAATGTCTGTGATGGATTCTATGGAACAGGTTGGAACAATTATAAAGCAACAGGAGAGAACCTTTGTCATTACTGAGGTGGATTATGAAGATAGTCAATCACCCACAAACTATCAAAAAATGGCTATAACTGCAAAAGAAGCAGACATAACTAATGATTCAGATAGAGAGGAAATAGAAGAGGCACTGCTTGATTGGATTAGCAACACCACAGGCCAATTAGTCAATTCCTACACTTACCACGAGGTCAGAGCCGATGGGACTATATTAGACATGGATGGAACAATCATTAAAAATGAACCAGAAGATATTGTAGATTATTTAGCATATAGAAATTGGGCTTGGCAATCAAACAGAGCGAGAGAGGATGCTGGACTATCAGGCGAAGGATTTAGTGATAAGGAGCATTTAGAATTAATCACCACGCCAAGGGGTAGGGCGTTAGGTTATGCGCCCGAAGGTAGGGAATTAAAGGCGTGGTTAAGAACATGGAACGAACAGTTTGGTAGAAGATTAGGCGCGGTTTATCCAACGGGGGATGAGTGATGCCTCGTCAACATTATGATGTTTTTAAGCATAAGGTAAGAACAAGACTACCTAAGAAGATTAGATATGCTACTGTGTGTAGAAGATGTAAAAAAGAAACAAGCATAAGCAAACGATGTCTAACATGTCAAATTGATGAGGCGATACTCTGGTCTAAACCATACTGAGGAATTATTATGACTTGGAAAACTATTCTCAAAAGACTAAAAGTAAGTTCTAAATTGCGAATGTATATGGTTTATGGTGTTCCATATCCTTCAGGAACAGCAAATTACAACAGTCCTGCTTATGATAGGCTAACTCTTGAGGAATTTATAGAGGGGGTGCATCGCCGTCAAAAAACAATTGGTGGTGTTCGTTTAATTGAAAAAGAAATATTTGATGAAATAAATGAACAAGACCCTAATGACCCACATAATCCATTTGAAGTCCCATTTTCTTATGATGAATATATGGAAAAATATGGTAATGCTATTTTAGAACAAAAAAGAAGAGATGATGATTTAGACAGAAGGCTGAAAGAAATGGCAGAGCAGAAGAGAAGAAAAAAACTCGAAGAAATAAGAGCAAGGAGGGGTCCAGAATATTATCAGCGAACAGACCCACAGCCCCTCAGAACACAAAATAACGAAGAGGAATGAAGGGGCATCTTCATAAAGAGGGTTCCTTGTAGGCACATGAGAGAGGGCGGCGAGCATGGTTGAAGAGAAACGCCGTTTCAGTTTTACCAATTTATTCAGGAGAACAACTCCTAAACCAGAGGATAGGTCTATTTACAATATAGGTATTCAAGAAAGGCAACAAAATAACTTAATGACCGCCCCTATCATTTATCACATTGTTCAAAATTCAGTTATTGCGAGAACCTGTATTACTCAACTTAAGCAAGAAATCTTTAGAAGAGGGTATGTTTGGGAAAAGGCATACGAAGCAAGATGCAACAATTGTGAAAAGGAACATAAAAGGCCAGTTATTGAATGTTCCCGATGCGGAAGTAAAGACTTGAAGGTTCCCGATGTCGGCCAATTGAAATATGCTGAGAAGTTTATTGAGGGTTATGTCAACAAAGCAGAGCAATTATTTATTGATGTACTAAAAGAACTCGAAGATGACTTAAACATTATGGATGATGCTTACATCGTTCTCGTCAAAGAGTATTTTATTGACGGCAATCAGAAAATTAGAATGCACAGAATCAAAGAAGTGTATCGGGGCGACCCAGTGACAATGGCTATTTATTCTGATGAATTAGGTCAAAGAGGAACAAAAGGTTTTACTTGTGTAAACCACAGAGAGTTTTTTTCTGTTGAGCCGCATGAGCGATGCGACAAATGCGGAAGCACTACCCACCCCGTACATTATGTGAATCGTGTTGGGGGCAAGGACCAGCATTTCATCAAGGGAGAGGTGCTTCATTTCAGCAAGTATAGCCCTTCCCGTCTCTACGGGCTATCGCCCATCATCACCCTCTATAATCACATCACAACTCTCCTTGCTATGGAGAATTATGTCAACTCTTCCTACACAAAAAGCCGTATGCCTCGGGGACTTTTAGCGGTGCAGACTCGCAACATGGATTCAATGCGTTCCTTTTGGCGTTCTGTTAAAGAAAAGATGGAGACAGACCCGCATTTTATCCCCGTGATGGGTATTGAAGCAGAAGGCGGAAAGGGTTCTGTTGAGTGGATTAAGTTCATGGATAGTCTAAAAGAAATGGATTATGTTTCCGTCAAGGATGATTTGAGAGACAGAATATCTGCTTTTTATGGGGTAAGTAAAGTCTTCATGGCTGATAATACTACAAGCGGAGGATTGAACAATGAAGGTATGCAAATTCTCGTGACGAATAGGGCTGTTCAAATGGCACAAAATGTTTACAACAATTATGTGTTTCCGTTCCTAACAAAACAATTTGGCATCACAGATTGGGATTTGAAATTACCTCCAAGCGAAGAAGAGGACGAAATCGCTGTTCTTCGTAAGCGTGAAATTGAGGTTAATATTGCGGCTTCTACTAAAAATCTCGGATTTGAAGTCGAGATGGATGAGGACGGAAACTTTACTTTTAAGAAGCCGGAACCACAACCCGAAGAATCAGCGTCTCCTAAATCAGAAGAAGAACCAGCGAAACAAGACCCATTGGCAGGTTCTAATTTAGACCAGAGAGATTTAGATGAGCAAGCAAGAATGTTTGCAGAAACCGGCGGCGCAAAACCTCAAGAGAACCCTCCGGCCACAAGAAATAAAAGCAGAATGAGCGTAGGGCCAGATAAGCGAATGGCCGGACTACCGAGAGAGGCTGGAAATAAAAATGTTGATACGAGAAATGAAAGGAGGATTCCATGATGAACAATTGGGAAGAAATTATCAAAGCGGCAAGGGATAGAAAAGGCAAACTCGGTGGAGGAAAACCAATTCCTGAAAAGGTTAATCCAAAGAAGTTTGCAGGAGTTAAAAGACCTTCTCAAACCCGAATGAAGGGAGGAAACCCTGCTGAAGACTTGAAGGTTAAGGATGAGGCTTTAGATGAAAAAGACTTATTTCAATATGAAGAGGAATCAACGCGAGAAGAAAGAGAACGATTAGCAGAAATGACTCGTTCGGATTTAATGGATGCATTTATGGATAAACTCGGAGCGATGTCCACACAAGAAATTATTGATATTCTGGTCGAAACAAAAGGAAAATTAGGTGATGCAGTATGACAGAAGACATGAAACAAAAAGAAATGAGGCTTAGGAAAGAATTAGCGCAGGTCAAAGCATTAAACCAAAATGCCGCCCTACATAGACCAACTAACAGAAATTTGGATATTGCAGGAATTCCCGTGGATACTACACCAAAACCTGCTCCTTCGAGTCGGGATATTCCTGATGTGATTACCTTACCTCCTAAAAGAACGGGAAGAAAAGAAAATATTCCTTGGTGATACCATGACCTTTCTTCTCCGCAAAGCGGAAACCGCCAAAGGGGAAGATGTAAGTCGTGAAATCTATAAGAGGTATCAAAGTCTATTTAGGAATTTTAGTTTTGCTCAGAGGATATTACCTTCTCTTACAAAATTATCCGAAGATATTGAAATTATCGTTGATGATAGCAAAGCCACAGGATTTGAATTTGAAAATATTACTGCCTATAATAGAGTGATAGATAAAAAGCAGTCTGCTACGGCGTATAATATATTAGCCCTTAGCGTTTCTGAAAATCTTGATTTATTGGGGCAATATGAATTTACTACAGAAAAAGATGGAGATGTTGTTTTAGAGCCGCAGATTCCTCCTATTTCTGAAAAAGCCCAAAGAGACTTAACCGAAGATGAAGAAGACAGAGACTTTGAACTAAATCCTGAAATCAATCTTACCGAACTATTTGAAAATTATAAAGAAGTAGCGAGCAAGACCTATGATGAGTTCCAAGACAGAAACGGTAATACATTGACCTTTGAAAAGGCGTTTCTTTATTTACATTATAACAGACATGGCTTTTTACCTGAAAATGCGAAAGACAGCAAAATTAGGGGAGCAGATATAGCAAGAGCGAGAAAACTTGCTCGCAGAAGAAAAGAAGAATCTAAAAGAGAAAGAGCAGAGTCTGGAGATATTTTTGCTATTGATAGAAAAAGGGGTGGTGGAGATAAAGACTTCGCTTTAACAGTTGAAAGACTAATGGAGCAAAAAGCAACCACAGAAGGAGCAATTGAAGACATTGAAAGAACTATTGATGCAATAGATAAAAATATTCAACAATTAGAAGACAAAAGAAAAAATATTAAGTCTCTCGCCAGAGAATCACTAAAGCGGCAACTTCCAGAAGTGGGTAGGCTTCTGGAAGGAAAAAATTTGCAGCAATTGAGAGAGCAACAAAGAAAAGAAAAAGAACTTGCACAAAGAATTGCCGAAGGGAAGATTGATTTAGATAAACCTAAATCTGACACAGAAAAACTTCTCGCCAAAACAAATAGAAGAATTTTAGACTTAATCGAAGAAGAAAAGCAACAGCAGAAAGAAGTAAAGGCCACCTTAAGAGATGCTGCTAGATTTTCTAATGAAATTGAAACAGCGTTTAAAATAGTCAAAGAAAGTATTGGCTATAAGCCATACTCTCAACAAGAAATTAAAACTTTAGAGGACTCTTTAAAGGAAGAAGAAGAGAAAGAGAAACCTGATGAAAATAAAAGAAAGAGCCTCAAAGATAAGATAAAGGCCAGAAAAAAATATAATAAAGAATTATTTTCATTTAGAAATGCGGCCAAAGAAACGGGGACTTTGCTCTTTCTTTCTTCTAAGAGACTAAAAAGATTGAATCCTAAATTGAGAGCACTATCTACAGAAAAGCAAGAGTATTCTGAGGCACTCAATGAATTAATAAATGTGAATATTTTAGGTTCTTTTACTTCTATTGGTAGGCAATACAAAGAGACCAAGGATGATAAAACCGAAGAGCAAAAATTAAAGAACATCTTAGAAACTGATAACAAATTCAATGCCTTACTCTCTGATGAAGAAGCATTAGACCTAATTCAAGAAACTGACAAATTTATTAGAAACTCAATTAAAATTGAAGATGCTGTTGAAAATTTAGATGTTTTATTAGATAGAGTGGACGACCTATTACAGAGAGAAAGGGAGATTTTAACATGACATGGGACTATTATGATGAAGGAAGAGACTTCACAATTGAGAAGAAAGTCTCCCCACCAAAGAGGATTCTTGACTCTTTGGACGGAAAGCAAAAGAAGCGGCTCAAGAAGACTCTGCAAGCCGCAGAGCCTACGGAGTTTTTCGGCCAAGACTTCACCAAATTGGGCGAATTGATTGAGACTCTGCGGGAACTCGACCTCACCAAGTCCGACAAGAAACTGAACAAGAAGATGAAGTCAATGGACGAGCGCAACATTGATATTGTCGCCACGGCTACCAAACTTCGTAAGGAGTACGAACTTCTTTACCGACAACTTCGTGATTTGATTTATCCACAGAAAAAGAGAGATGATTAATATGCCAGAAGAAAATACAATTAACCAAGAAATGCTTGAAATTATCAAAGCCTTATCTGCAAAGATTGAAAGTCTTGAAAAAGCAGTATATAATAAGGACAATCTACTGATGAAGTCCGGCTTTGTTGTTGCTGAAACTCCTACCCCCATGATTGACAACCTATCTGCTTCTGCTGGTGTAGATGTCAATTCAATGGATTGGTCGGATATTCATAAAATGGTCGAGAGAGCAGGTGGTCAATGATGCCAGAAAGAGTAGAAAAGGAAGAGAGGGTCATTTCAATGACCATTGAAAAAGCACGGGAGGTCAAGGAATTACTTCGTGAATCTATGGAAGGAAACCGACTACCCGATGAAAAGGACGACCGGATGGAACAGGTCAAGGTTAAGCGACCAAAGGCCGAAAATGACAAAACTAAAATTGAGAATCAAGAAGGAACACATTCCGGATACGGAAAGGCTGGCGAAACTACCGAGTTCAAATGAGGCGATTAAATGCGCCTCTCAAACATTGAGAAGGATAAGCGTCCTTCGGAAGAAATTCTTCGTTTGTTTGAGAAAACGAGAGTGGCTTACCTTTCTGCCGCCAATGACCCCAAGGAGTATGGGGGTCGTTGGAGAAGCGTAGTGGATTCTATCATTGAGTCATATAACGAATTAGATGCCGCAGGGAACGAAATGAAAGATTACATCTCGCAGGGACTCATTGAAAATAACGACATCAAAGACCCTTCCAGCCTTAGGGCGAAGGAGTTGTATGAAGGAATCAAAATGCTTCGCTATGCCTCAGATTTGGTCAAAGACCCTTTTTCTAAAAGATTCAAGGGGGATGTTTTGGAAGCCCTACTTGAAAGTCCAGAGCAAATGGTTAAATTTGTTCATTATGCTTTGAGAGAAGACAAAGAACCTCTTCCTAAGGAGGTTTATGCAATCAAAGACATGGAACCTGACGACATAACCTACGGTTTAGAAGGACTTGACCTTGAAGTGGATGACATCGCCCTCTATATTATCGAACATTACGGGGACGGAAAAGACTCCGAACGAACTGAAAAAGCAGTTGATTCCGCTATTGAGATGTTAGAACTTCTTATGCTTTCAAGGTACGATAAAGAAGAGTTAGAAGAACTTAAGGATATTGAAGGTGTCAATCCAGAGAAAGAGGAAAAGTCTCTAGAAATTAAAAAGAAGGATGAGCAGAAATCATTAACTGATTTTATTGTTCCTAACAAACCTATGTATAGAATTTTTGAAATTGATGATATTAACGAACTAAAAGGCTTTAGCGGGGAGTGGTTCGTTCAAGAAAAATACGACGGTATGAGAATACAACTACACAAAATTGATAATAATATCAAAGTGTTTTCATACAATAAAAAGTTAATCACCGATAAATGTAAAGACATTGTGGAAGAATTAAAAGCAAAGCATTTTGGAGATTGTATCTTAGATGCAGAATTAATTCTTTTTGATGGGGAGGACTCTTTACACAGAGCAGATACAATAGCACATGTTTTTAAAAATAAATATCCTAAGGCTACTCTCAAATGCCATGTCTTTGATATTATGCGTCATGATAATCAGACGCTTCTTGATGAAGAATTAGAAAACAGAATGACAATTCTTTTTAACAACTATTCTCAACACTCTACCGATGTCTTAAACTTCCCATCAAAGAAAGACACTCGCAGAGCAGACAGTTTGAAAGATATTGCTGAATATGCTGAAAAGATTATGGACATGCCAACTTCCGAGGGCGTGGTCATTAAAGACGCAACATCAACATATTATATTGGGACAAAGAAAAATCCAAAGTGGATAAAATGGAAAAAATTTGTTGACTTAGATGTTATTGTTCTTGATAAGAAAAAGACTAAAAGTAATTTATATTCCTATACGGTTGGTGTCGGGCCAGTAGAAGAAGATACCAAATTTACTCAAGAAGTAGAGGGAATCAAATATATGAATGTTGGAAAGGCACTCAATACTAAAATTGTTGTTGATGTTGGAGACATTATCCGAGTCAAGGTTGATGAAGTAAAAAATGCTGGTGAAAGATATACTCTTTATTCGGCTAAAGTCATTGAAGTCCCCGAAGTAGAATATCCAGATAAAGTAGTCACTTTGGAGTTATTAGCCCAAGACACTAAAAAATCTCTAAACTATTCTATCGAGGGGCTAAAGAAGGGAATTACCATCACTGACCATATTCACGGAACTGCAACTATTATCTGCAAGAGCGATATGAGTGGATTTACTATTTATGGTTTTGAAGAAGATAACTTGATGTCAAAGAATGCTATCATTGATTTAGACGACTGGAAATCACAAGCGGAGCAAATTATGAAAACAAAAGCAGGAACACTTACAACTGCTATTACAAACTATTTACAAGATAATGGACCTAAAACAGTCAAAGAAGTTCATAATTTTTTGACTGCTAAACATAAAGACCTGTATCAAGATGTGGTAGATGGGGGCTTGCGAGGTCTAAAAGAATGGGCAAACCAAAGAGAACACATTGACTTTGAAGATAATAAATTAAGAGGTGAGGCGATTCTCAAACAAGAATACAAGACTCCTGAAAAATATAGAGAGGGGGAGTTCAAACTCTATTCTCGAAAGGATAACAATTTAAACATGGTGATGAGCCTCGGCGGTGAAACAATTAATTGGTTGATTGATGTTCAAAACGAAGAGGAATTGTTTGATTTATTCGGGGCCGCTGGAAAATACCCTGCGGAAGTCGCACAGAACACCGATAACGAGAAGGTCGTGGATAGCGGAAAGGTAAGACTTGGTATTCAAAGGGAGGGCTACCACGAGTATTTCTTGGAAGGGAATAAGTTTGAAACCAAGTTTCATGTCAGATACCTCCCGGTGGGTGAGAATAAAATGTGGCTTGCTTGGACTGGATATGAACAAAAACCAGCAGATAAGGAAGGAGACGAGGGACTGTGGAACATCTACAAGGACAAGTTTTCTGTCAAGAAAATCCCGAGATAACCATGACGGTTATATACTTGATGCGATAACGAAGGCGTGTTGGAAATGTCCCTCCTACTAAAGAGCGAGCAACCAATGGATTTCAGGATTCTCAAAAGCGACGAATTAATGATTGGTGGATATGCAAGCATTGAAATTGTTGATAAGCAAAATGATTTAATCACTCTCAAAGCACTTAAAGAAGCAGTAAATAAATACATGGAGAACCCAAAGTTTAGAAATGTAATGACAAACCATTCAAATGTTCAAGTCGGAGAAGTTGTAAAATCATACCGAGATAAAACTGGAAAACTATACAAAACAGAAGTTGATGATGTCGGATTCTTTGTAGTGATTAAATTAAGAGACGACATAGAAAAAGCAAAAGAAA
>CEPP01001954.1_pt1 | contig 9942 bp, 4 predicted proteins | sample 530521 | NCBI WGS metagenome assembly CEPP01 (sample SAMEA2620256, study PRJEB7988) | marine metagenome | biome: marine biome (ENVO:00000447); feature: surface water layer (ENVO:00002042); material: "saline water (ENVO:00002010), including plankton (ENVO:xxxxxxxx)" | depth 5 m | reverse complement strand
TATAGGAACTATACAACATGGCAGATCCTAAAACTAAAGAAGAAGAAATAAAAGAAAAGCTACTTGATCAAGTTGATTTGAAAAAACTTGAACCGGAGCAAGAGGTAACTCTTGCCCCACAACAAGTTCAACCTGACGAACTTCTTGATGATTCTAATAAAACAATCGGTGCGCCTACTGTACCTGCTCCAGCAACCATACAGGGGACAAGCTTTCAACAAACTCCACCTGCAGCAACTCCCGCTGAGACTTATCGTGCTTCACAAGCGGCTCCCGGAGTGGGCACCGCACAAGCTGTAAAAGGACAAGTCTCCAAAGATGCGGAGATGGTTGCAGCACAAGGCACCTTATCTCCGGGTGCACAGGCCGTAGCAGCTACAGATCAGCTTGATCCACGTGCAACCACATCATATCAATTAGCTTCTTTGATGTCCTCTGTAAAAGCCGGACAGCCTTTACCCCCGTGGGCATCTCCTGCTGTACGTAAAGTAACAGCAATAATGCAACAAAGGGGCATGGGTGCAAGCTCTATGGCTGCTGCTGCTACCCTACAAGCTGTAATTGAATCCGGCATACCTATTGCAAAAGATGATGCAGATAAATTTGCAACACTTCAGTTAGCTAACTTAAACAATGAACAGGCTGCTGCTCTTCAAAACGCAGCAACATTAGCATCAATGGATGCAGCTAATTTAAATAATAGACAGCAAGCTGCTGTAAATAATGCTAAGACATTTCTTCAAATGGATTTGGCTAACTTAACAAATGAACAGGCTGCTGCAACACTTACATATCAAAGTAAAACGTCTGCATTGCTTTCTGATGTAGCTGCTGAAAACGCTGCCAATCAATTCAATGCAAAGTCTGAAAATGAAGTGGATATGTTCTTTGCTGAGTTGGGTGCAAGTATTGAACAGTCGAACATAAATCGTAAGTTTGCTATTGAACAATCCAACATATCTCAAAAGACTGCTGTTGATGAATTTAATGCACAGATGTTAGCGTCCCGTGATCAGTTTAATGCAAAGATGTCCATGCAAATAGATCAAAGCAACGCTGTATGGAGAAGAAATATAAACACTGCAAACACAGCTTTGCAAAATGAACAGAATAGAATAAACGTATCTACACTTCTTGGTATACAGCAAAATGCTTTGAACAACATATGGCAAACATATCGCGATCAGGCGTCATGGAATATGCGGGTATCTGAAAGTGCAAAAGATAGAGCACATACTGCAGCTATGCAATCTGCATCTATAGCTGGCAGCAAAGATATGTACGACGATAAATTTGAAGATTACTTAATAGTAAAAACTATAGATAACATATTTGGATAGAGGTTTGAAATGGCAATAAATGCATTGAAATATGGAGCAGCAGCTTTAGCGGGTAGTGTGGCAAACGCATATTTTAATCCAAGTAAATCTACGCAATTAAAAATGCCTAGCGGTAAACCCATACCGGGAAGTTATCAATTCAAAACATCTGGTGGTGGTGTTGGATCAAACTTGGTGGGTAGTGTAATGAATAAACTAGGTATCACACCATTTCAAGGAACATCTTTGGGTCAAAGCTATCAAAAATATGTCCCCAGCTTTATACAGACGGGAGTTAGCAACGTATTATCCGGTAAAGGATTTCTTGGTACAGACTTGAATTTGGGAGCTTCACAGGATGACATGTTTAGAGGTATGAACAGAATGCCTGATGCTCCCGTAGCTCGACAAGTTGCCCCATACAGATCTGGGCGAGATTACAGCCCATCCGCACCAGTCGCACAAATACCATTAGGCAGAGGGCGTGTAGGACAAGCTTTACAAAGACCTCAAATTCAAAACTTTTTAGCACAGGCAGTTAATTCACCAATACCTGCTAGAATAGTTGGTGCACAAATAGATCCGGGTTCACTTCAATCAGCTTCTTTAACAGGAAGATTATCTGTTAAACGATCTGCTACACGAACAAAGAAATACACATCAAACAAAGCATCCGAAATTAAGGCATAATCATGGCGTTAGACAAACTTACTCCGTTATCTGCACCGCCCGGAACCGGACTCACTGATGAGCCGGGTAAGTGGCGATGGGAAAAACCTCCTGTATATACTAATCCAGACGATGCAATAGATTATATAGAGGAAAAGATATCCGAAGAAGAAACCAACGAAAGCATGATGAAGATGCTTATAGCTGGTATAACTGTAGAGGAGCTGGTCAATCAGGTTTCTTTCAAAGGATTCATGGCAGGATTTTACAACCCCGATGTTGCTGAACTTATCAAGCCAGCAGTGGCTATATTAATATATGACATGGCACTTGATCAGGGCATAGATCCCAAGATGTTTATTGATGAAGAAGAAGATGAAGATAACACTCTTAGTGACGTTGGTATGTTTAACATAATGAAACAACGTAACCCACAGTTGTTCAGGGACATGAATGAATACTTGAATGAAGAAGTTAGAATGCAAGAACAACAGGTTAGACAAGCAGACACCGCGCCCGAACAACCTGAAAGACAACCATCATTTTTAGATACACAGGACGTGTAACATGGTAGCACCACTTATATTAGCTGCATACGCTGCATCCACTGCAGTAAAAAGCAAAAAAGAAGAACTTCGTCGCGAAGAGTCTGAGAAAATACAGTTGGTTGGTCCTGATGGCCCAATCAAAACGTCTGACCCGTTGTATAAACAGTATTTAGATGATGGTTTAATTTTTATTAAACATGGAGATCAATTTACCCAAAAGAAAGTTAAAAGTCCTGATAATAATAGCCAAATATCTGAATTGTTTTACAGTAATAAAGGAGATTGGAATGGTGTGCTTACTGCAGCCGAAATAGCGAACAGGCATCCTAATGGTTACCCTGAAAATCAACTGGTATACGGTGGTAAGCAAATTATTACAGTGCAGAAAGATGGGACACTAAAAACAGACTTTGACCTACTGCCTGAATTTGCTCTTGGACTAGATAAAGAAAGCGGTAAGGATAAAACAACCACACTATTTGCTGCACCTAAGAAAAAGCAAACCACCTCTGATAAACCTGAAATTGGATATTTTCCAAACATGGCTTCCGCACTTGCGGATGAAACAATTTTAAAGGACCAAATAGAAAAAATATCCGGTGTTGGTTTAGATAGAGCAAAGGAGCTTGTTGGCCCCAATTTTGCAGATCTAGTATTTGCTGGTAAGTCAGAGGGGTTTGTAGAACTTCCTAAAAAAGATGACGAAGAGGGAGTCACAGAACCACTAACGCGATTTTTGGAATTTGTAGATAAAGAAGGAAACGTTAAGGAAATAGAAGTTGATAAATATAGTGAAAATATGGGTAAGCCACTGACTACTGCAGACGGTAAAAAGACCATATACACCTATAATGAGAAGGGGGTCAGACAATACGGAGAAAGCAAATTAAATTTAAGTATTGCAGCAAGACAGGCAAATGGCGAAATTGACGTTTACAATCTTACAGATACTGAAGGCGAAAAAGTTCAAATAATTATGAAGGTTAAAGACTTCCAAAAATATCCAACGAGTTATATGACTTCAATTGAAACGCAGTTACAAAATACCTTGCCAAAATTAGATAATGGTGCTCTCGATTATTCAAAAATGCCAGAAAAAGATCGTGATAATTTACGTGCAACCATTGCAACAAAATTTATGGAGGGTCTTGCTAAAGGCAATTCGGATGATCCAGAACGGGGTTCTGGGTTGATGATGGTTGGCAGGACGCGTCTTAACGCTGCAATAGGGCTTTTTGAGGTTCTTCATCGAGGATTAGCGTCATTACCCGGCATGAAAGAAGCAATAAAAGCTGCACAGGGCCAGCTTCAAGTTGATGATGTAAATAGAGTGATTAATGAATTTAATGAAAGCACTGATGGAACCCCACAAGCAGTAATACCTGTAGACGTTAGTACTCAAGTTCCGGCAAGCGATGTTTTAGATGATCGATATATCATACCACGGGACACCACTTCTATGGCAGGAGCAGATATGAACAATCGGGTACCTGCTGACTTACCGTTGAGCATGTCTACAACTATGCCAATAGTATTGACCCCCGAACAAAAGGAGATTCAATCCAAGTTACAAAATTTACACTTGGATAATGCTGATGTAAGTCAAGAAAAGCTTAATCAATATCATACTGAACACACAGCTAATTTAAAATTATATGTCCCGGGCACCATGAACGCTCAAGAAAATAATCCAAAAATAAATATAATAGATGAGCTTTATAATACTCCTGTCACTGGTTCTGATCAAAAGGGAATAGGTCTTGTCATGGGTGTTAAATTCGCCTCTGGGTTTCCAACTGCTGCTGCCGATGTAGGTTTTCTTACAAGTGTTTTTAAAAGAAACACGGGATTAGATTATAGAATGTCACACGCTGTTTTAATGGCCCTTCAATCACCAAAAACAGGTAACTTGGTATTTCTGGATATCTATGAAGAAAATTTCATGGCTAAACAGCAAGGTAAAAGTTTTGAAGATTATCAACAAGCTTCAGCAGCTAAAGATGGTTCTAGTTTGGCATCTGCAGACTTACTTGGGAAAATGATGACAACTTATTTCAACCCAGTAAGTAAGAAGTTTACAAACTTAAACAGCAAAATTGGCACGAATGTATACATGCCATACGTATTTGCAAAACAACAGCTTCAATCAATAGCATCTAAGATACCAGTTATTGGAGATTTTATCTCCGGTACAGATGCTGCAGTTCAAAAAGCAAATAGTAGTTTTTATGGTGCAGACGGATTTTCATCCGTTTTAGATTCAGGTAATCCAGAATTAATAAAACAAGCGGCCATGAGACAGAATCTGTCAGTAGCTGAATATACCAGAAGAGAAAGGGCAGCACGAGAAGATTTGCAAAAAAGATTTGCAAAGGACACAGCAGGGTTAACCTCAAGTGATGCTGAAGCGCAAAACATAGCGTTACGTAACTACTACAGGTACATGGCTGCATATACAATGGCTGCAGCTATTCAAGGTGGAACGGGCGGTAGAACCATATCTGACCAAGACGTTCAAAATATACTTAACGCTTTAGCTCCCGGTAGTTATTTTATAACCGCTGAAGCAGAATATAGAATACTTCAAGCTGCACAAGAAATGATGCTAGAGTCACACCAATTTCATAGACATATTTCCAAAGGTACACCCAGAGAAATCATGGCAGCATTTCAATATGCAACACTTTCTGGTGAATCACTAAACTCCCCATATGGCATGACATCTATGAATCTTGCTGACAGATTAAGACCAATTGTGAACGCTGAAATACCCACAGAATTTAGGACAGTGGGATCTGGAGCGACAGGTACAGATGCTGATATTCCCAATCCTCCCGTCCCACAATTAACAAAAGAAGACGTTAAGCCTAATGATTTGAAGTTAAAATCAGTGCAGCTGAAGTATGCTATCGCAGGTGGACAGAACGCTAACAATTTAACACTGGATATGTTAATAGATAGATTTGGTGAAGCCGAAGCATTGACTATGATTCAAGAGGCAAGACAAGAGGAAGACTAATGCAAAATATGACAGCATCACAGATGCAGGAACTTCTTGCAAATAAAAAACAGCAAGAAATAAAAAAGCAGGAACAGGATCGACAAAAGTCTTCTGATATGATCCAGCGATTGCCTGACCAACAGCGAGACATAGTTTCTACCATGAAAACTGACATGCCTTCTTTTGCTGGTATTGTAAAAGAGGGAAAACCAGAAGTCGCAGATCCATTTCCTGCGTTGAAAAAAGATGCGTTTGGCAGACCAGTAATGACCCGTGTGTTTAATGAAGAACTTGCTTCATTTAACATAATGGGCGTGGATACAAGTTTAGGGGGAATACAGTTAAAATCTGATGCATTTGCAAATGTTGAGAACATAACTAAACAAACACCAGAAATAAAAATGAATGATCTGTACGATTTTAGTCAGGATGCTGTGAGGTCATTATGGCAAGATGACGTGACTGCTGTATTTACAACTGATGGATCTCGTTTGCCGATGAGGGCAGGATTATCGTGGGAAGAAAAAACAAGACAAGCAGATTTGTTTGGTGCAACAATGATAGAGGTTGGCGGTAAAGAAGGCACGGTTGCACCTGTGCCATATAGTAATTACGTACTCGACCAAATAACAATGGAAGATCGTCCAGTTACATTTTTAGTTCCTAAACTATTGAGTGAACGTTCTGCTGGCACCAGAAATTATGATATGCAAACAAAGATGCTATCTGATTTAACGGAAGATGAATTGGATGATTTTTTAACTAGAGGTAATATTCTTGGCTCGTTTAATATATCAGGGCGTGATATATCAGGAATGCCAACAGGACAAGAAGAAAGAAAGAAAGTATTTGCAAACATTGTAAATAGACGTTTAGTACGGGCAGGAATGATAGACCCACGTAAACGAGCTAACATGATACAATACGCTATAAGTGCTCCGGGAATGGGTGACTTGGAAAAGATAATGTTCGCTGGTGTGGAAGCAAATATTAAATTTCCAATAGCTGTGCCCATGTACTTTGTTGGTGAAACTTTAGATATACTCGATGAAGTTGGAAGAATCTTTGGAGCCGGAGAAGATGATGAAACTCTTTATTTTGATTTAAGAAGCAGTGAAAAGAGACAAACGTTACTTGATGATCTATTTGGTAATTTTACCGAAATGCTCATAGCACGTATGGCACAAAGAGGAGTTACCATATCCCTTGCAGACGCAGAGGCGTATGCCAGCACAATGACAGGTGCTGTTCCACGAATGGCTAAACTTGCTGCTGAAATACTGCCACTTAGTCGGGCTTTACTTGCGCGAGAAGTTATAAAATCAGAAAAAGAAATAGACTTGTTTGATGCATGGGCCAGAAAAAAAATTACTAGAGGTGAGGATGTTTCAGACGTAGACTCTGTTGCTAAAGAGTGGGCCTATTTAAGGTCTGCAAAACAGATAAAAGACGAGGGTGGTAACATCGTAGGCACACAGAGCCGTATGTTTCAAAAAGTTAGAGAAAGTATAGTAGTCCAAAGAATAAGGCAAGGCATACAACAAAGAGAAGCAAAGGCACCACCTGAGTTAAGACAGGAAGTAATAACACAAAGAAACTATATAGCCGCTTTAGAAGCCAGACAAAGAACTGTGCAAAACAGAATAAACACTGGAAAAAATACAGTTGATGATTATGCTTTAAATGAAAAACTACAACGTGCCATAGATTTGGAAAATCATAGGCTGACTGCGCGATCATTCGTAGCAGCAAATGACAGACTTCCCAAATATGCTTCACAAAGAACGCCGGGGGATACAGATTACAAGCCTGTGATTACCAAACCTGCTCCAGCCATAGATCTTACTGCAGACGCTGCAAAAAGTCGTCGATTAAGAACTCCTCTTGGGAGAGCGGGTATCATAGAGACATCAGGTGTGCCTAAATATATGACCGACTGGAAGAACCTAGATACTCTTATGATAGTTGGCGCAGGAACACTAGGGCAAGTATTTCAATTGAACCTTGATGATGAAGAGGCTTCATTATTATCAAGCTCTCCTATGGGGGAAGCTTTCGGACTTGTTGCAGGAATAGCTACGGATATACTATTTCGAAACAAAAACGCAGCGGCAGCATTCTTAAAGACATCTCCCATGAGCGTAGGTAGAATTGATAAATTAAACCCCTTTTACACCAAAGAGGGCCACAAAAAATACTTGTTAGACATGATTGCTAATTACTCTCCTGAACTTCAAGAAGCATTGAGATTGAAAGCACTGGAGATTGATGAAATATATACACCCCTGATAGAAGCGGGGATGAATGAGCAAGTAATATCTTTAAGTTTTGCACAAGTTGCTCAACTAACGAGACTGCAGGTTTTAGAAAATCAATTACGACTTTCTATAAGCACGGGTAACATAAGAAGAGGTGACGAGTATGCACAAGCACTTGATGATATCTCAAACCAAAAAAATGACCTGATAGAAAATTTACGAGAAGTTCTATACAACATGGGAGAGGTGGAATCAAACACACCAAAAGGAGACTTTTTTAAACTAGTAGATTCAGCTATAAATGGTTATGAAAAGACTCAGCTAGATTTGGAAGAGGCAATAAAAATAGTTGCTGAAGACGGTGTTCAATTCTTTATAGATCAAGCAAAAGCTAATCCTGCATCAGTTGTAGCAAAAAAGTTGAACAATGTTGAAATGCCGGAGTCTTTAGATGCTGCTCTTAAAGTGCTTCAAAGCCACAATATACAGGTCAACCTAAACCTACCCGAATATGATTTTAAACCATTGGTTACCAGAGTCGGAGAAAAGGTTGCAAATGACGTTACTTTTTTAGCAAGAAGAATAACCAGTGAGTTAGGCAGTCTTGAACATGCAAAGATGAAAACAAAAGAGTTCAGAGACACGGAATTTCCGAATGGTGTCATAGCACGTGGAGCAAGAGAACCCGCATCAATTCAAAGCGCAGCAAGCGAGGGGGATCTTATATCAATTACCTTTGAAGCAAAACACTCTGTAGATAGAGCAATTGTCTCAAAAGGCTATCAGAGCATGGGCACCGGAAAAAGACCAGTGACGTTTTATTCCGGGGATAACAATCAGCCAGTATCCAGCGGAGCTTTAAGTGTAGACATCTCTGATGTTTTCAAATCAGCGTTCACCACTACGACTGAAGCTGGTGTTACTCAAATGAGACTTGCACGGGGCGAGGGATTGACCACTGGCGTTAATGTGAGACAACAGCAAATATTTAAAGAAATATCCGACCCGTTTTTTCTCAGTATAGCAGATGAAGGTGACAGCATAGAGGATACAGTTAATAAACTTGCTAAAAGCTACGGCATAAAAAAGACTAAAGGTGAGAACCTACAGTTACAGGTCATCAATGCTATCCTTGACGAAAACTCTGACGTGAAGACAGACATATTTATGGTATCTTCTAACCAAATTGTTGAGCTAGAGAAAACATTACGATCCATCTCTTACAGTAAAAAATTAGAAAAACTACCTGACGAAACAAAAAAATACAAAGATCTTGCGGATTTAGCTGCATCAAAATTAAATGATATGGTCATCGTGGGGGAAGATGGTACACAGATTCCGTTTGGTAATTTAAAAATAAGATTTGTTGACGCTAACGGTCAAGAGATGTTTGTGCCTGTCAGTCAACATTTAAGGAATACAAATTTACAGTACGCAGATTACAAAGCACGTTGGTTTGATAAAGTTGGAGGCAATCCGATACCAAACATGATGAGTTGGAACAATAGAGTCGTTAAAGACGTTACTGTAAAAAACATAACAGGTATTGAGTACGACATAAATCCCATACTATGGTACAATCCTGAAACTCTAATAAACAAATCTGTTGATGAATTGATACCAGAGTTTAATGCATTAGCGGCAGCTATTGGAAAACAAGTTACGTTACCGGGAGAACTAAAACCTCAATACGTATTGCCTGAAGGTGATCCGTTCACAGATGCATTCGTAACACAGTTTAAAGCACAGGTTGCAAGATACTTGATTAGGCAAAACGATAAATTGAGTTTGGGAGAAGCTTTGGAAAAGTTTTCCAAACTCGACGAAGTGTTCGTTACTATGGATGCAGATGGTAAAATGAAACCCATGATAAACATAACCAACATATTCGACAACACACATCCGGCGTTTCATCCAAAGTCAATCGGACAGGCTCGTTTTGATCAGGAAATAGAAGGTGCACGTCGTGCTATAAAAAAAGCTATAGACGAGCAGACAGAGCCAGCAAAGGCTGCAATAAAAAACGCAAAGCTTGCTGTCACTGTCCTTAGAAGATATGCCCCGGGGATAAAGAAGGAATCTGATATAGCTCCCACTCTTATGGAAATGGGGCAGATAGAAATAAATAAAGTAAAGAGTGCTCTTAA
>CEPP01012217.1_pt1 | contig 9966 bp, 8 predicted proteins | sample 530521 | NCBI WGS metagenome assembly CEPP01 (sample SAMEA2620256, study PRJEB7988) | marine metagenome | biome: marine biome (ENVO:00000447); feature: surface water layer (ENVO:00002042); material: "saline water (ENVO:00002010), including plankton (ENVO:xxxxxxxx)" | depth 5 m | reverse complement strand
GAGTTCCGGACGCCGCGCTTGAGGTCGCCCCCTCCACCACGCTGCGCGTGGTCCCCCTCCCCCGCGAAGGGGCGGGTGAGGATCCATAAGGACGGCTCACGATACGGCCTCGCGCACGCCCAGCACCCGGCAGATGGCATAGACCAGATCGGCGCGGTTCAGGGTGTAGAAGTGGAAGTCAGCAAAGCCTTCTTCCTGCAGGCGGGCGCACATTTCGGCGGCAACCGAGGCGGCCAGCAGGCGGCGCGTTTCGGGGTCGTCGTCCAGCCCGTCGAAATGGGCGGCCAGCCAGTCGGGCACCGAGGCGCCACAGGCCGCGCTCATCCGCTTCAGCCCGTTGAAGTTCGACACCGGCATGATGCCCGGCGTCAGGGGCAGGGTGATGCCCGCCGCCCGCACCCGGTCCCGGAACCGCAGAAAGGCGTCGATGTCGAAGAAGAACTGGCTGACGGCCCGCGTCGCCCCCGCGTCGATTTTGGCCTTCAGCACATCGATATCATGGTCGATGGACGGGCTCTCCGGATGCTTTTCCGGATAGACGCCGACCGAGATTTCCATGTCGCCGTGCCGGGCGATGGCGGCGGTCAGTTCTGTGGCATTGGCATAGCCATCGGCGCGCGGCTGATAGACCCCGCCGATGCCGTTCCCGCCGGGCGGATCGCCGCGCAGCGCCACGATATGACGAACCCCGGCGGCCTTGTACTCGGCGACTACGCTATCGACCTCATCGCGCGAGGCCTCGACGCAGGTCAGATGGGCGGCAGGGGCCAGGCCCGTCTCGGCCAGAATCCGCTGCACCGTCCGGTGGGTCCGCTCGCGCGTCGATCCGCCCGCGCCATAGGTGACCGAGACAAAGCCGGGGTTCAGCGGCTCCAGCCGGCGGATCGCCTTCCAGAGGGTGGCCTCGGCCTCATCCGACTTGGGCGGGAAGAATTCGAACGAGACATTGACCGCATTGCGGTTCGAGCCCGCCCGCGCCACCGGCCCCAGCGGCGACAGCAGTAGGGCCCGGGCTTCAGCCAGCGACGTCATCAGGCGACGCTCCGCTTGGCATCGGCCGGGCGCACGGCGGTCCAGATCAGCACGGTCAGACCGTCCTTGTCGGGGGGCAGGGCGATGGGGGCGCTGGCCTTCAAACCGGCATCCGCCAGCCAGCCGTTGATCTCGGCATCGGTGAAGCCCAGCCGCCGGTGCTGATGCTCCTCGCGCAGCTCCTCAAGGTCATGCGGGGCAAAGTCGACGATCAGCAGCTTGCCGCCCGGCATGACCAGCCGCGCCGCTTCATTGATCGCCGTGGCCGGGTCCGCCAGATAGTGCAGCACCTGATGCACAAGCACCAGATCGGCGCTCTGCGAGGGCAGGCGGGTGGCAAAGATGTCGCCATGGCGCAGCTCGACCTTGCCGACGCCCGCCTGGGCCACCTTGGCGCGGGCGATGTTCAGCATATTCTGCGACAGGTCCAGACCCACGGCCATGCGCGCCCGTCCGCCCAGCAGGGTCAGCATCCGCCCCGAGCCGGTGCCCAGATCGACCAGCCGCTCGAACGGCCCCGGTCCGGCCGCGCGCTCGATCGCGGCCTCAACCGCCGACTCGCACACATACAGCGACCGGATCCGGTCCCACTGCGGCGCGACCTGCTCGAAATAGGCCTCGGCGGCGGCCTCGCGGTCGCGGCGGACCTCGTCAAGACGCCGGTGATCCTGCTCGCTGGAGCGGTCGTCCAGCAGGTCCAGCACCGTATCGACCAGCCGCCGCGCCGTGGGGTCAGATGACAGGCGGTAATAGACCCGCGCCCCGTCCGGGAAGCGCTCGATCAGGCCGGCCTCGGTCATCAGCTTCAGATGGCGCGACACGCGCGGCTGGCTCTGGTCCAGAATGTGCGACAGCTCCATCACCGACAGCTCATCCCCGGCCAGCAACGCCAGCACGCGCAGCCGCGTGGGCTCGCCCGCCCCGCGCAGGGCTTCTATGGTCTGATCAGCGGTCCAATTCATTCAATCATATAAAGATATCCTTATACGATTATGCAAGCAAAATCGGGCGACGGAACGGGCGGACTGGTGCGTGGGTATGCAGAGGGCGCAACAAGGAGACGTGGCATGACGAAGATGGCGATGATGACGGCAGCCAGCCTGATGACGGTTCTGGCCGCCTGCGGCCCGGCACCGGAGCGAGAAGCGGACACTGCGCCTGAGGCAAGCAGTGCGCCGGCCCCCGCGCCAACAGAACAGGCCGCCGACGAGGCCACGGCTCAGCCGACCGCTTCCGTTGCGCCGGCGTCGCCCAAGCCCGCCGAGCCTCCCCGACGCCGTCGCGGCCCGGAAGGGGGCGAGCAGACCTTGCGCGGTCTGGAACAGCGCATGCTGGCCGGCTTTGACCGGCTGGATATCGATGGCGACGGTCAGCTGACTCCCGACGAACTGGCGGCCGGGGACGGCCCGGGCGGGGCGCGCATGCTGCGTCGGGCCGATATCGACGGCAACGGCACCCTGACTCGCGACGAGGTCCGCCAGGCCGCCGGCACCCTGTTCGAGATGATGGACGTCGACGGCGATGGCGTCGTCACCGAGGACGAACGCCCGCAGCGGGGTCGCTAGTCCGGGACTGGGGTGACCAGCGGCTGGCCCGCGAACAGCGCCGCCAGATTCTGCATCAGTAGCGTCAGCATGCCCTGCACTGACTCGGTCGTGGCGCCGCCCGTGTGCGGGGTCAGTACTGTGTTCGGCACATCGGCCCAGCGCGACGGATCGGTCGGTTCGTCCTCATAGACATCCAGCGCGGCCGCCCCCAGCGTCCCGGCCTTCAGCGCCTGGATCAGGGCGTCTTCGTCGACCAGACTGCCGCGCGCCACATTGACCAGCAGGCCGGATGACCCCAGCGCCGCCATCACCTCGGCGTTGATCAGGCCGCGATTGTCCTCATCCGCCCTGCAGGCCACCACGAGGATGTCCGCCCCGCGCGCCAGCTCCAGCAGGGTCGCGGCCCTTGGCCATTGCACGTCCTTGGGTCGTGGGCCCCACCACTGGACGGACATCCGCAGCGCCTCGGCCCGCTCGGCCACCGCCTGACCGATCAGGCCCATGCCGACGATGCCGACCCGCGCCCCCTTCAGCGAGGGGGTGATCAGCCGCGCCTCGGGCGTCCAGCCGCCGCTGCGCAGGGTGCGATCCCCCTCGACCAGCCGCCGCCGAGAGGCAAGGATCAGGCCGATCGCATGGTCCGCCACATCCTCGTGATTGACCGCCGGCGCATGGGTGACCGGCAGGCCGCGCGCCCGACACCAGCCCACATCGATCCCGTCATAACCCGAGGTGAAACAGGCGATCAGCCGCAAGGACGGCAGCCGCTCGATCAGCGCCGTATCCAACGGAAACTCGCCCGCCACCACCAGCGCCTGGATATCCCGCTCGGCCTCGACCGGCGGATGCTCCCAGAACCGGTAGACGTCATAGGTCGACTCCAGAAAGCCGGTCAGCGGCGCCAGATGCCGCTGCATGATCAGGACTGCGGGGCGTTGGGTCATGGAGCGATCCTTTCCCGTTGGCAGCCCGCTGGCAAGAGCCGCCATCCTGTCGAGGGTTTCATGCGGGTGCCTCATTCCCGACCCAATTCGCTACAAGTGTAGCGTTACAAATGTAGCGAGCCTCCCATGCCCCCGACCTCCATCGACCTACTGCCCCGACGCGAGCGCGAAGTGTTCGAGACCTTGTACCGGCTGGAACAGGCCACCGCCGCCACCCTGCGCGGCGTGCTGGCCGATCCGCTCAGCGACTCGGCGGTGCGAACCCTGCTCAGCCGGCTGGAGGCCAAGGGGCTGGTCCGGCGCACAGCCGGGCCGGACGGCTTCGTCTATGCCCCTGTGCCGCGCACCGACGCCGTGGCCGAGGGCGCGCTGAAGCGGATGGTCGAGACCTTCTTTGCCGGATCGGCGGCCAGCGCGGCGACCGCGCTTCTGGGATTGGGCCAGACCCTGACCACTGACGAGGCCGAGGCGCTGCGCCGTACCATCGACCGGATGGGCGCGTCGGGGGAAGGGGAGGATCGCTCATGATCGCTGCCCTGATCCTGTCTCTGGCCCTCAAGTCCGCCCTGATCGCGGGCGCAGGCCTTCTCTGTGCCGGGGTTGTGGCGCGCAGGGCCTCCGACCGGGCCGACATCCTGCGGGCGACGGTCTGCCTGCTGCTGGCCCTGCCGGTGGTAGCGCTGGCTCTGCCGGTCTGGGAACTGGCCCTTCTGCCGGCCTCCGCTCCAGCCGCGCCTGCGGTCCCCGCCGGGCCGCTCTGGCAGGGCGAGATCGGACCGGTCGCCGGGGTGGCGGTCGAGGCCGCCATGCTCTGGCCCTCGCCCCTGGGTCTCGCCGTTCTCGTCTGGCTTGTCGGCGGCCTGTTCGTCTCCGGGCGTCTGGTGCTGGGCATCATGACGCTGGACCGATGGACGTCCGAGGGCCAGGCCGTGACCTGTCCGGCCTGGCGTGCGGCGCTGGACCGGCTCTGCACCGGGCGTCGGCCGCGGCTGGTGACCAGCGCTCGCCTGCCCGGACCGCTCAGCTGGGGGGTGCCGCCCGGCACCATCCTGCTCGACCCCGCCAGCCTGTCCGACTCGCGGACCGCAGATGCCGTGCTGGCCCATGAGCTGTCCCACCTGAAGCGCGGCGACTGGCTGTTCCTCGTCCTGTCGCGGCTGGCGCTGGCCCTGTTCTGGTTCAATCCGCTGGTCTGGATGCTGCACGCCGCGCTCGTCGCCCGCACGGAAGAGGCCGCCGATGCCGCCGCCGTCTCCCGCGTCGATCGCCAGACCTATGCCCATGCCCTCGTGCGACTGGCCAGCCAGCCGGCCGCCAACGCCGCTGTCACGTGGAGCTCGACCGCCATGGCGGGCGATGCCCGCTCTCTCAAGAAAAGGATCGATTGTCTGATGACCGACCACGCCCCCCATGCCCGCCCGTTGACCGTGGCCGCAACCGTTGCCGTCCTGTCGCTGTTGGCCACCCCGCTGGCAGCCCTGCAGGTGACGCAGGACCCGCCCCCGTCCCCGCCGCCTGCGCCCGCAGCGCCCCCTGCACCGCCTGCTGCGGTGCTGGCCCTCGCCCCCCTGCCGCCTCTGCCCGCGCCGCCCGCAGCTCCCGCTCCGCCCGCGCCCCCGTCGAGCAGGCTGCAGGACCCGCCCGCGCCTCCGGCCCCGCCGGCGCCGCCCGCACCCCGGGCCGGTACCCGGGTCATCTCTTACAGTCAGGCCACACCTCAGGAGCGCGCCGAGATCGACCGCGCCCGCGCCCAGGCCCGCGTCGCGCGTCAACAGGCCGACGCCGCCCGCGCCCAGGCGGAACAGGCCCGCGCCGAGGCCGTGGTCGCCCGCGAACAGGCCGCCGTCGCGCGTCAGGATGCCGGCCGCCAGATGGCCGAGGGGGCGGAACAGATGCTCGTCGGTGCTCGCAAGATGCGCGAGGAGGCGACACGGCTGGAAGACCCCGCTTATCGCGCTGAACAGATCGCCGAGAACCGCGCACGCGGCCAGGTCGTCACCGACGCCGAACTCCGGGCCCTCGCGCCGAGCCTGCGGCAACAGGCCGAAGAGATGGAACTCCAGGCCGTCGAGATGCGCGCCCGCGCCGGCCGTATGGGCTGAGGGGAGGGAGCGGGAGGGGGTGTAGTGCCCCCCGTAGCCCCTACCGCCCGAATTTCTGGAACTTGATGCGGTGGGGGATCAGGCTATCGACGCCCAGACGGCGTTTCTTGTCTTCCTCATAGGCCTCGAAGTTGCCCTCGAACCACTCGACGTGGCTGTCGCCCTCGAAGGCGAGGATGTGGGTCGCCAGACGGTCGAGGAACCAGCGGTCGTGGGAGATGACCACGGCGCAGCCGGCGAACTGTTCCAGCGCTTCCTCCAGGTTCTGCAGCGTCTCGATGTCGAGGTCGTTGGTCGGTTCGTCGAGCAGGATCAGATTGCCGCCGGTCGCCAGCGTCTTGGCCAGGTGCACGCGGTTGCGCTCGCCGCCCGACAGTTGGCCGACCTTCTTCTGCTGGTCGCCACCCTTGAAGTTGAAGCTGCCGACATAGGCGCGGGTGTTGATCTCGCGCTTGCCGACCATCATCACATCCGTGCCGCCCGAGATCGCCTGCCAGATGGTCTCGTCGGGTTTCAGGTCGTCGCGCGACTGGTCGACATAGGCCAGCTTGACCGTCTCGCCGACCTTGATGGTGCCGCCGTCGGGCTGCTCCTGGCCGGTGATCAGCTTGAACATGGTCGACTTGCCGGCGCCGTTCGGGCCGATCACGCCGACGATGCCGTTGGGCGGCAGGCGGAAGGTGAGATTGTCGAACAGCAGCTTGTCGCCATACGACTTCTTCAGGCCCTCGACCTCCAGCACCACATTGCCCAGACGCGGGCCGGGCGGGATCTGGATATGGGCGTGGGTCTGGGCGCCGCGCAGGCTTTCCTGCTCGTCGACCATCCGCTCATAGGCCGCCAGACGCGCCTTGGACTTGGCCTGACGGGCCTTGGCGCCGGACCGCACCCATTCCAGTTCGCGGGTCAGGGCGCGCTGGCGAGCTTCGGACTCGGACTGTTCCTGCACCACGCGCTTGGTCTTGGCTTCCAGCCAGCTGGAGTAGTTGCCCTCGTGCGGGTGACCCTTGCCGCGGTCCAGCTCCAGCGTCCACTTGGTCACCAGGTCGAGGAAGTAGCGGTCGTGGGTCACCAGGATGACGCAGCCCGGGAAGGCCTCCAGGTGATGCTGCAGCCAGGCCACCGACTCGGCGTCCAGGTGGTTGGTCGGTTCGTCCAGCAACAGCATGTCGGGCTTGGACAGCAGCAGCCGGGCCAGGGCCACGCGGCGCTTTTCACCGCCGGACAGATTGGTCACCGACCAGTCGTCGGGCGGGCAGCGCAGGGCGTCCATGGCCATCTCGATACGGCTGTCGATGTCCCACACGTCTCCGGCGTCGATCTTTTCCTGAAGGGCGGTCATCTCCTCCATCAGTTCGTCGGAGTAGTTCTCGGCCATTTCCATGGCGATGGCGTTGAAGCGGTTGACCCACTGCTTCTCCTCGCACCAGGCCTCGACGTTCTCGCGGACGGTCAGGCTGTCGTCGAGGTGGGGCTCCTGTTCCAGATAGCCGCGCTTGACGCCGTCGGCGGCCTTGGCCTCGCCCTGGAACTCCTTGTCCAGCCCGGCCATGATCTTCAGCAGGGTGGACTTGCCCGAGCCGTTGACCCCGACCACGCCGATCTTGGCGTCGTTGTAGAACGACAGCCAGATGTTCTCGAAGATCTTCTTGCCGCCGGGGAAGGTCTTGGTCAGACCCTGCATCTGAAAGATGTACTGCTGCGCCATGGAGTGCGGTGCGCCCTTGAATTCGTGTGGGGGGAGGTTGGGGCGGGATGTAGCGACTGCGGGGGCGAAGGGCAACGCCCGCCGGGTGCATCAGACGGTCTCGAGCAGCGCCTTCGCCGCCGTCAGGTCGTGGATGAAGCGGGCGCGCTCGGCGTCGCGGGTGGCCTCGTCCGGCAGGCGCAGCAGATAGGACGGGTGCACGGTGGGCAGCACCGGCGTGCCGTCCTCCAGCCGGATCGGGCGACCCCGGTCCCTCGTCACGGCGATCTTGCGGCCCAGCACGCCCAGCGCCGCCGTGGCGCCCAGCGTCACGATCAGCCGGGGCTTCACCAGCGCCCGCTCGGCGTCCAGCCACCAGCGACAGGCCTCGACCTCTCCGGCATCCGGGGTCCTGTGCAGGCGTCGCTTGCCGCGCGGCTCGTGCTTGAAATGCTTGACCGCATTGGTGACCCAGGCCCGGCCGCGGTCCAGCCCGGCCTCGGCCAGCGCGGCATCCAGCACCTGACCCGCCGGCCCGACAAAGGGCTCGCCCGCCAGATCCTCCTGGTCTCCCGGCTGCTCGCCCACGATCATCAGGTCGGCGCGCGCGGGGCCCTTGCCGCAAACCCCCTGGGTGGCATCGCGCCAAAGCGGGCAGCGGCGGCACCCCTGAATCGCGGCCGCGAGGTCGGGAAGGGACGTCGGCAGCGCCGCAGTCGTCACGCGCTCCACCACGGGGGCGATGGCGCGGGCGAGACGCGGATTGGCCGGGCTGGCGGGCGTGGCCACCATCGTGCCCAGCCGGGCCTCAGCCTCGCGGATCATGCCGGGGATCAGCGCCGCCTCGGGCAGATTGGCCCAGTAGCGACGCGGCATCTCGCTCTGCATCATCTTCGTCTTCAGCCGCGCCGGATTGAAAGTCGAGGCGTAATAGGTCTTCCAGAACTCCTCGACATCGTCGCCGTCCGGCGCCTGATCCTTCGTTGCAGGCGGGCCAAAGCTCAGGCGCTGCAGATCCCAGTGCGCCGTGCCGTCCGACGTCAGGATCGTCCAGCGCATGGTCGTGAAGCGCCGTTGGAAGAAGGGCGCGGTCCGCTCCAGCACCCGGTGCGCCGGCTCGAACCAGGCGATCCAGTGCTCGCCGCCCTCATCCTCGATCCGGCGAAAGCGCACGAAGGCCTTCATCTTGTGAGCCGCCCGACTGACGTTCTTGGCACGCTCCATGGCGTCGGCGACATCGCGGTCGGATGCGATGTGCAGCAAGGCCCGCTCGCGCTGCAGTCGCCACAGCAGCCGGTACAGCAGGTCAAACCGGTCCTCCGACCGGTGCAGGGCCACCTGTTCGACGAGGTCGAGGAAGGCACGCGGTACGCTCAGGACGGGGAGGGGGGTGTTGCGCGGCACAGGGGGCAGTCTATCGGGCTGATCGAACAGCGAGCCCTGCGCATCGCCCGCCCGAAAGCGCACGGCAGCCGGCTCTACCCCCTCGACCAGCAGGCCCCGCGCCGCCACGCGCCACCCCTCAAGGTCGGTTTCGGACTCCAGACGCACGCACCGCATCAGAACAGGCTCAGCTGCTCGGGGGCCTTCGGCTTCACCAGTCGCGCCTTCAGGTCGGCGGCATCGGTCAGGCCGCCGGGCGTCCAGTCCAGTGTGGTGATGAAGGGTCGAATCTTGTCCAGGCTGCGCGTCAGCCGCTGGATGTCTTCCAGCCTCAGGGTCCGGTAGCGCCGCACCTTCAGGATCCGGTCGACCGAGCGCACCCCCAGCCCCGGCACCCGCAACACGGTCTCGCGCTCGGCCAGATTCACATCGACCGGAAAATGGGCGCGGTTGGCCAGCGCCCAGCCCAGCTTGGGATCGACCGCCAGATCCAGCATGCCGTCGGGCGTGGCCGAGGCGATCTCGGGCGCGGAGAAGCCATAGAACCGCATCAGCCAGTCGGCCTGATACAGCCGATGCTCGCGGATCAGCGGGGGCTTTGACAGCGGCAGCTGCGCCGACGAGTCCGGAATGGGGCTGAAGGCGGAATAATAGACCCGGCGCAGGCCATAGCCGCCGTACAGCGAGGCCGACCGCTCCAGAATCTCGCCGTCCGGCGCGCCGTCGGCACCGATGATCAGCTGGGTCGACTGACCGCCGGGGGCAAAGCGGGGCGGGCGCTTGCGGTCCTTCTTTGCCGGTCGGGCGGCCTCGACCCGCTGGCGGACCTGACCCATGGTCCGTTTGATGACGCCGGCGTCCTTCTGCGGGGCCAGCCGGGCCAGCGCCTCATCGCGCGGCAGTTCGATATTGGCCGACAGCCGGTCGGCATACAGCCCCGCCTGCGCCACCAGCTCGGGATCGGCCTCCGGGATCAGCTTCAGGTGGATATAACCGCGAAAGTCATGCTCTTCGCGCAGCATCCGCGCGACCCGCACCAGTTCCTCCATCGTATAGTCGCCCGACTGGACAATGCCCGACGACAGGAACAGCCCCTCGATATAGTTCCGCCGATAGAAGTTCAGCGTCAGGTCCACGACCTCCTGCACCGAGAACCGCGCCCGCGGCACGTTCGACGACACCCGGTTGATGCAATAGGCGCAGTCATAGATGCAGAAGTTGGTCAGCAGGATCTTCAGCAGGCTGACGCACCGCCCGTCCGGCGTATAGGC
>CEPP01078855.1_pt1 | contig 10169 bp, 12 predicted proteins | sample 530521 | NCBI WGS metagenome assembly CEPP01 (sample SAMEA2620256, study PRJEB7988) | marine metagenome | biome: marine biome (ENVO:00000447); feature: surface water layer (ENVO:00002042); material: "saline water (ENVO:00002010), including plankton (ENVO:xxxxxxxx)" | depth 5 m | reverse complement strand
GTTGATGCAATAGAGGGTGGATTGGACTTTAAATCAACAGAAATTTTTATAAATAAAGTAAAGGAAATACTATGATAACAGTTTTAACATATGATGCACCTCATAGAAAAACTCAAGATTTACTTTTTAGACTTAAAGTAAATGGATACGATGATGTAAATGTCTTAGCCACGCCTTGGGTAGAGAGAAAGAATTTTAAACCTTTAATACCACATCGTAAGTTCAATATACTAGATATAGAACCATTTGATTTGTGTAAAAAGTTAAATTATAATTTTAATAAAATCGAAGTCGATGATTTAAGTAATTTAAAAAATGAATGGATTTTAATCGGTGGTGCCGGTATATTACCATCGGATGTGGTTAACAGCGAAAGAGTTATAAACTCACATCCAGCTTACTTACCATATGTTAGAGGTTTGGATTCTCTCAAATGGGCAATATATTATGGAGATCCAATCGGAGTAACCACTCACATTATATCAGAAGAGTGTGATGCTGGTAAATTAATTAGACGAGAGTTTGTTCCATTATATTCTTGGGACACATTTCATAGTGTAGCACAAAGACAATATGAATTGGAAATTGATATGCTAGTAGATTCAATTGAGGATGTTAAATCTGCCACATTAGAGGAATTAAGCACGACTAAATCAAAACCCATGAGAAGGATGAGTCACAGACATGAAGTACGACTAATGAAAAGATTTCAAAATATTATTGATAGGGTTGAGGTATAATGTTTTTGCATATTGTAGGTGCAAGACCACAATACATGAAACTAGCACCACTGGTTAGGGAGTTTGACAGACGAGGATTAAATTTTGATGTTCTACACACAGGCCAACATTATGATGATTCGATGTCATCTGATTTCTTCACAGAGCTTAATATAAAACCACCAAAGTTTCAGTTTAACAATAACAATAAATCATATCCAAAGATGATATCAGACATGGTTAGTGACATATCCTCGGTCATAGATAACTACACCGATGTAATAGTCTATGGTGACACCTTAACCACTTTAGCCGGTGCACTTTCAACAGTTTTTAACGATAAAAAATTACATCATATTGAGGCTGGACTTAGAAGTAAAAATTTAAATATGCCAGAGGAAAAAATTAGACGATTGGTTGATGAGGCTTCTAATTATTTATATTGTTTAACTCAAAGAGACAAAGATAATTTAGGTCATGTCGGTGGTAAGGTGCACGTGGTCGGTGACTTGATGTATGAAAGTTTTTTAGCACAAGATGTCGTAAATATAGACAAAAGTGGTTATATTTTTGTTACAATTCATAGAGAGGAAAATACAAGAAAAAAAGAACTAACAAGTATAGTTAGACAACTAAATAAGTTAAGTCGTAGACGAAAAATTATATTTCCTATGCATCCAAGAACAGCAAGTTGTGTGAAGAAATATGGACTACAATTAGAATTTGAACATTTAAATGAGATAAGTTATGGAGAAGCTTTATCTTATATAAAGGGTAGCGACTGTGTAATATCAGATAGTGGTGGTGTCCCAAAAGAAGCATATTGGTTAGGAAAGAAAAGTGTAGTTGTTTTAAAAGGTCTTATATATCCAGTTCTTGAAGAAAAAAGGTATAATGTTCGTTCAGACTACGACAAAATACTTGATAATCTTGATGTATTGGAAAAATTACCAGAGATAGATGATTTTAGTTTATTTGGTGATGGTAAAACTTCTAAAAAGATAGTGGATATTTTAGATGACTAGATTCGGATTGATAGGTGCGTCAGGATATATCGCACCAAGACACATGGAGGCCATTAGAAATGTTAATGGACAATTAGTTACTATTCTTGACCCGAATGATTCAGTAGGAGTTATAGATAGATACCACCCAAAAGCTACATACTTTAGTGAATATGAGAGATTTGACAGAGAAGTTGATAGGTTACGAAGAATGGGAAAAGGCCTTGATTATATTTCCATAGCATCTCCTAACTACTTACATGATGCTCACATTAGATTTACATTAAAAAATAGAAGTCACGCCATATGTGAAAAGCCTTTAGTGTTAAATCCATATAGTATTAGTTCACTAGAAGAGCTGGAGTCAGAAACAAACAAGAATGTGTATCCCATTTTACAATTAAGATTACATCAAAGCATTATTGATTTGAAGGAAAAAGTTGGTAGCAATAAAAATAATAGAGTGGAGTTAAAATATGTAACACCTAGAGGTAAGTGGTATCATTACTCTTGGAAAGGTAATGAGGTTAAATCCGGTGGGATAGCTACTAACATAGGAATACACTTTTTTGATATGTTGTTGTGGATATTTGGTGATGTAAAAAACAATTATGTCTCACATCACACTAAATATAATACTAGTGGATATTTAGAATTGGAAAGAGCCAATGTTGATTGGGAGTTGAGTGTGGATGAAAGAGATTTACCACACAAGGATTGGAAAGCATTTAGAACCATAAAAGTGAATGGAGAAGAAGTAGATTTTTCAGATGGGTTTACAGACTTACACACTAAAAGTTATAAACAAATATTAAATGGTAATGGGTTTAAATTACGAGATACAAAACCATCATTAGAATTGGTTCATAAAATAAGGAATTATAAAACATGAACAGTATTATTATTTATGTCTCTTCACGAAACAATTACGATATGTTGAGTGGGGAAGTTTTAAAAAACATTAACATGGAAGGATTTGAGTTTATTAATATTGATGACAAATCATCATCGGAAGAATTACAAAAAGGTAAAAGAATTTGTCAAGAAAATAATATAGTTTTTCTTGAAAATGAATCAAGAGGTGTGCAACATGCTACAAATACTCTAGTTAAATTTATCAAAAAAAATAGACCAAATTGTAAGTGGGTAATATGTTTTCAACATGATTGTTATCCAATAACTAAAAACTTTTTTAGTAGAATATCAAAACTAATCGATGATGGTAAATTAGACAACTTTGGTACAGTTGGTTTTAACAGAATTGATATGGGCAAACATACACCTGGCGCTTATCAAGATTGGCTTGACAACAAAGAACCACTTGGAAATCTTGGATTGGCACACCTTTCAATACTTGATGAAACCAAAAGATGGATTCAACCCAATAGAAATAGTTGGTTGGTAAATAATAAAGATTGGTGGAAACCATTATCCATAGAGATATCTGCTTGGACTGCTATAGGTATTAATGTAGATTTATGGGAAAAATGGATAGAACCAACTGATGAATATCATTTTCATTTATGGGCACCAGATGTATCAATGCAATTTTTATATCATAATTTTCATAATTTAGTTTTACCGAAGTTATATCTTATGAACAAACAAGAGTTAAAAGAAAACTATGGCATAGAAGCCAATTCGGCTCACGGTTCACAAAAAGGAAATGAATATCATTTTGGACATTATCAACCATCTCATGAGGTATGGAAAGAGAGATGGGGTTGGGACTATGAAATACCTAATACGATACTTGATGTCAGACAAAGTTACGAGGGCACATTAATTGATGAATTTATTAATCATGACACATACTCAGGTCCATTGAAAACATTTGATTTAGGAGAATATTAATGAAAATATTAGTTACAGGTGCTGCAGGATTAATAGGTAGTCACCTATGTGATAGTCTTTTAGAGATGGGGTGTGAAGTGGTAGGAGTTGATAATTTATCTTACGGTAAAATTGAAAATTTACCAAAACATAAAAATTTTACTTTTATTAAAGCAGACTGCACCAAAGATTTTTGGAGACTATCTAAACATTGTATGTGTGAGGTGTCTTGTGATTGTGATTTAAGTGGATTTCATTTTACATTCCATTTAGCCTCCTATAAAAAAACATATCCAAAAGTTGATTTTGAAAATAAAATCACCTCTTCTGATGTTATGATAAATAATTCTAGAATGATAAAAAAAATATCAGATTTTTGCCAAAAAGATAAATGCAAGTTAATATTTACATCAACCTCTGATGTATATGGACATCATGAAACTTTTAGAGAGGATGATAATGTTTCTATAACAAAAACAAATGTAGAGAGGCAATCATACTCATTAGTTAAGTTATTTGAAGAGCAACTTTTATTAAATCTACATAATGAGGGTTTACTAAATGTTTCTGTTGCAAGAATATTTGGTTGTTTTAGTGAAAGGTCAAATAAAAAATGGAGTGGTGGTCATGTTCCATTGTTCATGGATAAGGCTAAAAACAATGAGGACATCGTGATTCATGGAGATGGAAAGCAAACGAGAAGTATGGGTTATGTTTATGATATAGTGGATGGTTTAGTTTTAATGATGGATAATTTTGATTATTGTAAAGGTGATATTTTTAACATTGGTACTGATGAGGAGATATCTGTTTTAGACCATGCCGAAATAATTAAAGAAGAGGTCGGCTCTTCTTCTAAGATAATTTTTATAAGTGAAGAGATGGCTCATGGTAATTATCAAGATATTCGTAAAAGAAAACCAGACTTAAGTAAATCAAAAAAGATACTTAATTTTAAACCAACTTACAAGTTTAGAGATATAATTAAAAAAATAAACTTGATTAAGTGATAAAAAATTTGTATATTACAGGAGTATAAATGAAAGCGCCAGATAAAAAACTATTAACTGAGGAACAAATTAATCAGGTTTTTGATGAAATAAATCATTTTCAAGTTCCATTAGAAACTATTAATTTTGAGAAAAAACTTTTTGAGGGGTATCGCAATATCATAGTTACGGGTGCACCAAGATCAGGTACAACAATTACAGGTAAAATGTTAGCGGAAACCATATCGTTTAAATATGTGGATGAAAATGAATTCGGGTGTAGAAACTTTAAACAATTTAAATTGATATCTAATCAAGGTAAAAATGTTATTCAAGCGCCTGGTATTAGTCATATTGCTCACTTTTTACCAAATGATGACGACTTGGTTGTTTTCATGGTAAGACCTTGGTCTGATATAGTAAAGTCTCTATACAGAATACTAGGTAAATTAAGTAATTGGATTCTTACTGATACTTTATATGAGTATGAATTATTTAATCGTAAAAATCCAGGAATTAGATGTGATTCTACGCCGGCAATAGATACCGAAGTTGAGGATTATTTTATCAAACATGTGGATAGAGAAAGTTATTACTTGGAAATGACCTATAAAATGTGGAAATTTTATCAAAGAGATAAAATTAAAAATTGGTTACAACTAGATTTTGAGTCAATGAGTACACATCCACTTTGGATTGATAAAAAAGATAGAAAAAATTTTACAAGAAAACAAACACAATAATTTATGATTAATGAAAAAAATGTTCTCGGAATTACTTTAGCTAGGGGTGGTTCAAAAAGAGTCCCAAGAAAAAATGTAAGAAATATTAAGGGTAAGCCACTTATACAATACACTATTGAAGAAGTTAAAAAAAGTAAATATATAGACCACTACATTGTTAGCACAGATGATGATGAAATAAAAAAATTATGTAAAGATTTAGACCAAACTTATTTTGATAGGAAACCTGTGGATGACACTCAAAAATCATCAGATGGTTTATTAGAAGTTTTAGGAGTTATGAATAAACCTTATTATATAGTAGAAATCATGTGTACCAATCCATTAAAAACTTCAGAGGACATTGATGGTGTTATAGAAAAGATAGATGAGTTAGAAGCAGACACAGTTTGTTCAGTAGTTAGGGTGTGGGATTACCATCCGTCAAGAATAAAATTTTTAGATGATGAAGGTAAGATGGAAGATGTATATCCTGAAATACCAGAGACTAGAAGACAAGATTTAAATCCACCAGCGTATATTAGAAATGGCTCAATTTATGCTATGACTTGGAGTCATCTACAACTTCATGGTACAAGGTATGATAAAAATACTGTTGCCTACATTATGCCAGAAGATAGGACTATTAATATTGATGAACCTATTGATTTAGAACTAGCAAAACTATTAATATGAAATTAGTTTGCATTACACCAATTAAACACCTCAAAGGAGTTTTTGAATACATTCAAGTAAATGAAAAAATATCAGATTTTTATTATGAACCAAAAATAAAAAAAATTGATTTAAAAAAATTGTTGGTAACAACAAATGCTAAATATTTATTTACAAATCCAAATAAACAAAATTTTATATTGGACAAAGAGGTTTTAGAGGACAGTAACATAAAGGTTATAAATACAGCGTCAACAGGCTTAAATCACATAGATACTGATTATTGTTATAAAAATCGCATTGAAATTTGGTCATTAAAAAATGATTACAAACTAATTAATGATTTACCATCAACTTCAGAGTTGGCATTTGGTCTTATGATGTCATTAATGAGAAATATACCAAAGTCTTTCCATTCAGTAAAAGATGGTAATTGGGACTATGAACCATTTGTAGGTCATCAAGTTAAAGGTAAAACTATCGGAGTAATTGGTTATGGCAGACTCGGTAAAATAATGTGTAGGCTGTTTGATGGTTGGGGTGTGAAGGTTTTAGTGGATGATCCCTATGAAAATAAAATAGATTTAAGGGATAGTAAAGTGCTCAGAAAAAGACTACTGAATGATTCAGATGTAGTTTTTCTTCACACTCATGTAACCGATGAGACTCGTGGTATGGTAGATGAAGAATTTTTATCTTACATGAAAGAGGGTAGTTACTTAATAAATACTGCGAGAGGTGAATTGGTTGACGAGCAAGCGATTATGAAATCAATTAATAATAAACATCTAAAAGGTTATGGTACTGATGTTATAAAAGACGAATTTGGTAATATACATAACAGTAAATTAATAGAGTTTTCGATGAATCCAAATAATAATGTAGTTATAACACCACATATTGGTGGGATGACTATTGAAGGTCAAAGAAGAGCCTATCTATGGGCAATAAAAAAATTTAGGGGTATCAAATGACAAAATTAATAGCGGAAATAGGATGGAATCATATGGGAGACATGCCATTAGCAAAAGAGATGATTTCAGCAGCAAAAGAGAATGGTGCCGATTGCGCTAAATTTCAAACTTGGTCTGTATCGAGATTAAAATCAGGCTCTTGGGATAACGATGGTAGAACAGAGATTTATAAAAAATCTGAGTTAAGTTTAGAAGACCATCTTGAATTACAATCTTATTGTTCAGAGGTTGATATCGAGTTTTTATCTTCTGTATTTTCAGTAGAGGATGCTAAACTGTTAAGACAAGTAATATCTAATTGTGTAAAAATACCTAGTGCTGAGTCTAGAAATGATAAACTATTAGATTATTGTTTTGAAAACTTTGAGCATGTTTATCTCTCTACAGGTACATCAAGTTGGGATGAAATAAGGGTTAGAGTTAATTTACCCTACAGAGTTGATAAAGTTACACTATTACATTGTGTATCGTCCTATCCTTGTACTTGGGATAATAGTAATATAAATAGAATTAAACATTTAAAAAGATTAGTTAATAAAGTAGGTTTTTCCGACCACAGTCCTGATATTGTACCTTCTATTTTAGCACTAACATACGGTATAGATGTGATTGAAAAACATTTTACGATTGATAATAAGTTACCAGGAAGAGATAATGAAAATTCTATACTGCCATCTGATTTAAAAAAACTAAAGTATTTCATAGACGCTTCAAAGAATATTTTATCTTTAAACGAACCATCTTTTCAAAAATGTGAATTAGATGTAAGAGAAAACTATACAGGTAGATTCGATGGTTAGTGTTATAATAAGAACTAAGAATGAAGAAAAACACATTGGATATTGTATTCAATCTATTACAGATTTTATTGGTAAACCGCAGATTATAGTCGTAGACAATGATTCAGTTGATAATACAATACCAATCATTAATAGATTTGAGTATCATAATATAACTAAATTGAATATAAGTAAAGGTAACTATACACCAGGTCGCTCCTTAAACATGGGGGTGAAAGAGTGTGAGGGTGATTACATTATCATAATGTCTGCACATTGTGAGTTGGTTAAGTTTGATTTTAATTTGTTAAAAGAACAACTAGATAAAAAAACAGTAGGTGCTGTTTGGGGAAAACAAATTCCAATATGGGATGGTAAAAAAATTAATCGTAGATATATGTGGTCTAACTTTAAAGATGATTCACAGACAAATTATTGGTGTGAATCAGAAAATAGATATTTTTTTCACAATGCATTTTCTATGTTTAAAAGAGAACATTTAGTTCAATATCCTTTTGATGAACATTATAGTGGTAAAGAAGATAGGTATTGGGCAAATAATCAGATAGATGCTGGGTATAACATATTTTATGACTCACAGCAAGAAGTAAAACATCATTACACACCAGGTGGAGCAACTTGGATGGGGACAGGATAAAATGAAGATAAATAAAAAAATAGGTATAATAGGAAACGGATTTGTAGGTAGTGCCGTAAGGTATGGATTCTCACCAAATGTGGGAGTTGATGCTGATGTTAAAGTTTATGACAAAAATCCAAATAAATCAACTCACACTCTTGAAGAGGTTGTTACTAAAAGTGATGTAATATTTCTTTCAGTACCAACACCTTCAAATAAAGATGGCTCTATGAACTTAGACATCGTGGATAGTGCTTTAGCTGATATTAGTAAATATAATTTTGATGGTATAATTTTACTTAGGTCTACTGTTGTGCCAGGCTCAACCAAAAAATTAAGTGATAAATACTCTAATTTAAGAATAGTTTTTAATCCTGAATTTTTAACAGAGAGGTCTGCTAATTTCGATTTTATTAACCAAAATAGATTCATATTAGGAGGCAGCTCAGATGATGTCATTGAGGTAAGTGAATTATTCAGAGAACGATTTGGCTCATCCTTATCAATCGTTCAAACAAATTATGAAACTGCAGAGTTAATAAAATACATGACTAATACATTTTTTGCAACTAAAATATCTTTTCTGAATGATATGAAAATACTTGCTGATAAATGTGGTGTAATTTGGGAAGACGCGGTTGAAGGATTTGTTCGTGATGGTAGGATAGGACACTCTCATTTAAATGTACCTGGACATGATGGTAAATATGGGTTCGGTGGTAGTTGTTTTCCGAAAGACATACAAGCACTCATTAATTTCGGTGAAAGTCATGGAGTTAACATGGGAGTGTTAAAGTCAGCATGGGAGACTAATTTAAAGGTGAGACCAGAAAGAGATTGGGAAGAACTTAAAGGTAGAGCTATAGTTGATGAATAAAGTTATTTACACTGCTATCATAGGTGACTATGATGACTTAAAAACACCTAAATTTATACCGGAAGGATTTGATTTTGTTTGTTTTACAACTTCTAATATCAAATCTGATTTTTGGGATGTTAGAAAAGTCACATCATTGTATGAAGATAATACTAGAACTGCCAGAAAATACAAAGTTTTACCACATAGATATTTGTCTGAATATGATATTAGTATTTGGTTTGATGGAAATCAATATGTTGTGGGCGACTACAATGAGATAATAAACAGAGACATGACAAATGTGAACATGGTGTGTTATGACCATAAAGAGTGTCGTTTAGATCCTAGAGGATGCATATATGAGGAAGCACACGCTATACTTTTAGCTGGTAAAAATCATCCACAACAAAAATACAAAGACAATCCCCAAGTAATTACTAAACAAATGGTTAGATATCAAGAAGAGAAATATCCACAAAATAACGGACTAATTGTTTCTGGTGTTATGTTGAGGAGACATAATGAAAAAGATGTGATTGATACGATGGAAATGTGGTGGGAGGAAATAAAGTATGGTAGTAGAAGAGATCAGTTAAGTTTCAATTATTGTGCTTGGAAAAGTAATTTAAATTTTGTATATTTAAAGGGTGACATAAGAAACGATGGCTATACTTTAGAAACTAGACATAAGAACAGATGAGAGTAGCAATACATCAACCTAATTTTTTACCTTGGTATCCTTTTTTTCAAAAAATTAAAGAGGTGGATATCTTTGTATTGTTAAAAGAGTGTCAGTTTGAAAAAAATAATTTTCAGAATAGAGTTAGTATAAATGGTAAATGGAGAACCATGAGTGTCAACAAAGGGCTAGAGCCGATTAAAAATAAAACTTACTTAAATCCCCATACTGATTGGAATAAAATAAAAAATGGTTTATCTGAGTATAAATTTATTTTGAATGAGTTGGACAGTTGT
>CEPP01019860.1_pt1 | contig 10240 bp, 7 predicted proteins | sample 530521 | NCBI WGS metagenome assembly CEPP01 (sample SAMEA2620256, study PRJEB7988) | marine metagenome | biome: marine biome (ENVO:00000447); feature: surface water layer (ENVO:00002042); material: "saline water (ENVO:00002010), including plankton (ENVO:xxxxxxxx)" | depth 5 m | reverse complement strand
GACTATTATCTTGACACAGCGACGGATAGTGTACTCTATGTAACAGGATCAACTTATAAAAACTGGCCTCGTGGAGCGGGGGCAGTAAAAGTTACATATACTGCAGGCTATGCAAGCACTCCAAAAGATTTAAAATTAGCAGTATTTGATTTGATTACTTACTATTTAAAAGACGAACATAAAGAGAGAAGAACATTGGGAGGAGCAAGTATCCAAAACCAAGGTTCAACAAGCCTGAGAGATAGTGTGGCTTTTCCTGATCACATCAAGCGAGTCTTAGACTTGTATAAAAACTTTTAATGTCTAATTCAGCTATTAAACAGTTAATAAAAGAAAAACTATTAAAAGATGTTGAGAGAGCCGAAAGAAACACTATTGGAAACGCAGCACGAAAAGCTTTATCAACTAAAGAAGCAAGCCAGTGTTTAGTATTAAATACACGAGCAGTAACTGCTTTAGTTTTAGGAATGGAAGCAGGCATAGGAAGAAAACTTTCTTCTTACGAAAGAAAAAAATATAGAAAAGAAGTAAAAGAACATTTTATAAAAATGTCAAAGCCTTACCCTCAAAGAGCACCAGGCAGAAAATACTTTTTAGAAATCTTACAAAAAAATAATTTAGAGTTAGGAGAAAGTATATTTTTTCTCGGCACAGACTTTGATGGTATAAAAAAACAATACCATAAATTTAATAAAAGGTTTCTTGAGAGAACAAAATCTTTACAAAATAGAAAGTATGACAAAAACAAACCAAAAACTGCAGTACAGTTTGACCATGGAGCGGAAGGAACAGCAGTTGGAACTCTAGGAGGCGGCTCTTCTGTAGTATCTGTTGCTCTTGATAAAGGAGTAACTTTTGGACAGTTAGAAAAAGTAGCAAATGATAACTTAGAAGCAGTACTTGCACTTCAGTTTAAAGAGTTATCAAACAGTGAAAGAAGTAAAATTCAAAATAGACTTTTTGATATTATCATAAACTCTAAACATGTAGTAGAAGATGGAAGATTTGGTGGTATAAACGCAGGAGTAGGAGTAATTATTACTCCTGTAAAAACAAAAGTTAATCAATCGAGAGCATCTCTTGAGAGAAAAGAGCAAGAAGCTATAATAGAAGCAGTCTCAAAAACAATACGAGAAACGGACTGGTATAATCAAGAAGGCTCTAGTAGTGCTAGAGAAAAAGCAGAAGCAGCCGCAGTAAAAAAAGTTGTAAACGAGTTTGAAAATTTAGTTAAGAAAACAAAAGGATCTTCAGTAAAAACAGATCCTTCAGTTAAGAGAACAAAACTAAAAACACAAAGCAAAGCTAAAGCAAGAACAAAAGCAGGTAAAGGCGTAAAAATTAGTGGACAAACTACTAAGAGAGGAAGATTAGCAGCCCCTATTACTGCATCAAAAGGGGGCTCTAAAGCTGAAAAATCTAACTTTAATACTTTAGCTTTAATAGGAGTAATTAATCAAAGACTATCCGAAACTGTAGCAAAAAATATGGGAAGTCCAAGACTTAATTTTCAAACAGGACGATTTGCAGGAAGTGTAAGAGTAACAGATATTAGTATGACTGCAAAAGGACATCCAAGCATAGGATATACTTATCAAAGAAATCCTTATGAAGTATTTGAATCGTCGAGTGGAACAAGATTTTCAAGTGTAGCAAGAGATCCAAGACGATTAATTGATACTTCGATTAGAGAGATAGCAGCACAACAAGCAGTTGGACGATTATTTACTAGGAGATTATAATGAGCACAACAGCAAGAACTTATACATCTCGAAGATCAAATATAGTAGAGGCGCTCGCAACTAAGTTAAAAGATATAGATGGATCTGGTGCGTTTCTTTCAGATGTAGCAAATAATGTTCATCCTCAACTTAAATTCTGGGATGAAGTAGAAGATTTTCCAGCAATACATTTAAATGCAGGATCAGAAACAAGAGAGTATCAAGCTGGAGGATATAAAGATAGATTTTTAAGTGTTACTGTTCGTTGTTATGTAAATGAAGATGATGCACAGTCTGCCCTTAATGCTCTCATGGAAGACGTAGAGACAGTTATAGAAGAAAATTCAAATTTACAATATTTTGACAAACAAAACAATGAGTTTAACTGTCAACAAATCACAGTTGTCAGTATTGATACTGATGAAGGTGTACTTGAACCGCTAGGAGTAGGAGAACTACTTATAGAGGTTCGATACTAGAAACGACTGGCACGAACAAATGTTCACGTCCAAGTCCTTTCCATATTATACATAGGAGAAAACTATGGCACAGCAATTATATTTTAGCCGCGACACCAAGATGTTTTTGGAGTTCGATAACGTAATATGGGAGATTCCTGTATTAGACGGCTTCAGTTTTTCTCAGGCTACTAATAGCTCTGAGATTACCTTAAATGAAATGGAATCTTCCGCAGGTGTATCACGACGTGGTCGTAGAGCGTTTAATGACTCTCTTGCTGCTGGTGAGTGGTCTTTTTCAACGTATGTAAGACCTTTTACAGCAACAGGTGCAGCTCAAGGTACAGGCTCTGCAGATACACAAGCAAAAGTGCACGCAATTGAAGAAGTACTTTGGGCGCTCATGGCAGGTGCAAAGGATTATGTTCCTGGCGCAGAGTCAAAATATCAAGCAACACCCACAGGAGGTAGTGCCCAAAACGTAGCTGCACCCGGTACCTCTACATTTGATATTAATTTTGGTCAATCTAACGTATCAGCTTTGGGCACCTTTAATCTATACTTTGTACTTGGCGATGCTAACCGTACAGTAATGAAATTAGATGGATGTGTTGTTGGTGAAGCTTCAATTGACTTTGATATTGATGGTATTGCTACTATTGCATGGTCAGGTAATTGTGCAAATGTAAAAGACTTTACAGGAAGCACTGTTACTGCTACAAGTGATGATTTAGTAACAGAGGTTACAGTAAATGGTCAAGTTTCTTCGGGAGCAACAACTATTAATTTAGATGCCGGACATGGAGCTGTTCAAGGTGATCTTCTTTTTGGAACAGGTCTTCCTGCAACAGGGGCTCCAATTACTAATGTAAGCACTAATGCTATAACAGTAGCTGCGACAAGTGCAATCATTTCAGATGATGCAGTTTTACTTAAAAGAAAACCTACAGGTGACGGTACAGCTGTAGCAGTCGGAGATGTTTTCTTAGATAGTGATGATAGTCATAAACTTTTTGTTTTCACTGGAACTGCGGGCACCTTTGTTCCTCTTTCTGAAACAAAAACAAATTATGTAAATGAAGCAATCACTCAGACAACCAACTTTATTCGTAACCGACTAACAGTGCTTGATGTTGCACTCTCTGCAAGTCAGAGAGACCCAGATAGTGATGGTACAAATGAGCTAGAAGCTACTTATAGTTTAACACTTACTGGTGGAAATGTAACAGTTTCAAATAACATTACCTTCATTACTCCAGAAGAGATCGGTATTGTAAACGTGCCTATTGGACACGTTACAGGTACTCGTTCTGTTTCAGGAAGTTTCACTTGTTACTTAACAGAAGATACAACAACTACAAATGCATCAAGAGACTTCTTTGAAGACTTGCGGGATATTACAAACGTGGTAACTAACTCCTTCGATCTTACCTTCAAGATTGGCGGAGCAAGTGGTACAGGACTAGAGCTTGAAATGCCTACTTGTCACGTTGAGATTCCTACTCACTCTATTGAAGATGTTATTTCTTTGGAAACTACTTTCCAAGCGCTACCATCTACTATTGATGGAACGAACGAATTACTTCTTAAGTATCGTCCGTAAGAGTATAATAATAACAATACTACCTTTAAAGGGGCTTCGGCCCCTTTTTTCTTATACCTCCGAAAAATAAATCTTGACATTTTTCCTCTGGTAACCTATAATACAATAGTTAGCAATATCAAAACAAGGCTTCTAGCAGAGTAAATTACATGCCAACTTACAATTTTAAACAAGAGGCAGAAGTTTATATAGTTAGTGGAGGAACACACAGAATACACGTAACAGACATTTCTTTTAGTCAGACGTTTTCTGAAGAAAGTCACTCTGTTAACACTATTCATTCTCCTGACGATCTATTTGAAGCAAGTGTTATCAATAAGGCTAATGTTGCAAATTTTTCGTTTTCAGTACCTGCAATAGTAGGAAGTAGTTATACAATACTAGAAACTTTACTATTAAATGCCTCAACGTTTGATTTGTATATAAAAACACCGGCAGATGTTTATCGACTACGTCAATCTGTAATGACAAATGGGAGTTTCGTTATCGAGCGATCTCGACCCCTGCGCTTAGAGATTTCGGGAGAGGCATCTCAGTTATACAATGGAGTTACTGGATTTTCTACTTCTAGTGCTGTTTTAGATAGAGCATTTATTGTTCCAAAGATAGATGTATCTATATCAGGTTCAGCATTAGATAATGTTGTAAGTCTTTCACTAGAGTTACAGAATGATGTATCATGGACTCCTTTTACAACTGTTAACGGTGCTTTCTCCGCAACCACGATGTATCCATCGGGGTTCACAATTTCTAAAAAAATACTTGCAGGGTCGATAACTCAATATTTAACAAACGATAATAAAAGTACTGCTTTAACTTTTAATTCAGGGGTTTCTTTGTCAGTTAAAGCTGGAAATGGATTATCGGATGCGGCCTTTAGAGGATTCTCATTTGGCCCTGCCACCTGTACATTTACGAATAGAATAAGTACAGGTAATATTTTTACACAAAACTATGATTGGAGGATGACTCAAAATCCTACTAATTTAGCAGCAATACTTAAATACGAAACTGACTGAGGAGGTCATTGATGGAACTTAAAAAACTTATGGTAGACAGCAAAGCTGTCTGGATAGATTTTCCAGGCTTATCTGGATTTTCTGTAGAAGTAGCAAACCTTTCTCGAAAGGAGCTAACAGCACTAAGAAAAAGGTGCACAACACAAAAATTTGATAGAAAAACAAGACAGCTTGTAGAAAATCTTGACGAAGATAAATTTGTTGTAGAGTTTTCAGAGGCAAGCATAAAAAACTGGAAGGGCTTAACAGTAGAGCATTTAGAAACGTTACTTTTAATTGATACTGAAAACCAAGACCCGAAAGCAGAGGTAGAATATTCTAAGGATAATGCAGAAGTTTTAGTAACTAATTCTGCAGAATTTGATACTTGGCTCAATGAGGTAGTCTTTGACCTCGAAAACTTTCGTAGCCGAGCAAAAAAGCCTAGCCCTAGAAAGACTGGAAAAACTGTTTCAGAATAGTGAAACAGGAATGACTCGAGATAAATATCTCGATATGATGGAACAACTAGGTAAAGAACCTTTAGAAAAAGAAATTCCACCAGATTTTGAAGACTTACCTGAGATAATGGTATGTGCAATACAAACATTTAATGCTTTAAATGATAAAGTATATCCAGAAATAGGGTATACAGGAAAAGATTACACAAATTTACCTTACTTCATAAAAATATACGGAGTAAAAGATAAAGAATATTTTTTAGAGATATTGAGTTGGTTAGACTCAAGAGCTATCAAAAAATCTTCAGATGCAATGAAGAAAGAATATGATAAGCTAAAGAGACAGTCGCGTGGCAAATGAAATTAATTTAAAAATTAAAATTTCTGATGACGGAACTTTGCGAGTTCTTACAAAAAAAGCAAAGGAAGCGGCTGGTGCTACTGACAATGTCCGAAAAGCAACAGATAATCTTAATAGTGCTAAAACTCGTAATAATAAAATTGAAAAAGGTGTTGCACAAGCAACAGCAAATGGAACAAAAGCATTTAGTAAACAAGCAGGAGCTATTAATAGTGGTCTTGTCCCTGCTTATGCTGTTCTTGCCGCTAACGTATTCGCTATCTCTGCTGCATTTAATGTTCTTTCTAGAGCCGCTGAGGTGCGTACTCTTGAAGAGGGTTTTACTCGTTTAGGTAATACTGTAGGACAAACAGCAAGTTTAATCGCAGATAGTATTGTAAGTATAACAAGCGGTGCCATATCTATGGATCAAGCACTTCGTTCTGCTGCCTCTGGTTTCTCTGCGGGATTTTCTACAGCAGAAATTACGGGACTAGCAGAAGTAGCTAAAAATGCTTCTATCGCTTTAGGACGAGACTTAGGCGATTCTTTTGACAGACTTATACGAGGTGTTGGTAAATTAGAGCCAGAAATTCTAGATGAATTAGGAATATTTATTCGACTAGATGATGCAGCAGAAAAATATGCACAACAACTTGGAAGAGCTGCAAGCAGTTTAACAGTTACAGAAAGACGTCAAGCATTCTTAAATGAAGCTCTTACTCAAGGACAGAAAAAATTTGCTGCTGTAGGTGGACAAGTTGATCCGAATCCTTTTAATCAATTAGCCGCATCCTTTCAGAATTTATCTCAAGCAATACTCACTTTTGTAAATGGAGCGTTAGGGCCTCTAATAAACTTACTTGCAAATAATACAGTAGCGTTAGTTGGTGCTCTTACTTTATTTGGTTCAGGCGTAGCAAAGGCTATGATACCTGGACTAAATGAATTAGGAGAAAAATCTCGATTTGTAGCAGATAGGCAGGCAGAACTTGCGGAACAATCTGCTATAAGTGCAGAAGCCCAAGTAAAATCTTCTCGAAAAACAATACGTTCTATAAATTTATTAGGCAAAAATACAAGCTTTGGTGTCTTGCAGAAAAAAATTGCAAAAGGAAAAGCATCAACAGAAGAACTTAAAGAAGCAATAAAATCTTTAGAAAGATCTGAAAAAGCAAGAGCAAGAAATCTAGAGAAAGAAGCTGTAAAAGATAAAAAAAGAAAAGAAGAAGAACTGGAAGGTATTCGACAACTTCGTAGAGAAACAGAAAGACTTTTAAAAGCAAGAGAAGGAACTCTTAAAAAGCAAGTTACAGCAAAAGCTGCACAACAAACTTCAAGAACAGAAGGAAGGCTTGCTGACTCTATTGAAGGTATTAGCATGGATGGACCTTTAAAAGGTTTTAAAACTGCTAGAGAAGAACTTGGTAGATATAATAAAAGAACTGCAGTTACTATGAGAAAAAACGGTGAGTTTACAAAAGGACTTACCGGAATGAATCATGTATTAAAAAACTTTCCCTTTATAATGAAAGCTTCTTCAGCTGCTGTAAGATTATTTGGAGCTGCTCTTTTAAATGCAATACCATTTGTTGGTCAGGCTATTTTCTTAGCAGGACTTCTTTTTCAAGGACTTAAAAAACTTGTTTCAGTTTTCGATACTACAAGTGAATCTATAAAAAACTTTAGAAAAGTTACTGAGTCAGTTGGAGATAAAGTAGAGCAATTAACAGATACAAACGATGACCTATATAAAAACTTTTTAGCGGCAGAGTCAGCCGCTGCAACACTCACGCCCAAAATTTTTGAAAATGGAGATGCGGCCGCAGACGCAGCAGCAGAATCTCTTAAGCTTGTTGATGCTCAAGCAAAAGTAAAAGCAGAAGTAACTGCAGTAGCAAATAATTATAAAGTAGCCGCAGGAGTAACAGATGAGTTTGTTGGTGCTCTTAAAGCCTTCAATCAAGAACTTGCAACAGTAGAGCCAGGGCTCTTTGTAACTCTTGGAGTTGCAGTTAAAACTTTATTTAATAAAGCGCTACAAGGAGTTATAAACGGCATAGGCGCTGGCATACAGTTTGTTGTTGATAAGTTTAATAGCTTAGCAAATGCCATCAATACTGTAGTTTCAGCCGCGATTGAAAAGTTTGCAGGAGCATTTCCTGATGCCGCAGCATTTATAGGAATAGTAGCTGACGGTGTAAAAGAGAAAACAGGAGACTTAGCAGAAACAGTATCAAGTGGACTAAGTTCTGTGGCAGATTTTGCTAATGAAGTTTTAGAAAATGTAAAAGAAGTCGGCACAACAATGACAGAGGCCGCAAGAAAAGATTTATTTATAACAGAAGTTACTGATAGATTGGACGAGCTAAGAAAGTCAGTTGAAGGAAATGAACAATTAGAAACTATATTTGATGGATTTATAGACTCCCTTGGCGAAGGCGGAGTACGGGGAGCACTAGAAGAGGCTATAGCAACTACCGAGACTCTGGATCAAGCATTTGCAGTTGTTGCTGCTCGTTTAGACAATGCTTCAAAATCAATAAATCAAACAAGTGACGGCTTTAATAAGTTTGAAGAACAGTTTTCAGAAACTCAAAAAACAGTATTAAAGTTTTTAGAAGGATTTGATAAAAAGAATCCTTTTAAAAAGTTCAAAGAGGATGTGGAAGGAGCCATAACAACTCTTCAAAATATGCAAAAATCTGCTGATACAACAAAAATTCCCTTTGCTGATTTAGTAACTGCAAATGCAACAACTCTTGAGCCTTTATTTAAAAGTTTTGGGCTCACTTTAGATCAATTAAGAGAAGCAGGAGCTACTGCACTTGATCCTCTTAATGCAGATGTAATTGAAGCATTTAATTTACAAGAAACTTTGAAAGATAGAGTAGACGAAGCAAAAGCTGCTGTAACAAAATTATCGGCATCTTTTCAATTTGATAAAGCAAAAAATGAGATGAATAGACTCATAGATTTGATTAAAGAAGGATCTGAGCTAAATGTTTCGGATCAATTTTTAGAAGATGGAACAAATCGTATAAAAAATGATTTTGAGTTAAGAAGAACTTTTATAAATGACGAAGCAGAATTAAAGAAAAAAGTAATTGATGAAGAAATAGCACTGCAGAAAAAAATTCTTCAAATACGATTAAAACTCGCGGGATTAGGTACTGATCAAGAGGCAGAAGTTCAAGCCCTTATAAACAGTCTAGATGACGTTACCACAGCAAGAAAAGCTGCTATAGATAAAGAAGCGCAGACCAAAGGATTACAGAATGTAAATGACTTTTTGAAAAAACAAGTTTCTCTACGAAAACAAATTGTAGGAGAAATAGGAAATGAAAACGATACTATTTTTGCTCGTGCGCGTCTTGCCGCTGAAACAGACTTTAATATAACTGATAAAGACGGAAACGTAATAGATTCTGGACTTACCGAAAAAATTGCTGCACTGAAGGGTTTAACCTCCGGCATAGTTGAAGACTTAGCAAAACTTGGTCCAGATGGAGAAGTGGCTGCGGCTGTTGCAAATGCAAGTTTTACAATAGCAGAAAGCTTTGACTCTATGTTTGATGTTTTTGGAGAAGAAGGCGTTACAAAGATGGAAAAATTTGGAGCTGCTGCTGCGGCTGTTGCCTCTGTCATTGGAGCAGTAAACTCAATTATTCAACAACAATCTGCCGCAACAGTTGCAGGAATAGATAAAGAAATAGAGGCAGAAAAGAAGAGAGATGGACAATCAAAAGCAAGTTTAGAAAGAATATCTGCTTTAGAGAAGAAGAAAGATCAAGAGAAGAGAAAAGCATTTGAAGTAAATAAGAAAATGCTTATGGCTCAAGCCATTGCTACTACGGCTGCAGGCGTAGCAGGTGCATTAGCAATTAAGAGTCCTTATGAATTACCTATAGGATTAATTGCTGCAGGTATTATTGGAGCAATGGGAGCAGCGCAGTTAGCAATTATTGCAGGAACTTCCTATAGTGGAGGAGGTTCATCAAGTGGAAGCAGTGTACCAAGTTCGGTTTCTGTAGGCCAAAGAAGTAATTCAGTAGATCTTGCTCGATCACAAGGTGGAGGAGGAGAACTTGCCTATATGAGAGGAGCAAGAGGAGTTGGAGGACCAGAAAACTTTACTCCTGCATTCATGGGTTACAAAAATAGAGCAGAAGGAGGAAAGACTGCATTTATGGTAGGAGAGCAAGGACCAGAGATGTTTGTACCTGAGCGACCTGGCAGAATTATTCCTTCAGATGATATACCTGCACCTACTCCTATAAATGCAAATATTAATATATCAGCAGTAGACGCGGCAGGAGTTGAAGATGTACTTATGAATCAAAGAGGAAATATTATTAGTATGATTCGCGAAGCTGCAAATGCTCAAGGCAATACTTTCTTAGAAGAAATTAATGTAGCGGAGCTATAATGCCAACTCAAAATATTTTACCAGATCCAAGTAATACAATAACTCCATCTGGAGCAGACTCAGGCTCAGGATCCGTTGCGGGTCCTGGGTTTTCTGCTGTAACTGTTACTTCTCAACAACCGATTGTAATGAATCGTTCAAATTCTGGTCTTACGTTTAAAAGCATAAACAAATTTCAAAAGTTTATGGTAGATATTCGATATAACTCTCTTACAAAAGCACAGTTTAAT
>CEPP01078858.1_pt1 | contig 10258 bp, 1 predicted proteins | sample 530521 | NCBI WGS metagenome assembly CEPP01 (sample SAMEA2620256, study PRJEB7988) | marine metagenome | biome: marine biome (ENVO:00000447); feature: surface water layer (ENVO:00002042); material: "saline water (ENVO:00002010), including plankton (ENVO:xxxxxxxx)" | depth 5 m | reverse complement strand
CAGGATGGAAACGTCATGCAAGAGGGCGTTGACTTTTTCGAAAACGTGTGGAGAAACAGGCCCGACGAGTTCTGGAGACCAGAGATAGCTCAAGGGGCTTTGCTTTTAGACGGGGTTGCTTTAGATTACGCTAGTAGGTCTGGGGTTGACAACACGAATGTAGTTGATTTTGCGGGGGCTGTGTTTGACTCTGATCCCAACATTTACAACAGGGTTGTCAGAGAAAGACTTATAGAAATAAACAAACGAAGGGCAGCCGATGGCTTACCAGCCATAACCGCTGAAAACGCGGAGCAGTTGGCAACCGAGGGCTTGTCAGAGCAAGACATAAGAGCAGAATATATAGCTAGAGCCAAAGAGGGCATTGGGTTGCGTCCAGACCCTAAGCCAGGAAAGGTAGACGAAGATAAAACTCTAGCTGGGCAGATGAACAACCTATTTGGTGGCGCCTTTGTTCCTGCTGATATGCCAACGATTTCTGCTGACGGGACTGAAGGAGGTTTTGGTATGCCTGGATCTCCTACGTTATCAGCTCCAGTTTTATCTTTAACTACTGGGTTTGATACAATGTATGAACTCAAGAGCCCGATTAAGTCCATTGGCCTTCCCGAAGGCTCTTCTGTAGTAGGGTTTAATGTAGATGGACTTGGGCAAATGTACGTCACAATACAAAAGCCTGCGGCTCAAGCTGAAGACGCAAATGAGAATCTTCTCGAAGACGGAGAACCCGCAATGGTTTTTGAAACGATTAAGCTTGATCCTAATTCTACAGATCCAATGATTAATGGGCTTTACAACACCATGAAGATTAGAATTCCTGATCAAGTTGTTTCGTACCTCATGAATCTTTCTAGGATGAACACAAGCGAAACAGAAGAAGTAACCCCACCAGAGGCTGCACGTAGGACTGAGAGGGCTGATAGGGAGCGTCAGTTAGCAGAAGAAGAGGGATTGATTCAAACGTCTGATGAGCAAGGCCAACAAGTGCCTGCTTTTTTTGAAAAGGGTGGGGTATTCCGTAGGTTCTTTGGCTTGAGTTAGGCTAATCCTTCATTCCTTATATTTGTGGAATGGATGAAAAGCAACTTCAAGGCTATATTGACTGGGCAAAAAGAGGAAACCTTTCAGGTAAGTCAGCAGCCAGATACTTTGAATTGTCTGGATTAATCGGAAGTGATTTTGATGCTGCGATGTCAGCATTTCCCGCACAAGAAGACCCTAACGTTTACACAGAGCAGCCAAAGAAAGATCCAGATCCATACGCTGGCTTTGAGCCCATTGATCAAGAGGGTTTAAATATGTTTGGGTCTGACCTTGACTTTATAGCTCCAGATCTTTTTAACAAAACTGAAGAAGAGGCGGTCAACCTGCTTCGAAACAAGTACAATAGATACGGATTCCAATTTGAAGAATCTGTTCCTGGGCTTGATTTTATTAAAGTGACAGCCCCTAATGGTAAGTCTGAACGCATTGCTTTTGGTCTACCAGGTGTTCCAAGGGTTGCAACCCAGAACATGCTTGATTTCATGAATCAAAACATGATTCAGGACACCAAGAAAGTCAATGATTTAGCTAAAGCTAATTATCTCTCAACCACAGTTTTTGACAATGTGGGGGCAATTCAAAGTGAAGCCAAGTCTATTGAGGAACAGTCGAAAGAACTTCAGTCTAGGTTAAATGAGTATAATGATTTGCTTGACGTCTATGACGTTGCCGTTGCTGGAGGAGACCAACAAGAAATCGACAGGTTTTCTAGCGAGATTAGAGATCTAAAGCAAGACATTCAAAATCAGCAGGGTGCTTTAACTGACAGGTCTGACGCCTTTCAGGGGAATGTCGGAAGATATTACGCAAATAGGGAGTCGCAGGGGAGTGATTTTGGCGCGGTCGCTTCGCTATTTCTTGGAAGCGGGTTTGAAAACGTGGTCGAGGGTATGGTTGAGTTTGGCATATTAGGAGCTAGATCTCAGGTAAATCCAGCCATATTCACCTCCAGCAAGGTCAGGGATCTTGAGCTAAAAGAGGCTAGGGAGAAATCCGATTTTACAGACTGGGGAAGCTGGGTCCAGCAGCTTGCTGGCGTGTCAGAAGAGAAAGTAGATGAGTTTTCTAGAAGGAATCTTGCCACTCAGGTTGTTTCTGGCGTAGCAGAATCATTGCCGTCATTTATAAGCCCCTCAAAGATTTTTAATGTTTTTGCTCTTACTGGTCAAACACTGAAGCAGTGGGAAGAAATGACATCAGGGCCAGAGTGGGATGATGTATCAGAGACCAAGAAGGCTGCCTTTGCCGTTCCTTTCATCTTTGCTCAGGTAGCCCTTGAGAGATACGGCTTTAGAAATATCAAGGCTGTAAATAACCTTTCTGGCAAGATCCTTAGTCGCGTGTTCGGTAAATCTGTTGGTAAGTTGACGCCCAAGACGCTTGCAGAGCTGGTAGAGCAAGATATTAAAAGTGCCTTGGGAAGGGCTGGTGTCGTTTCTGGAAACGCATTTTTGGCTGAAGCCGAGACAGGCGCCCTCCAAGAGATTTCTGCCGAAGGCTTAAAACAGCTTTACAATAAGTTCGGTGACACAGAGTTTGATGTAACCGAAAGCTTTGGGGAGTTTGTGTCACAAGTTGCTACGTCGGCGCTCCATGAGGGTCTTGGTGGCTTGATGCTTGGTTCTAGAGCCGCGTTTAAAGCGTCTAGAAGAAGCTTTTCTGACGAGGACATGATGGCGTTAAACCTCCTGAGAGATGACGCTGTAATGCAATTTAGAGAAGCCAACAGGAAGAAGAAGTCTGTACTAGGCGATATGACCCAGCCTGAATTAAGAGCAGAGGCCGAAAACGACAGAGTTCTAAGCGAAATCGTAAGGCAGATACCTGCTGACGCCAGCATATCAACGCAGAAGCAGCTGTTCAGAAAGCTTCAAAGAGAGGCTGGACTGAAGGATGAGATCTCGAAGAATGGTGCTAGAATGTCTTTTAGAGAGGCAGAAGAGCTAAAGAAGGTTCAGAGCGAAATCAATGACATTGGCAAGAACTACGAGAAGCTTACTCCAGAGCAAAAACAGGCAGAGATGCGAGAAATCGTACAGCCTATCACCCCTACTGGAGGTGTAACCGTAGAGACAGCCACGGGAGAAAAGATTACTATTGAACCAGAGGATGTAACTCAGGAGGAGGATACCGAAAACTACAAGGCTGAGGCTGTTCAGCTGGATTTGTTTGATGAGTTTGTAGCTACTGACATGGACCTGGGCGACGAAGAGACTGCCCAGCAACGAGTTATGGAGGGGGATGAAGTTTCTGATTTTGCAGAGGTTAAGATCTCTGAGGCCACCACAGAATCCATGGGGGAGGCTGGCTTCTCTACTGAGTTCCAATCACTTGTCTCTAAGGTCAGATCTTCAGTGGGTGAAAACATCTCAAGATCGGGGGACGACAAGCTGATTAATCATAAAACTAACGCCTCTATCATGGAGGTTGTTAGACGTGTTGACCCAGACGAGGCATCAAAGCTTCAGTTCGGTGATTTCGTATTTGGCTTTGTTATCAGAACCTCTGAAGGACCACAGGAGATCCACCTCTTGGACACGAACAGCGCAGAGTTTACGGATCAGGTAAAAGAAGCCGCTAGAAAGCTCGGCGTTTCATACAAGGTCGCTTCGGCTGTTGACCTGGTTACAGAGGAGGTTGTAACACACTACATGCTGCAAGACTTCTTTGGGCCTGACGGGACCAAGAGAGAGGAGTTCTATGGAGAGCTAAGCAAACTTGCCGAGTCAAACCCCGCCTTAAAAAGGCTTATCGAGCAAACAGAAGCTGAGTATTCTGACGCACCTGAAGCCAAACAACAAGAAGAGGTTATTGCTGCTTTTTTCAAGGATTATGTAAAGTCCCCATCTAGCTACAGAAATATCTGGCAGAGGATTGCCGACTGGTGGAACAATTTCTTTGCTGGAAAGCGCGTGATCAACTCTGAGTCTGATTTGATGAACGTGGCTAGAAACGTCAACAACATCATTTCTGGAGTTTCAGTAGATGTACAGACACCGCAAGCACAGCCTCAGGAGGGCGATACTTCTTTTGCTAAGACGTCTGGGTTTAACTACCTGCAAAACGAGACGATTTACTACGACTTCGACAGGCAGTCTGGGGTTCAGTATAACGATTGGGTTAGAGACGCCTCAAGCAGGTCTACTCCGAAGAAGATAAAGGTGAGTGATTACAATCACTTCAGGAACTGGTACAACAAGATGACCGCTAACGGAAAGTTCCCTGGCATCATTTCAAACATGTACTTTATGAAGGATGGCAAAAGACATGCCATCAATCCGCCCAAGCCTAGGCTAGACAGGGACGGAAATCTTGTTGAGATGAAGCGCATCCCAACAGTCAGTGATTTAAGGGCGAAGAGATCGCAGGATTACAGTCAAGCTCTATCTGAGGAAAGACGCCAGTACTCTGCGATGCTGAATGAGCTTGGAGAGCTTTGGAGAAATTCTAGATTCTCCAACGACACGCTGCTGACTCAGTTCCACCCTGAGAAGCACCCCAACCTAAGAAGAGGATACCAAGACTTCGAGGGTCTGATTATCGCGAAGAAAAACCTCTTAGCGGCTATTAATTCAGACATAACGGCTGAGCAGCTTAAAGAGATGAGGGGTAAGGGCAACTTCATTGATAAGGCCAAGTTCCCTAATGTCTTCAACATGAGCGGTATGACCAGGATCTCAGATGCAGGAGAAGCTGGTGGTGAGATCAAAGACTTGAACTCCAGGGGTGATGGTATTGTATTTGCTAAGACAAGCAAGTCCCGTAAGAGAACCACTGTAGACAGATATGAGAGTGCCGTTATTAAAGGTTATAACAAAAGGCTCGGCAAGGAAAGGAAAGATATTGTAATAGCCGAAAAGAAGAAAGAGCTTCAAGACGTAAAGGACGTCAAGGTAAAGGCTATGAGGAGGGTAGAAAACCTAGAGGATGCTATTGCGGGTAGGCCGACTTGGGTTATATACTTTGATCAAGGTGGGAACATAACGTATAAGCCCCCTGGCTCTAAGTCTAGAAAGATTTCAGCGGGTGGCATCAAAGAGCTTCATTTAGGTCAAACTAAAGCAAAATCAACAGAAGGAGCACTAGTTAAAGCCTTCAGTCATTCTGATACCAGATCCGCCTTTGCAGCGGCTGCTTTGGCCGATAAGTTCAGATTTATTCTTTCTTCTGAGAATCCGCCTGACTACAAGTCTAAGGAGCTACTGATAGATAAAAAGTCATACTTTGAAAATCAACAACAAGTAGACGCGCTGCACAAGAAGCTAAAAAAAAGTAATGGCGAGGTTGCTATTGCTATTGCCGTAAACGATTCTGACCCCGTGGTTGACAGACCTGGGTTTGTGGCAGATCAATTAAAAGCCCTGCTTGATGTTGCCAAGGATAATCCTGGCCTCCAGCAAGCAATACTTGAAACCTTCAATAAGAACGCTAAAGGAATTAGGCCAAGGGGTGTTAGCAAGGAGAAAAGAGAAGAAGCAGAAAAGATTTTGCGTGAAGCCAATGTAAGCGCTGACTCTGGCCTTACTGGTAAGATTAAGCGTGACGAAGACCTTGACTTACAGGTTGCTTCTTTTGAGGATGTCAAGAAGTTGTTGATCTACTTGAGGTCTAGCAAGGGTGAGTTTGACGCCAACAGAAGGATTGCAGAACTTGTTAATCTTTTTGCCGCGCAGGGTACCAATCCATACCCAGGGTTTCTTACGAAGACTCAGGCTAAAAAAATGCTTATTGATCCAGACCTTTATGTTGACGGTAACTACGCGAAGTCTGGAGACATAATGGCTGTAAGTATTCTCGACCTCAAGGAGGTTGACACGGAAAAGACCAGAGAAGGAGATAAGACCACAGTTCAAACAGACAAACTATCGAGCTTTAAATACTCTATTTCTGGGGGTAAGGAGGTCATTATGATAGACAATATCGTAAACACCAAAGACATCCAGGTACTAGCGACCAGCGAGGAGGAAAAAAATAGAATTAAAGTAAGGGCCCTAGGCCAAGGGGCTGGTGGTACACAGGGTTTAATGTCGGTTTTGTACTCAAAAGCCACTGGAAGAGTTGCTTCAAAAGCTGTGCAGTCAGCTGGCAGAAAAGGCGTCTCCATGAATCAGATCGTTCAGTCCATGGGTAAAGCCTCTGAGGTTGAGCGAGTTTTATTGCAGAGCCTCATCAAGAAGTTCCCAGACAGCGACTTCATCCCGCTAGAGGATCTTGACCAGTTCTTCGAAGGCAAGATGCTACAGCCTCTTGAGGAAGAAAAAAATCACGCTGACTACGGATTGGACAGACTGCTCGGTAGAAGCTACCGTCAGGCAAAAGCTGTTACGATTCCATTTATTGGCGATGAAGAAATCTATGGGACTGCTGGGATCTTCGAAGATCACTTCGGTTTCCCCGTGCATGCGCACCTCAGAATATTCAGTCACCCGAACGACCCAGGAGTTCTCTATGTGTCTGAGATTCAATCTGATACATATCAGAAAGGGTTGGAAGAAGCTTATGATGGCAGCCTGACTAGGGAAACAATCATTGAGCAGTACGCCTCTGATGAGGTTGACGTGTCCGTTCAGAATCTTCCGTTTCTTAAATATATCCTGGAAAATTACGATCAATATAGAACGCTGATTCTTGTTGCTGCTGGGGGTAGAGATAATGCAATCCAGGCAAATTGGTGGGACGATGTTCTCACAAAGGTTGAAATCGTACCAGAGGGAAGGATAGATGACGCCCCCAATATGGAAAGCTTGTTGAGCAACGCGGTAGCCAATGATCCTAACTTCAACGTAAGGGCATTTAGAATTCTGTTGAGGCAGTACGCTTTATCTAATCTTAAAGCCCCCGTCAACTCTACAAGTAAGCAGATTGATGATATCATAAACGACCACTTCAATAAGTATCCTTACGTTCAGCCAGGGGAGAAGAACAACCTAGGTAACTTCTCAAAAGATTTGGTTATCAGCATTGATTACATGGCTGATGTGGTTTCGGATATTGCTCTTGGTGAGGAGCTCATAGACATGAGTCCAGAAGAGCGCATGAAGGTTTACGATGGAGCTGTAGAGGCGGTAGAAAAGTACGAGACTAGGGAAAAAGAAGAAAAAGTAGAGGCCATTCCTTCTGCAAAGGCTTCTTGGGAAAAGCAATTGATGCGATATGCAATCAAACAGGCCCAAGAAAACGGACAAACAGTAGTTAGATTCCCAACGGAAAAGACAGCCGCTGATATACAGTGGTGGGACGCAAGCGATGCAGAGCTTGACGAGTACATGAGCGAGGAGTTTGGTGTCGATCGTATGTTCGAAGGACCAATGGGCCAGGAAATGCTTTCGGAAGAAAGGGCAAAGCAAAGACCCCTCAGAAAGAGATATAGAGACATACCCAAAACCCTAAGGTCTATTGGGCTAGATTCTAGGATAGTACAGGACCAGCAAGGAAATAGATGGTATGAGGTTGACGTACCGCCTAGCGACCAGAGAATGATTATGTTCTCAAAGACCTCTGGAAGGGACAACATGGGCGATATCGGTGGTGCCACATGGGAGGCTAGAGAGAGGAGCAGTATGGAAGAGTGGAGCGACATGTGGCTGACACGCCTCCAGGACAAGTACCGAAAGGTATTCCAGCTCCAAGAGGACGTGGCAAAGAAGACAGAGGGCCAGGTAAAGAAGGACGAGGACTTCCGCATGGCTGAGGAGCTCATGTACGGAAAGGCTGCTGAGGACCTAGCTAAGCTGGACGATGCCACGGACAGAATCACCATGACCCTTCTGGAAAACAAGCTGACGGTAGAAGAACTCGACGAATACATGTACGCCCTTCACGCTAAGGAGCGTAACGCAGTTATTCGTGAGCGTACCGAAGGGAAGAATCAGATGGGTAGTGGTATGAGCGACCTAGACGCTCAAAAGATCCTTGACGGCAAGTCCGAAGAGAAAAAACAACAGCTTGAGGAGGCGGCTTCTATCGTGCGAGAGATCATGCAGAACACGAGAGACACCATGGTGGAGCTCGGACTTGAATCCCAAGAAACGATCGATGCTTTCGAGAAGATGTTCAAAGATTACGTTCCGCTTCAAGGCAAGTCTGTTGATGAGGAGGACCTTGCATACTCTCCATATCCTAACGGAGGCACTGGATTTAGCGTGTCTGGAGCTACCACAAAAAAGGCTAGAGGTAGATTCACCCAGACTACGAACATCGTGGCACAGGCTATCGGCCAGAACGCTGCGGTCCACGTCAAGGGCAGAACGAACGAGGCTATGAACGCCCTGTACAATCTCGCTCAAAACAATCCTAATCCTAACGTCTGGCAGGTACTCGACAAAGAGGAGGACGGATACAAGAGTGACGACCCGAACATCGTCTCAGTGCGTGTGAACGGGGTGCAGAAAGCTATTCGTTTTAAGGACGCTAGCTACGCTCAATCGCTACGTAAGATGAATATGCCTCAGACGAACTATTTCGTGAAGGCTATGGGCTCTATAAACTCATGGTTGAGGGCAGCATTCACCTCCCGCAACCCTGAATTTATCTTGAGCAACTTCTCTCGTGATATTCAGTCCGCTGTATTTAATGCTTCAGCGGAGTCAGAGATGGAGGGTGGGTTCCTGAACGGAACGGCAGCTATGAAAAGAATCTTCAAGCTGGTCGGGCCTTCTTTGAAGACTCTTGTGAGAGACGAGGTAGGGGGTAAGACCGACCCTCTCATCATGAAGTACTATGAAGAGTTTAAGGCTGACGGAGGTAAGACAGGATGGGCTTATCAGAAGAGTCTAGAGGATATCGCTAGCCAATTGCAAGTTGATGATAGTGGTAAGACTGCTGGTCAGAAGGTTATCGGTGGAGTAAAGGGAGCCCTTGAGTTTGTAGAGGGAATGAACGACGCATTCGAGAACAGCATTCGATTGTCATCGTACATCGCAGCTCGTGAGGCAGGTGTGAGCAGAGAGAAGGCAGCACAGTTCGCCAAGAATATCACTGTAAACTTCAACAAGCAAGGCGAGTGGGGTGCAGCAGTTAACGCTACATACCTCTTCTTCAACGCTTCTGTGCAGGGTACTGCAAGGCTTGGTCGTTCCCTTCTCGGTGCTAAGCCTCCAGTGAGACCTGACGGCTCAAGAAGAGAGTGGTACGAGAGAGCAACTACGGCTCAGAAAGCGGCAGGCGGGATGATTATCATGAACGCCTTGCTCACGCTTTTGAATCGTGCTGCATCAGACGAGGACGAGGACGGTACGCTGTTCTACAATAAGATCCCTGATTACGTCAAGGAGAGGAATATGATTATTATGCGCCCTGACGGTAAAAACTACTGGAAGGTCCCAATGCCTTACGGGTATAACATTTTCGCAAACATCGGGACCACCTCTGTTGAGGTAGCTTCAGGAGACAAGGAGGCGCTGGAAGGGCTAGCATTCATGGCTATGTCGGTCGTCAATGCCTTCTCTCCAATCAGCTTCGGACAGGCAGAAAACCTTGGCACTCAGTTCGCTAAGACGTCAATCCCCACAGCCTTTAAACCTTTCTTCGAGGCGTTTGCATTCAACGAAACCTACTTCGGAGGACCAGTGAAGGCAGAGCAGTATCCGTTCGGTACGCCAAAACCAAACTCGTCTATGTCGTTCCGCTCTCCAGAGGAAATCAAGCAGTTCTTTAGCTGGCTGAATGAAGCTACGGGCGGCTCAGAGGATGTGCCAGGCATCATCGATATCAACCCTGATGGAGGGTGGTACATCTTTGAGTACTTCCTTGGAGGTACGGGTAGGTTTGTTACTCGCTCGATCGAGACGGGGCGTAAGATTGTTGCAGACAGGTCAGAAAACCCAGTGGATCTAGACTTCAACGATATCCCGTTTATGAGAATTGTATACGGTGAGCCGTCTAAGTACTATGACATGCAGCTGTTCAAAGACAGGGAGGTTGAGATCAAGCAGCTTGTTGCTGAGTACAAGGAGAATAGAATCCCAGATGCTGGAGACAGATACAAGGGAATTGGTCAGCTCAACGAAGACCTAAAGAAGATCAACAAAGCCCTCAAAGCTGTACGTGCTGAGAAGAGAGCTGCAAAGAAGATTACTAATTACAGCGAGAGAGTATCTACCCTACAGCGATTGATGGATAGAGAAAGAAAGCTCGTCATGATGTTTAACAAGAGATACGAACAATTCCGTGGAAAAGATTAAAGACACCAAGTTGGGGAAGTGGCTTAAGAGCA
>CEPP01008498.1_pt1 | contig 10384 bp, 4 predicted proteins | sample 530521 | NCBI WGS metagenome assembly CEPP01 (sample SAMEA2620256, study PRJEB7988) | marine metagenome | biome: marine biome (ENVO:00000447); feature: surface water layer (ENVO:00002042); material: "saline water (ENVO:00002010), including plankton (ENVO:xxxxxxxx)" | depth 5 m | reverse complement strand
AAGGCAATGCAGGAAGCCACAAAGAAGTTCAAAAGAACTATGGGCCGAGGTGGTGGTGGCGGCATGCCTAGTCCTACAGGCCTTATTGGCAAAGCGGTTGAAAAGTTCTTTAAGAAAGTTTGAACTGATGTTTGGTGAGCTTGATCCCAAAAAGGTCAAAGAGACCAAAAAAACCTTGAGAAGGTTTCATGCGAAAAGCCCAATGCAGGATTATGTAAAGGCCAATCCTGTTCTTTTGCAAAACCCAAAGGTTAAGAAAGCTCTTGCTAGGGAAAAGGCCTATTTAAGATTTATGGGCGACAAGGGAACTTTTAGAGAAAACCCCGAAAGAACAAAGAGAATGCTTAATCAGATGATTAAAAATGAGGTGTCTTTCTCAAACATTGTGAAAGAGACATTCCCAAAGCCAAAGCCTAAAAAGATGGGTCGAGGTGGAGGTGGGGGTATGGTGAACCCCACAGGGCTTTTGGGTAAAGCAGTTGAGAAGTTCTTTAAGAAAGTTTGAAATGAATGGCACTTCTTCGACAATTCTATACCAACTTTACGTCAGGGGAACTAACGCCACTCTTTACATCAAGAGTTGATGCTAACTCCTACAAGAATGGTGTAAAGGATCTTGAGAACTATCGCATCCTTTCACAGGGAGGCATTCGTCGTAGGGGTGGTTTACGTTATCTACAAACTCTAACTAACACAACATATCAAGCCGAACCCTACGTCTTTGATGAGGATGAGGCTTATATACTTCTCTTTTCTAACACGAAACTTGAAGTAGTTGACGCCTCTAGCCCAACTACAATTGTACAAACCATTACTGGTTGTCCGTGGACTACCGTCATGATTGGGCAATTAAAGGTATCTCAATCTGGTGATACTATGATTGTTGTCCACCCCGACATGGCAATTCAGAAATTAACAAGAACTTCTGCAAATACCTTTAGTAGAGACGCATATACATTTGATGTTTCAAGTGGAAAGACTCTTCAGCCTTACTTCAGGTTTTCTGCTCCGTCTATTACACTTACCCCTTCCAATACAGGCACGGGATCTCAAACATTCACCGCAAGTTCCTCTGTATTCACTGTTGACGATGTTGGTGATAAATTAGAATTTACAGACTCTGCCGGTACTGTTGTTAATATAAACATATCTGGCTTTACATCTGGTACACAGATCACAGGAACATTCAGTTCTTCTGTTGCCAATACCAACGCCAGAACTACATGGAAAGAACAAGTCTTTTGCTCTCAAAGAGGATTTGCAAGAAGCGTTGCTTTTCACGATCAAAGGCTAATATTTGGCGGCTCAAAAGATCTGCCAAACCACCTGTTTATGTCAAAAGTTGGGGAGTTCTTTAACTTCGATGTGGGGACAGGTCTTGATGACGAATCTATCCAAATCCAGATCGCAGAGAATCAGATATCTGAGATCAAGGCGATTGAATCTTTTCGTCATTTATCGATTTTTACGTCGGAAGCTGAGTTATTTGTACCGACGACTGAAAACAGGCCCCTGACTCCTAGCACTATTGCTATCAAGCGTCAGACATCATATGGCAGCGGAGATGTATCTCCTGTTGAGTTCGATGGTGCGCTTGTATTCCTTACAAAGTCAAAAGGCGCTGTAAGGGAGTTTGTTTTCTCTGATTTAAGCCAAGCATATAATTCTGATGCTTTGACCCTTTTGTCTCAGCATTTAATTGGTTCACCCATAGATATGGTTGCCCAAAGAGAGGCTTCAGATCAGGTAGAGGCTTATCTCTATACAGTAAACTCTGCCGGCAAAATGCCTGTTATGGTTAGTATTCGTAAAGAACAGCTACAAGGATGGGCTGAGTATAGTACGCAAGGCAGTTTTAAAAATGTAGTAAACGTAAATAGACAGATTTATGTTGTGGTTGAGCGTACGATCAACAGTGTAACAAAAACTTTTTTAGAGCTATTGGATAATGACTATCATATTGATGCGGCATCGAAGCAGACAAACGGATCTCCTATAACAACATGGACTGTTGCGCATCTGCCTAATACAGAGGTTGTTGTGAAGTCTGGTAACAACTCCCTTGGCACATATACAACAAACGGATCTGGACAGCTTACACTTACCACTGCTGTGAGTTCTGTTGAGATCGGGATTAACTATACACCCACAATGACCACTCTTCCTCCAGAGTTTACATTACAAGATGGAATCTCTGTTGGTCAGAAGCGTAGGATTGTTCGTGCTGTTCTTGATCTAAATGAAACGCTCAGTGTAAAAACAAAAGGCACAAATATACTGATACGTCGAGTTACGGATGATTTCTCTATTGAGCAAACTCCTATTAGCCAACGTAAAGAAATCTATCTTTTGGGATGGTCATCCGAAGGTACGGTTACAGTTACTCAAGATCAGCCCTTGCCTCTAACTCTTAATGGTTTGTTACTGGAGGTGGAATTGTAATGGGAGCTACAGTCGCATTACAGGCAGCTGGCCTTTTTGTTGGTCTTCAGGCGGCTAGAGCGCAAGCTCAAGTATATGAGGCTCAAGCTCAGGCTTACGAAGAGCAGAAGGAGATGGCAAAGATTGAGTCATCTCAGATGGAAGCGGAACGCCGTGATCTTTTGCGTCGTCAACTTGCGTCTCTTGGGACAAGTATGTCATCCCAAGGAGTTGCTCTAGGCACAAGCCCAAGTGTATTGGCTTTAGCGGAAGACGAAAAGAAACTTGCTAAGAATGATATTGCAAACATTAAGCTGATGGGTCTTACCAATAGACGTAAGTATGCTCTTAGTGCATCTGGAGCTAGAGCTGGGGCAAGGGCTACTACGATTGGTGGTTTTGCTAAAACAGCTACTGGCGCTGCTACAATTATCGGAACCTAAAGGTGGGTTATGGCTTTCAAGAAAACAGATAGAGCGCAAGTTAGAGTCAGCCCTACAGGCGTTCCTGATTTTAGTGGATACACAAGAGCAGCCGCAGAATATGATTCTATGGCGCAGGCTGCATATGGTCTTGGAGCCGATCTTAGAAAACAAAAACTAAATGAGCTGATACTGGAAGCAGAAGCTGCCGGTAGGTCTGCTGGCGCTACTTATAAAAAAGACGCAGATGGAAATAACTCTTTAGTTCCCCTGACAAACCTGGATATGAACCAAGCTATCGAAGATCAGGTTTTTGGTCAGGGAGAAAAGAAAGCCTTGCGTGCAGCTTATCGTCAGGCTGCTCTTCAAACATATGCCTCAGCAGTAAGTTTAGATGCTGGCAGGTCTGCCGCTATTGCTCTTCAAAATAACCCTGATGATCCAGATAAAATTAGGGGCGCTTTGGATGGATACTTAGAAGGCCTTAATGTAGATGATGAGGTAAAAGAATATGTAATGCCTCAAATTATTGCTCAGTTTACAGAGCGTGAAACACAGGCCAATGCTCAATTAATTCTTAATACAAGGCAGCATACTAAAGATATTCACTTAGAAAATATTAATGATACAGCAGCAAAGTTAGCCACTGTTGTTGCTAAGGGCGCTCCTAATCAGGTCTTGGCTGAAGGCCATAGAGAGATGATAGGCGATCTCAATAAAAGCCTTGAAGGCTCTTATGATGCTCTAAAAACAGTTGGATATGAGGATTACCAGATTGATGCTCTTAAAGAGGGCGTAAATCAGGTTGTAGCTCAAAAAGCCGCAACTTCTCATATTGAGAGGGTTTACATCGAGAAGGGAAGTCTTGCTGAAGCACAGCAGGAAATCATGACAACCTTTAAGGAATTTGATGGCGACCCTGCCATCGATGCAGGGGCAATTCGTGATGCAATGGCTAATCACCTCGCCAATCTTCATGCCATCGAAACAAACAGAATCCAAGAAAGAAACAAAGAGCAGAACGAAAATGCAAATAGCATCTCCCTGGCTATTGCTATGGGTGGTGATGTAAAGGTTTCAGATATTGCTGGCGCTGACCTTGGAGATGGACAAAAAGCCGCCCTTCTAAACACGCTAAGTGGCGTAATGCAGAATCGAGTAAATCTGAAAAAAGCTCATACTGCTAGTATAAGGAGCATGAACAAAGCCACTTTTGAAGGACATATGATTCCTATCAATGTTCCTGACTCGTATAGCGCAGAAGCGATACAAGCTGCATCTGCGTCTATCAATGAGATGTGGGCAGATGGCAGGCTCATTCCATCAGAGTATGAGTCTTATCTAAAAGCGTATAACTCTAATGCTGATAAGATTGTTAGGGCCAAAGGTGATATTGCTTTTTCCCAGCTAGAAACAGCTATGTCACCTTCTGGGGGGTATACCCTCTCTCCTAATTTTTTTAAGGACAAGACCCCAGAACTTAAAAAGGCTGGCTTTGTTGGAACTGGCCCCGGTGCCTCAATGACTGAAACTCAGTGGGCTAAGCGAATTACAAAGTATGAAGAGGACAGGAAAAAGTTTCAGGAAGATGGTCTCTATCTTTTAAGGGCAAGAGCTGCTGCTGCTGAAGGTGTTGCAAGTATCCCACAGCAAACTGCCATAAAGAAAAACATATCGAGCAGATTTAATGTAGATCCTGCTACTGGGTCAATATTCAATCATTCTGATGCCGAGCTGAGAGAACAAAACTTTGATCTCGCTGTAAAAACATTCTTAGCTTATAACGTGCTTCCTGATGAAATTGTCAATTCTTTGGGCGCTCTTAGCACCGTTGCTGATAGAGGCGAAGAAGCATTCCAGACCAACATAATGATATATGACAAACTGTTTACCAGTTTGGTTAATGGCACTGCTGGTAGTGGAACAACTGCCTTGGGCCTTGGTGAAATAGGGGCCATTAAAAGAATGAATAATGCTGGTGTTGATACTCTTGAGTATGAGATTGCCAGAATGATGGGATACAAGGCTTATCGAGACGCCTCTGCTGTTGCATTGCAGGGATCAATGAATCCTGGACGTATGCTTGTTGCATTAGAGCAGCAGTATCCTGACCTTGAACAGTCAATAGTAAGAGTCTTTGACAGGGCAGTTGAGGGGTCAGGTTTTGCAGAGTCACTTATGAATCAGTTCTCTTGGACACAAAGCGACGATGTAAGACTCAGCACTCATATTGATAGTCTGATTCGCAGCGCACCCAGAGGGGCCAGAAACATTGGTGATGCCTACATCGGTGATGAACGACTGATGGAGATGTTAAAGCTAAATGTTGTAAAGATATTTGCTTCTAAAAAGATGACCTTAGATGCTTCTGACGAAGCTCTCGCTATTGCCGTAAGGCAGTCTGTCGTTGACTTGATGGAAGATGGCAAAGGCAGGGCGCTTATTGGAATCACTGTTGACTCAAGAGGCAATGCATCTTGGACTGCATATCCTTGGCTGGCAAATGCAGCCCAAAGTATTGGAGATAGGCCAATTCCGAAAGGTGGTGTTGAAGGCGCTGTTTATAGAGATATACGAGATAAGGCACTTCACCCAAACATTGCGCTTAACGCTGAGATCCGCAGTGTTATTGAAGATGATGACAACCCAATTTTTTTGGTTCCAAACACGTTTGCAGGAGAAACTCAAACCTATACCGTGTTGGTAAGGAACGAAGATAACGGAATGGTTAGCACTATCTTAGACAACTATTACTATGATTATAAGTTTACAAGAGACAATGCTGCTTATGTTCTTGCTACAGAAAATGTTAACAATGGCGCAATCAAGTCATTCCTCAGTAATATCAATGTCTTGAAGCCTGAAATAATTAGGGGCGCAATCACAGGCCTAAACATGACATACGATAGGTATAATGATCCCTTGGCCATGGATGCTGCTATTGCTTTTTTTGCTGAAAACAATCCATTTTATCGTTTTGAGTATGACTACAACGAAGATCATCATATAGACGTAAAAATTATGTCGATGTTTCTAAATGGTGAGCTTGAAACTGATGAGGATATCAGAACAGCCAAGCGTGAAATGGAGTCTGGGGCTACTGTTGCTGAAATTTTGGAGATGCTAAATGAGTAACATTGATTGGGATTTTATATCAGAACGTGAAGGACTCCGACTGACAGGTTACGTTCCTGATCCTGATGGATCAAAGTCTGGTGTTACAATCGCAACTGGGTTTGATCTGGGTGCCAGAAATGAAGGCGATCTTGAGGGATTGCCTAAAGCTATAATAGAAAAGCTGAAGCCTTACCTCGGTATAAAAGGGGCAGAGGCTCAAAGTGTTGCAAAAAACCTGAAGGTTACTAATAAGCAAGCCACAACGATTGATGAGTTCTCAAAACAAAAAGCTACAGATGCTCTGAAGTCCAAATGGTTAGCAGCTACTGGTGAGTCTTTTGATTCTCTTCCAAAGAACAAAGCCACCGTCGTTGCGTCTGTTGCCTTCCAGTATGGTGATCTAAAAAGCGAAACTCCAAACTTTTGGCGTCAGGTAACAAATAACGACTGGAATGCGGCTCTGAATAATCTTAGGGACTTCGGGGATAAATATCCTACAAGGCGAGGCTTGGAAGCAGATTATTTGGAATCAGGTATGAGCGAGGAAGAACTCGCAGCAAAAAAAAAATTTGAAGACGAGTTAGCAAGGGACGTTCAGTACGGCGTACAAGAAGCCCGGATCTTTGAAGGTAGAGATCGGGGTGATTTCGAGGATTTAGGTACAGAACCCACTGCACAACCTGTAGAATCGCCAACTCCAGAGAGGCCTGTAATTGATGTTGAGGAGCGGGACTTCCCATTCTCTACACAGCCTACCGAAGCTGACAGGGCAGTACTAGAAGCCCCTGTAAAACCTATCGAGAAGTTTGATATTGTAGATGACAATATGCAGATTCAACGCCTACAGCGTAAAATAAAAGACGCTGAAGAGTTTGATATCAAACCCCCTCCTGACTACAAGCCAGAAGAAAGCCCAGAACAAAGGGCAGAGCGTCTTTTGACGCAAGACCTAGAGGATGCTGGTCCTATTACGCAGACGTTGCGTCGTGATCAGTTTGGTCCTGCTGGCGCTGCCATGTTTGCTGGTAATCGTAGCGAGATATGGAGATCTGCATTTGAGCAGGTAAATCCCATGAACGCTTTTGCAGAATTCGTTTCGGATATGATGTTCGATATCGATGATGTTCCTGGGTATGATTTTGCTTCTGACCCACAGTTAAAGGGCAGAGAAGACTCCATGTGGAGATTCTATGATTCTGGGAGTCCTGCTGAAACTGCAAGACGACTAAAGCGCCTAGATGAGGATTTATATATGCAGTCTGTTTTGGCTGCTGGCCCCACCACAGGTGTTCAGATAGCTGCCTCTTTGTTTACCCCTACAACTGCGCTGCCTATTGCGCCGTTGAGGTATATGAGATCTCCAAGTGCTATTAAAAGATTTGCTGCTGGGGGTGCGTTTACCTCAGTTCCAGTGACAGCAGAGCAGTTAATTCTTTCAGAACAGAATGAAACAAGAACTCTAAACGATGTGGCATTAGCTGCTGGCCTAACATTTACTATTGGAGCAACAACCAATGCTGCATTTGGAAAGTTTATGGCAAAGGGCGTTGATGCAAGGACCATTGCCAGAGAGAAAAAGCTAGAAGCAAGATATGGTGATGGAGGGTTTTATGCTGGAGGGACAGGAACAGCAGGGGCGATGCTCAATCCATCACGCTTTGATGATGTTTATGGGGACGGTGCTGCAAGAGTAAGAGCAGAGGCTTTGAACCGTGATGCTGCCAAAGAAACAGGCACCGGCCTTGAGAGATTAGGGTGGAACCCTGTCTTACGTATGCTGAAAAGCAACAACCCTCTAGTTAGGGGAGTTGTTGCTCAAATGGTAGATATGGGCGGCATCATGCAAAAGCGTGTGGATGAAGAGCTTGCCCAAGATACTAGTGTAGAATCGACATTTAGGGCGACATACCTCTTTCCTTTGGTAAAGGCAATTAGAGAAGCTGATGCTCAGTATCTTGCTTATCGAGGTGTTGTTGCTAAGGACAGCGATATATCTAGGTCCATGCAAATTATGGGGCTTCAGATTAAGGACAGATTTAACAGACAATCTGACATCATTACAGAGTTTGAGTTTCGCCAGCGTGTAGGAAGGGCTATGCGTCGAAATGATATTGACCCTATGAATGATGCAGCAAGTCCGTTTGTAAACAATGCAGCAAAAACCTCTAGGGAACTTCTGGATCTTTTGGCAGATCAAGCCACAAGGCTAAGAATGTTTGAGGAACAGGCTCAAAGAGCTTTGGCTTCTGCAAAGGCAATGGATGAGCCTGATCCAAACCTAATTGCTAAACTAGAGCGCAGAATCGCAGATATTAGGAAAAATGGGATTACCGTAAATACCGCAGAAAGCTATCTGCCCAGGATGTATCGTATTGACAAGATTGAAGCTCGATCTGATGAGTTCAAAGCAATCTTGCGTCGTTATGCAAATCAAGAGCTTGGCTTGAGGGGGCGTGATGCAGAAGCATATGTCGATGACATATATGACTCGATAACGAAGTCCAAGCCCTACATCGAGCTAGATGATGCTGTAAGCAATCTAGAAGACGTTATAGCTCCCTCTGGCTCAAAGGCCCGAGAGCTTGAGATCAGAGATGAGCTTATTGAAGAGTTTTTGGAAAGTGATATTGAGGTCATCCTCAGACACCATACCAAAACGATGGGAATGGATATCGAGCTGACCAGAGCTTTTGGCAGCATAGATATGAAGGCTGCTATCGATCAGATTACGGAAGAGTTCCAAAAAATGATCGCCAAGCAAAAAGATCCTGTAAAGAAAGAGGCTCTTCGTAAAGAGATGATGCAAGCCCTGACAGATGTTCGTGGGCTGCGTGACAGACTTCGTGGAACCTATGGGGCATCTAAAGACCCCCACGCAATAAGCAGTCGATTTGTAAGAGCAATGAAATCTTTCAATGTTCTTGTTGGCATGGGTGGAGCTACTGTTTCTAGCATTCCTGATCTTGCCAGAGTTGTTATGGTTGAGGGATTCAAGAATTCTTATGGCAAAGGTCTAAAGGCTGCATTTAGAGAAAACGCAAGGCTTTTGAAGGTTCTGAGAGAAAGAGAACTTAGACAAGCTGGCGTTGCTGCTGACGCTGTTCTTGGCCTAAGAGCGCATGCCTTTGCAGACATGGGTGATGTTTTTGGAAATAGATTTGCTGCCGAAAGGTTTCTAAGCCAAAGCACAAGCGTTATGTTTATGCTGAATGGTTTGAATATCTGGAACCAAGCCCTTAAGGAATTTGCTGGTACTGTTACTGCTTTACGCATGTCAGAAGCCATTATGAGTCCTTGGAACAGCTTAAATAAGGCTGACAAAGAAAAGCTGCTTAAGAATGGAATAGACCAGCAAATGCACCGTCGCATGTTTATGCAGATTGATAGGCATGGAGATCAGGTAGATGGAGAGTGGTTGCCGAATACAGATCTTTGGACTGATGCTCCGGCAAGGCTAAAGTTTAGAGCGGCTCTAAATCAAAATGTAGAACGTATCATTATTACGCCGGGTGCCGGTGATAGAGCGCTATGGACATCTACAGAGCTAGGGTCTTTGATGACTCAGTTTAAATCTTTTGGGCAGGCGGCAACTGTAAGACTTTTGACTTCTGGCCTTCAAGAAAGGGATGGGGCGTTTTGGCAAGGGGCGTTCCTTATTGTCGGACTTGCCGCAATGGTCAATGAAATTAAGAGAAAACAATACGGCATTGATAGGAAAGAAACCTTTGATGAAAAACTTATCAATGCTGTAGACCGCTCTGGGATGCTTGGATACTTCATGGACATTAATAACGCTGTAGAAAAACTCTCAAATTACGGCGTTGGATTGCGCCCTGCCCTTACTCAAGGCAACAGAAACTATGCACCTACACAGGCAAAGATAGGTGCGGTGTTTGGGCCTACAGCTAGTAATGTTATGAATATTGGTGAAATCGTAAAGGATGTTGCTTACGGTAATGCAGATCAAGGAACCCTAGATACACTACGATTTGTCACGCCATTTAGTAATCATCCGGCATTAGATCCTGTTTTTGACAGAATCTACAACCAAGCAAAGTGAATTAACACAGGCAAGACAGAGAGGTATAAGTAAGTATGGCTACGATTTCTATTGCCGATAGTGATGCTCGAGTACAGTACACCCAAGCGGTGACTGCAAACTCGACACAACTTACTATTGATTTTCCTTTCTTCAGCCTTGATGACATTAACGTTATTGTAACCAGCGCTGCTGGCTCTGACACGGTTCTTACTAGAGGCACAGGTACAGGCACTTTTGCTGTAACTGGCACTGCTGTAGATGACGGCTTTTCTGGAGGCAATATTACGCTCGGTGATACCTATAGCGATTCCTCTACAAAATTCACTATCTTTCGCGATATTGCTGTTGTCAGAACAAGTGACTTTCCAACATCTGGGCCATT
>CEPP01018085.1_pt1 | contig 10395 bp, 8 predicted proteins | sample 530521 | NCBI WGS metagenome assembly CEPP01 (sample SAMEA2620256, study PRJEB7988) | marine metagenome | biome: marine biome (ENVO:00000447); feature: surface water layer (ENVO:00002042); material: "saline water (ENVO:00002010), including plankton (ENVO:xxxxxxxx)" | depth 5 m | reverse complement strand
ATTTTTTCGGAGTCACTTACAACCGTTCAGCTAAAATTGGTATTCCCCCTTTTTAACCTGCTGGTTCTACATTTGGCTCTGCAAAAAACGATATCACTGCCTCCTGCCCCGTTATTCTCTGGACCAATGGCCGGAAATATTACGTTCACCCCATGGTTTGAAAAATTACCTTCGGAGGTTCGTTTTTGGTATGTGGTAAGTAAGAAATCAATTTTGGAAAGGTATGCCGACTCTCTTGATCCCTCATTTGTAGAGTTCGCCTGGCAATGGTATGCAGAAAATAACGATCATAAAAAGATGAGTTCCGCTGGCATCGTTATGCGTCACTATTTTGCCTATCAAGGTGTAACTAGCTTTGATCTCCCTTTATTTGTTGAAACACAAAAGTTAATCGTTGCTCTAACGACGAATGTTAGAGGTCTTCGTCCAGCTCTTTGGCTTTATTCTCAGCTAAGAAGGCAAGACATTTATAAAGCATATAGAAAGGGTCTCGATGAGCAAGTTGTGCGCATTGGGGCGGTTCACCGTATTTATCATGACGATATTGTTGAGTTTCGACGGAAAGTTGGCGTTCCTGATCCATTCGATTTTAGCTTGGGCGCAAAGTATATTGGCGCCGATCATGGGCCTCGGAAGCGTAGGTCAGCTTCAAAAAATAGGAAGCTCGAAACCTATGTTAGTACTGATTTTGGAGTAGCACAATTTCGACCAAATATCCGCGCAAAACCTGATGGTTGTTCGGTCTATCAGTTGGTCCCTAAAAACTCTATCCAGTTCGGTGATTATTATTTGACCGCTAAGGCGCTTAGCAAATTTAGGCCTGAGAAACTTTACGAGGTTTATCCAAAAAGCCTTTGGCTGGCACATCAAAAAGACTTCTTGGATCAGCTGTATGAAAAAGGCACAAAGAAAACGAAAGCTACCGCACTACGGATCTTAAACGCATATTTATTCTCATATTTACCCTGGTTCAAAGAGAATCTAGAGCCAGAATTCCAAGTGCCAGAGCGCCTTGAAGAGTTCGATCCTAATGTATTTATTCGACATACGCATTCGTTTACATTGCGCATGGATCCAAACACAGTACTTCCCGTGACTTTTCCAGAGTTTCAAGAAAAATGTCTTGATGTCGGTGCGCCTGGGGGAAAATCGAATGTAAATGCAAAACAGTCGAGTCAAAAAAACATAACAAGCTTCTTTCGGAATTATATCGAAATCGAAGGTCTTTCTATTCACAATCCTATGGATAGTGCCAAGGGCATTAGGGGATTTTCGTACGCAGAATCTCAGAAAAAGAAGCTCGATTATGATTACTGGTGGCTCCTGAGAGAATTTTTATTTGCATTTTCGTCGTGCTCACTGCAGGTTCGTGAGGATATGCTTGATGAAAAGGTAAGCAGCGAGTCCTGGAAAGAAAAGTTTTTGGAGTATTCAGAAAATAAAGATGTGCGGCTCGGAAACGTCAAGTTAGATATGTCTAAGATGGAGGGGCTAGATAACTTTGATCCAACTACCGCTCATGTTTTTTCAACACTCCTTTGTCTTGTGTCTCAGTGCGGTATTCGGTTTTCAAACGCATTTTGGCTGGATGCAAGAACGTTTGACTCATTTCTGAAAGGCGGGGAGAAGGATTCAGATCTGATTAAGCTGTACATTAATACGGACAAGGCAAAGCTAACAACCTTTAATACCCATGTTAAAGTTTCAGTGATGAACCTGTTAATAAGATTGAATCAGATTCGGGGGAGTGTATTCTCTGACGAAGCTGTGTTTTATCAGAACAACAAAAATTCGAAATGGGGTCAGATCGTTCCTCTTTTCAGGTTCAACTCGGAAAAACACAGTGAGTCGGACGATTCCTATTTCAACGACTTCATGGCTGACCTTCTGTACTCATTTCAGTCACTTTTAAATCTAACTGGATTAGATTTTAGTTCATATCTCTATCCAAGTGTCATCGGGCTGACCCAAGATGATTATGAAATTTATAGGGCAACCCGTACTCAGGCTCCTTTTAGAACGTTTGTCATTGATCATTCTGATCGTTACGATGAGATCGAAATTGCGGAGAGGCTCCGTCCTGCCAGTTTGTTTAATTACAAGGCCTCAGTAACGGTCCATGGACTCCGAAAGACCTTCGATAGTTTCATGGCTAACTTTTTCACAAACGAACAAATCAGTGAGATCTGGACCGGTCAATCCCCTGAGATGGTGGGATATTATTCTTCAAATACTGTCGGTGAACACAAATTAGCTAGAACGGTTGCTGAGAGCGTGGGGCTGCCTTTTATAATCGGGAAAGGCAGTAAAGATGCCAATAGAATAGTTAATGAGCTGAAAGAAAAAGGCATTCCTGCCGAATCATTGACGATGTCCTCGATAAATATCGACGACTTTGATCTGAATGATGAGTATAAAAAGGCACCGGATAGAGAAATCAGTGTGAATCGGACACACATCTGCCCATATGGGAATACATGTCCGAAGAAGATAAAAGTCGTCCTTGAAAAGAAATTGTGTGGTATCTGTCCCGCCGCTCTTTCCTTTCCGAGCGATGCCCCGGCTATTGCTGCAACGATTCGAAAAATCGGTGACCAAGTTGCTGATCTTTCAAATTTAATTAATTCCGGAGATCTAACAGATGCCGAGCGGTCAGATTCCCAAGAGGAAAGAATGGACCTAATTGCCAAATTTTCGGCATGGATGGTTCGTCACGATCAGCTCATAAAGATGACTAACGGTGAAATTCTTCTTGGTGAGAATGGATCTGACCACTTTAGGCAGAAGCTTGTTTACAGCAAGCCTGACGTGGACTGGTCAGACGAGAGGAAAAATCTCTGGCGCATCATTGAAACATCCGAAACAAAAACGCTCCAAAGTGAGAGGTTGAAGCTCACTGCACAAAGGTATGCTCGGGAGATGATCTCAAGGATAAATCCAGAGTTGATCGGGCAACTTCAGACACAAATCGATATTGACCCCATAAAGGCGGCGGCTTTGTTTGTAGAAAAAACAGCGCGACTGGAAGGTGTTAGCTTAGATGATGTCGTTAAGTCTATTGAGCACCATAACCATAAAGGTAGTGCGCAATCTCTTAGGCAACTAATTGGAATGACTGATGGGTAATAAAGAGGCTCTTGATAGCCATTGGCGTGATCGTATTAGCAAAGATGCTGCGAACCTTGAGGACATTTTAAAGGAAGAGGTTAAGGTACGAGGTGAGCCTTTCAAAAACATTACCCGGGCAGCTCAATTTGGCGCAAAGAAACTTAAGGAAATGTCGCCAGAAAAAAAGGCGCCAGTTGCTGTGTCGACGCTTACTCGACCTAACTCCGCTTATCGGTCCATTCTAGAGGAATATAGCAGAAAGACTGGGCCGCAAGAGGTTACTGGAAGCGAACGAACAAAGTTTAAACTTGAGATTAGACACAAGAATAATGAAATTGAGAGGCTCAACAAGCAACTTACAACTGCTTTAGAGGACCGGTCTAGAGCTCACCATCGACTCGGGCAAAGTGTTTCTCACGATGCCTCTCAGAAAGCTGTAGAAGCGAGTTTTGCCACTTGGAAAAAAGTTATTGATAAGCTTTTAAAAGAGCTGAAGGGAGCAAAGTTCGATCTACAAAAAAGAACGATCGAAGACGAATTCGGAGTTGGAACTTTGCTAGAAGAGGAGGATTTTCCAGAAGGCTTTTTTGACTGGCTGAAAAGGAATGGCAGATGACCGGTGAGAAAAAACAGTCCGCTCAGGATAGGAAAGCACAAATTCTTGCCGATTTCTTATCGTGGACAGACATGCGAGAAGCGGAAGGTGATTGGGAAAAGTACATTTACAAGACCGGGGATAAGCTAAATCGCAGTGAAATAGCCAACGAACTGTGTTTCGCAAGATCAGCATGGACCTCGAACAAGGAGCTTCAAAACAACCTTTTTGAGCTTGAAGAGAGGCTTAGAGAAGAAGGCAAGCTCAGGCCGGCCAAAGAGAAAGATGCAAAATCATTCAAAGCGGAGTCAGCTCGCAAAGATAGATCGCTTGGTCAAAGTCAATCACGCATTAAAGCCTTAGAACAGCAAAATGCCGCACTCATTGCTGAGCGAGATGATTTGAAACGTAGAGTAGATCGGCTTGAGTTCTTGGAGCATCACATGACAACGAATGGACGGGTTCCTCATTAATGGTGGAATTTGTCCAGCTCGAAACAACTATCCGCTCTGTCCGGTTCAATTCCGCACAGCTGATACTCATGGGCTCGCAGTGCGTTAAGACTGGGAAAAGGATCGTGCTCAGAGCAGCGGGCAGGGGTTGGAGTGAGCCCTTTGAAATAGGGACAACATGGCGAGTTTCCGGGCATAAAACAGAGCAGACCCTTACCAGGGGGGATTACACATTCAAGGAAGAGGTTGTGAACCTTGATTCTGCTGAGCTCATTCTGCGTAACGGTGAAGCATTAATAAGACTTCTCAGCGAAAGCAAGAAGTTCTCAGGAATTGGTCGCGTCAAGGCTCAGAACCTTTGGATCGAATTTGGTGAAAACATATTCGACATCATTGAGCAAGACGATATCGAGTCGCTCAAGCTTATTATCTCGGAGCAGAGTGCCCTTAAGTTGTGTGAGGAGTTCCGAAGCCTAGGTTATATCCGTGCACTTCAGAGCTTGATGAGCAAACCGCTACCGTCGGCTGTTTGTCTAGATCTTGTTAAAGCCTATGGGTGTGATGCAGTTGATCGCGTGAAGGAAGACCCATATCGGCTGCTCACATTCATGCAGAATTGGAGGCGGGTTGATGATATTGCTCGCCATGAATTTGGCATAGACGTTTCAGATAGCCGCAGGATGAGGGCCGCTGTTAATGAGGCGCTATTGTCCAGGTTCAATTCCGGCAACACGGCTGCGAACCTTAAGCAGGTCAAAGCTACGATAGAAAATACGATTTCAATGAATTCGCAATTCGTTGAAAAAGCGTTGGAGGTCGAGGGGCGGAAACTGTTTAAGAAGAGTGAGCGACTGGTTCATCCGATTGGTCCATGGCTCATGGAAACAATAATTGCCGAGAAAATCGTCGCACGACTTAAACAGCGCTCTCACGGTCCGGAATCTATAGACCACATTGATGCTGCGATCGATGCTTACGAAAACGAAAATTTCATTGATCTCACGACAGAGCAGCGAGATGCCATTGTTTTAAGTGCCAGAGCGTCTTTCAGCCTTATTCTTGGCGGCGCAGGTTGTGGAAAGACAACCGTCCTTAAAGGCGTCTATAAAGCGCTTGAAAGCGATACGGCTGGTGTGCGGATTCATCAGATAGCGCTCTCCGGACGTGCAGCTCAGCGGATGCAGGAGAGCACAGGTTTTCCGGCCAGGACAATTGCGGCATTCCTGCAGGGTCAGGAAGTTAAAGTCGAGGATCTGGGGCCAGAGGATGTTGTTGTCATCGATGAGGCTTCGATGGTTGACGTCATCAGTGCTTATTACTTGATGCGCCGGATACCAGATTGTGTCCAGATTATATTAGTTGGTGACCCTGAGCAGCTTCCACCCGTCGGTCCTGGGCTTTTTTTGCATGTCTTGGCTGATCACCCAGGAATCCCAAAAACAACGCTGAAAGTGGTTAAAAGGCAGGCTGAAAATAGCGGTATCGTTGCTGTTTCGAGTGCCATAAGAGATCACCGGGCTCCGGATTTCTGCCACCAAGACATTGACTTCTGCTCGTGCGGTAACTCTGTGCTAAATTCCCGCGCCGCTGATGCATACTTTGCGCTCGGTGGAACGGGCGAAGATTTCTCAACTATTGTCGTTTGCCCCACCAAGAGCGGCGCAGGGTCAACGGCTGAAATCAACGCACAAATTATCAATCGCTTAAAACAGGATCGGCCCAGGGTCCGCACGTTGTCGATAACAAGTTCCGGACTGGAAGTCGTCGATTTGACTATCAATTTTGTGCCAGTAAGGCTCGGTGATTTGGTGCTTGTCAAGAAGAACGATTACACGCTAAACGTCCGAAATGGCTCGCTCGGTAAAATTACGCGTGTTGCGGAGGACGAACCTGAAGACAACAATTCGATAGCGTGTTGCATTGAAGTGGATGGTCGAGAAGTGGAGTTCCCGGTTGGGAAACTCGACATCATAGATCACGGGTACGCAGTCACGGTCCATAAGGCCCAGGGAAGCCAAGCCCATACTATTATCTTCCCGGTTCGGAAATCACGACTGCTTGATAAAAGCCTTGTGTATACGGCTATTACTCGCGCCCAGTCTCGATGCCATATTCTCGGTGACTACGAAGCTTTTGAAGTTGCTGTTAAGAGGCCATCAAAGGCTACGAGCCGAGTGGTAGGTTTGAGTGTTGCTCTAGAGCAAAGTGGAATCTTAGAAGTTCACTTGAGGGGCTAAATTTTATGGATACCCATGGTGACCTTCTCCCCTCTAGCTTTCTTCCAGATCAGCCTGCTCTTGGTTGATTATGGCGAAAATGTCCTTCGGCTCTACATCGTCTTTGAGCGAGTAACATTCAACCAGAAGTGTTAAAGGGTGAATGCCCATTGTTGCTGCCAGATCTTCGATCTTGTCGAGCGTCGGATTTTTAAGACCTCTTTCCAGCTCGCTCAAGTACGTCCGACTGCTAACTCCTGTGAATGCCTCTTGAGACAGTCCTTTGGCTTTTCTCTGCCGTCTCAGCGCTTGCCCGAATGCGTGGTGCAGTTCCATGCCGACCCCTGAAGGAAAAGGGCCATGACACCGGATTGCACGCTATAGCACTACAAACTATAGTGTGCATTTTGGAGGAAAACGTATGTTCATGACTCAAAATCACACGGAAGAGCTGCTAGGTCGACCATTTGGTCGTGAGCATTTTTGGAGCCGCGTCGAGCTTGCATACGACGATATTTGGTTTTATGTAAGCACAGGCTACACTCGGGTGGGAGGCAAAGTGCGTCGCTATTATCTACTTACCAAACCCTCTGACCTGGTGGCACTGATTGATGAGAGTAGAGACACGTTCTGGATTGAACGGGTAATGATTGTTACACCGCCATGGATGAACGGCACAGGGAGCTGGCAGATGTCTCAGTTGAAGGAGCTGATTGCAGTTGCTGACAGTTCTGATCTGATTTCGATTGATTATATATATCAGTTTACAAACGACTTATGTTACGCGACCAGAGATATGTCAGAGATCAACGCGCTCAGCTGGCGCCAGACTCTGTATTCCGAAGAAAAGCATGCATTTCCGGATGATAGCGAACGATAGCGCAGCGGAGGAGTTGGGAACTCATGCGTACAAAGATCGAATCTGACGGGGAGAATTTTTTTGTCCCTATTCCTGCGGAGATCATGGACCAGGTAGGGTTTGAGCCAGATCAACACCTCGAAATTACTGTTTCGGAAAGCAATATCGTCCTTGAGGCAGTGATTGAAGACCCGAGCGATTCTCACTTGAAAAGATTGATCAGCTTGGTACATGCAGAGGCGTTGGAGCTTTTCGAAGGTGATGTCGTAGCGAAAAACAGATGGATGACCCTGCCACAGGCGCCGTTAAGCGGCAGAAAACCCTCTGAAATGCTCCGGTCTGAACCAGACGTCGAGGCCCTTAGACTTTTAATCGGACGCCTGGAGCATGGATCTATACCATAGCAGGAGTTGAAAAGGAGCAAGATATGGCGCCTGAGAATCCTTCTACGGTACTGGCCAAAGCAACTATGCGAGCAGCATTTGCTCTGGACATCAACGAAATGCAGCTTGCGAGAATCTTGGGCGTCGATGAAAAATGTCTGGGGACCGAAATTGATCCTGCGAGCTGGCTAGGACAAAGGGCTCAGAAATTAATCCGAATCTACCAGTATTTATCTGCCAGAGCTGGAAACGACGATGCTGGGGTGTCCCAATGGATGAGGACGAGTAACAGGCGGTTCGGTTGTAGTCCCAGAGAGCGACTACAGAAAGCGGAGGGATTGGACGAAGTTATGGCCTATTTGGAGTCCCTTTTATAGGAGGGCCGGCAAACGTGGCCTGGCCGCGAGGGCATTGCCTTCAGTTGATCCAAGCTCGTAGGCTCAGAACCGGCTCCAAATCGCATGGGTCCAGAAACTGCCTGGTTTACCAGTGGCTCCAGTTCAGTCAGTTTCTTGCCGTTCATCGACCGGGTCTTCCTTTGACAAGTAGATTAGCTTGCTAAGCATGCTGTCAGCTGCGGCAGCGATCTAAAAAGGACTGCATCCATTCATTCTCCTGTGTGGATGGCTTAAGCCTGTACTTTTTCAGGATACGGAAGAACCGAGCCACGTAACTGCATTGTCCAACAGGCGGCAACCACTGAATAGGACTGCGGGCCCCTTTACTCTCTATAACAATATAAAATATCCCAAATGATCGTATGAGTGAGTGAATAAGCGTTTTTAGGTTTAGTAAGCATACTAATCTAAAATCCTAAAAGTTAGCTGAAAGAAACCATGGCGTGACTTCTGTTCATGTAGTAGCACGCAAAAAATCACCCCACTTTTGCGTCCACTCTGTTTTCAAAGCGGACCTTTCTGGACGTTCAGTTAAGCTCAAGCTCTTAAACAAAAGCGAACATTCGAGTCGGGGCTTTTCTTCACAGACTCCAGGCCAATCAAAGTCCTTTCATCCACTATGATTCGCAAAGCAAATTTTTGACGCTGAATGATTCCATGGCAGAGGTGTTCGTGCTCGGTTGAGCTATTGATTCCTCATTTCATCCTCAAGCTGCCGATATCAGGTACTCATAGCAAATTACACATAGGGGATGGTCACAGATTATTTTCGGTCTTAGAGCGCGAGTAATAAAAGGCCGGTGCAAATAACTGCAGAGCCTATAAGGCGCCTGCCCGTGTTCGATTTTTCACCAAACCAGTAAATGGAAGCGAGCGTTGCGAGCACAATTCCCGTATTCGAATAGGCAACGACCTCCGCGGAAGGTAAGAAGCGCATGGCATGGATAACCAGTGCATAGGCAAGGCCTACGCACAGCCCACCAATCACGATGATCGGAATTGGCAGTCTTTGTGGCGGCGTCCAGCGGCCTGTCTGGCGTCGCAGTGCCAGAGTCAGCACCAGGAAGGCGGCGCTGTATCCCACGGATACAAAACCGATGATCGCGGCGAACCCGGGTAGTTGGCCGGTCGCCAGTTTGTCGGAAATGGAGTAGACACTGGTGCAAAGCATCGCCAGAAGCGCCCAGGGAATGGCTGCCCTTTCGCCCTGCCCGGGTTGGCTGCCCGCCAGAATCATCAGCCCGGCAACACTGACCAGAATACCCAGCCAGCCCGTCAGGCTGGGCGAGTCACCGGTCAGTATCAACCACCATAGCGCAATCAGAACCGGCGAACTCCGCACCAGAGGGTACACCATGGCCACGGGCGCGTGTTTGTAGGATTTCCACAAACCAAAAAAATACAGGGCGTTTGCGCTGGCGGATATGGCCATCAACCCCAGAAATTCCGGTGACCAGGCATCCGCCTGCCACAGTGCGTAAAATCCCCAGGGCGCCAGCATTACCAGGTGCGCCAGCAATGCCCACCACAGCGGCCAGGCCGCACCGGGCTGGTGCCTGGCGATCAGATTCCAGAGCACATGCATCAATACCGATGCGGCCAGCGCGGCGGTGGCGCTGATCATGCCGGGGAAAGGCTGGTTGTGATGTCGAAGCAAAGTCCGTCCGCTGCCGGCGTCACGTTGTTCGGCAGAGCGCTGGCATTTGCCATCAGCCAGCAGTCGGTTTCGTGGCCCAGATGGGTCAGCCAGCCCTGTTCTGCGCCGCTTTGCTCAATCATGGCCAGTGCAGCGGTGACATCGTTGTGGTTCTGCGGTGCTTTGCCCGAGACATCGGCGGGTGGGTGGCTGCAATCCACCGCTATGTGGCCCGGGCGCCATTGCCTGAGATAGTCGGCCGACTCCTCCGGCAGCCCAAGGGTATCTGTCAGATAAGCGAACCGGGCGCCGTTGCGGTGGGCGATGGCGTAGCCGAAGGTGAGTTTGGAGTGGTTCAGCGGCATAGGGGTCAGGCTGAACTCTCCCAGTTCCAACGCCTGAAACGCGCTCAGATCGGAGATGTCCAGAATGCCGGGGTGCTTGAACAGATCGGTGAAGCCATCGGGATCTGGTGGCCCATAAACCGGTATTGACTCGCCTTTGCCCCAGCGCAGGTGCAGCAATCCCTGAACGTGGTCCGGATGGTAGTGGGTCAGCACAATGGCACTGAGCTCACCCGGCTCGAAGCGATCGTGCAGGTCCATCAGGCCGGCATCCAGCAGTATTTTGTGGTTGCTGTCTTCAATCAGTGCCGAGCAGGGCCTGCGAACGTGCCTGTGGTTAGTCTTTGCCCGCTGGCAGGCGGGGCAGGTGCAGCCAAAACGGGGCACACCGCCGGCGCCGCCGG
>CEPP01003838.1_pt1 | contig 10397 bp, 12 predicted proteins | sample 530521 | NCBI WGS metagenome assembly CEPP01 (sample SAMEA2620256, study PRJEB7988) | marine metagenome | biome: marine biome (ENVO:00000447); feature: surface water layer (ENVO:00002042); material: "saline water (ENVO:00002010), including plankton (ENVO:xxxxxxxx)" | depth 5 m | reverse complement strand
TACGCGGTCCCCCTCCCCCGCAAGCGGGGGAGGATCAGTTATTCATAGCCGTGGGCGGCCTCGTTGATGACCTGTGAGGGCATGTTCGAGAAGTCGACCGCGACCGGACCGGCCAGCTTGGCCTGAAGGGTGCGGATCACGTGGGTCATGCGGCGGCGGACTTCGCGCTCCGACTCGGAGCCCGAGTCCAGGCTGAGCGGGGCGAGGCAGAAGTCGATGATGCCGTCGGTCGATTTGATCGGTTCCATGGGTGGGTTCCTTGCTTATTCAGCGGCGACGAACTGGGCGGTTTCGGTCGAGTCCTTGAGCGCCGTGGTCGAGGACTGGCCGTTCGAGATGACGGTGGCGACCTGGTCGAAATAGCCGGTGCCGACCTCGCGCTGGTGACGGGTGGCGGTGTAGCCGGTGGCCTCGTTGGCGAACTCGCGCTGCTGCAGCTCGGAATAGGCCGCCATGCCGCGGTCGCGATAGCCCGAGGCCAGCTCGAACATGCCGTTGTTGAGGCTGTGGAAGCCAGCCAGGGTGACGAACTGGAACTTGTAGCCCATGGCGCCCAGCTCGCGCTGGAACTTCGCGATGGTGGCCTTGTCCAGCTTGGCCTCCCAGTTGAAGGAGGGCGAGCAGTTATAGGCCATCAGCTTGCCGGGGTGCTTCTTCTGGATGGCCTCGGCGAACTTCTTCGCATCGTCGAGATCGGGGTGGGAGGTCTCCCACCACAGCAGGTCGGCGATGTTGGCATAGGCGAGGCCGCGGGCGATGCAGTGGTCAAGGCCGGTGCCGGGCTTGAGGCGGAAGAAGCCCTCGGGCGTGCGGTCCTCGCGGTTGATGAAGGGATGGTCGCGCTCGTCGACATCCGAGGTGATCAGCTGGGCCGATTCGGCGTCGGTGCGGGCGACGGTGATGGTCGAGGTGCCCATGACGTCGGCGGCCAGACGGGCGGCGACCAGATTGCGCTCGTGCGCCTGGGTCGGGATCAGCACCTTGCCGCCGAGGTGGCCGCACTTCTTCTCGGAGGCCAGCTGGTCCTCGAAGTGGACGCCGGCGGCGCCCGCCTCGATGAAGGCCTTCATGATCTCGAAGCTGTTCAGCGGCCCGCCGAAGCCGGCCTCGGCGTCCGCGACGATCGGGGCGAACCAGTCGCGCTTGGCGCCGCCCTCGGCGTGCTCGATCTGGTCGGCGCGCTGCAGGGTGCGGTTGATGCGGCGGCACAGTTCCGGCGCGGCATTGGCGGGATAGAGGGACTGGTCCGGGTACATGGCGCCGGCGGTGTTGGCGTCGGCGGCGACCTGCCAGCCCGAGAGGTAGATGGCCTTGAGGCCCGCGCGGACCATCTGCATGGCCTGGTTGCCGGTCACGGCGCCCAGGGCATTGATGTAGGGCTCGCTGTGCAGCAGCTCCCACAGGCGGTCGGCGCCGCGCTGGGCCAGGGTCTGGGCCGGGGTCACCGAGCCGCGCAGGCGCAGGACGTCTTCCGGCGTATAGGGGCGTTCAATCCCGTCAAAGCGGCCCTTGGGCGACGGCACCAGATCGGCGAAAGTGGTCATGGGTAGTCCCTCGTCTTGGATGCAGGCGGCGCGCGGCCACCGGTTGCGAGGAAGGAAACACGCGACAGTCACGATTGATACACGCCGAGCGGTCGCATTCCTGACATTTCGTCACATCATGACACTTGCATCTCAGTCATAATATGACAAGCTGCAGCCATGGATCAGGCGCCGGATCGCAAGCTGTTTCTCGGGGGGCGCCTCAAGCGATTGCGGCGCGAGCTGGACCTGACGCAGACGGCCATGGCCGCCGACCTGGGCGTTTCCCCCAGCTATCTCAATCACATAGAGCGGAACCAGAGGCCGGTGACGGCGCAGCTGCTGCTGCGACTGGCCGAGACCTATGACGTCGACCTGCGCGCCCTGAATCAGGGAGGCGTCGGCGAGGCCGAGCTGGCCGAGGTGTTCGCCGACCCCCTGTTTGCCGGGATCAGCGTGCCCCGCCATGAGATGCTGCAGCTGGGCGAGGACCTGCCGGGGGCGGCCGAGGCCCTGATCCGGCTCTACCGGTCGCTGGCCGAACAGCGCAGCCGCAGCCGGATCGAGGCCGAGCACGGCGGGGTCGAAACGGGCACGCCGTCCGACTGGGTGCGGGACCACATCCAGTCGCGCAACAACCATTTCGCCGAGCTGGATACGCTGGGCGAGGCGCTTCATGCCGCCCTGTTCGACCCGGCGGGGGGGGTGCACGACAGCTTTGAGGCGGCGGCGCGCGCGCGGCTGGCCACGCGACACCATCTGACCGTCAAGGTGATGCCGGCCGAGGTGATGGTCGAATGGACGCGGCGGTTCGATCCGCACCGGCGGCGGTTGCTGCTGTCGGAGACGCTGGGGCCGTCGTCGCGGGCCTTTGCCGTCGCCTATCAGCTGGCCCTGAGCGAGCAGGGGGCCGAGCTGGAGGCCATGACCGGAGCCGCGCGACCGCCGGATGATGCGACCCGGCGGCTGTTGAAGGTGTCGCTGACCAACACCCTGGCGGCCGCGACCCTGATGCCTTACGGCCCGTTTCAGGCGACGGCCGAGGACACCGCCTATGACCTCGGGCGGCTGACGGCCCGGTTCGGCGTGTCGTTTGAACAGGCGGCGCACCGGCTGACCACCCTGTCGCGGCCCACGGCGCGGGGGGTGCCCTTCTTCCTGATGCGGGTCGATCAGGCGGGCAATATCTCCAAACGCTATGCCTCGGGGGCGTTTCCGTTCTCGCGCTTTGGCGGGGCGTGCCCGCGTTGGCGGCTGCATGCGGCCTTCCGCACGCCCGGGCGGATCGTCACCCAGATCATCGAGACGCCGGAGGGCGGGCGCTGGTTCACCCTGGCGCGCACGGTCGGGCGGCAGGGGGACGGAGCCGACGACGGCGGGCAGGATCTGGCCATCGGACTGGGGTGCGAGCTGAAGCATGCGCCGCGGCTGGTCTATAGCCGGGGCCTCGATCTGGCCGCGCCCGAGGTGACGCCGATCGGCCCGGCCTGCCGGCTGTGCCTGCGCCACCCCTGCGCCGAACGCGCCGCCCCGCCGCTGGACCGGCCGCTGGCGGTCGACGACTGGACCAAGTCGGTCAGCCCCTATCCGTTTGAGGCGGTGTGACTCTACATCCGCTTCCCCGACGGAGGTCGGGGTCCAGGAGGGTGGGCGAACCGTCTGCCTGTGGCTCTGGGCCCCGGCCTGCGCCGGGGAAGCGGAAGGGGTGTGGGGTATGGCTGACGGTCCAAGGTTCTTCACAGCGAGCACAGCGAAGAGAAGCCACGGAGGACACAGGGGGGGGCGTGCGGGGGGCGGCGGCCGCCCTTTTCATCTCCTCCCCATTGCATGGGGAGGTGGCGCGACGCGCAAGCGTCGTGACGGAGGGGGCGGCGGTGCGGGTGAAGGTTTCGGATTGTCATCCCGGAAATCGCGTCAGCGATTATCCGGGACGGTGCTCCTGTGGTTATGGGCATCCCGGAAGACGGAACGGCTGTCCGGGAGACGGGCGGATGGGGCGGGCCGTCTCCCGGACAATCGCACAAGCGATTTCCGGGAGGGATGGAGTGCAGGGACCGCCGTCCCGGATCGCCCCTGCGGGGCGTCCGGGATGACAAAGGGTGCGGGATCGCTACTCCGGTGCAGCCTCAAGCTTGTGCCGCAAGGCTTTGAGGCGGCCCTGCATCACCCAGACGCCGATGACCCAGTAGACCATCAGCAAGAAGGTGCCTGCGACCTTGTGGAAGGGCGCCGGCTTCACAATGGCGGCTGTCAGCCCAACGCCGCTTTCGCCGCCTCCAGCGCCTCGGCCATGGCGGTCTTGAGGCGGTCGGGGGCGAGGATGCGGACCTGATGGCCCCAGGTGAACAGGTGCCAAGCCAGTTCGCGCATGCCCGAGGCGGTAAAGCGCACCCGCACCGAGCCGTCGGGCAGGTCCTCGAGCGTCTGGGTGGGGTGCCAGCGCCAGGCGCGGGCCTCGTCCGCGCCCTCGGGGAGGACCAGAAGCTCCACCTGCTCGACCTCGTCCTGATAGATGCCGAACGAGCGGGAGGCGAAGGCCTGGAGGTCGAAGCCCTCGGGCGGGCGGGCGGTGCCCTCCTCGACCGTGATGGCGCTCATCCGGTCGAGGCGGAAGGTCTGGATGCGGCCGCTGTCGCGGTCGGCGGCAACCAGATAGTTGGCCCGGCCGAACATCAGGCCGCAGGGGGTGACGATGCGGCGGCGCGAGGGGGCGCCGGGGCGGCTGTAGACAAAGCCCAGCGGCCGCTCGGCCAGCACAGCGTGGCGGATGGGGGTCAGCTCGGCCTCGTCCGCCGTGGGGCGCGGGCCGGCCTGGACGGCGATGGTCTCGGCCCGGACGAGGGCCTCGAGATCCGGCGCCAGACGATTGAGGGTGGTCGAGCGCATGGCCGATTTGATCTTGCGCTCCAGCCCTTCCAGCGCGGCGGCCCGGCCCGGTTCGCCCGACAGCCTGAGGCCCGACGAGGCCTTGGCCAGTTCGACCAGTTCGCCGGCGGTGGGGGCCTGTTCAAAGGCGGACAGGCCGCCGCGAATGCGCCAGCGCTTGTGCGGGGGGTCGGAGACCTCCTCAACCGCCGGGAACATCATCAGGACCGCGTCGCGCATGCGTTCGGCCGTGCGGCGGCTGACGCCGAGGTCACGCGCCATGTCGTCGAGCGACAGACCTTCGGAACTGGCCGCCAGACGGCGGGCCAGGTCGAGGATCAGCGCTGCCTTGTCATGCCGCATGGAGGCTCCGGATGCCTACGACCGTTTCTGACGTATGTGTGCGCCATTCTAGCCTTGTCATCAAGCGCCGGAGCGATCCGGCCCCGCCAAACAAGGATCAGACCCATGTTCCAAGCTTCCCCCACCCCCCGCCCGACCCGCCTGGCCGGCCGCTATCTGACCGTGCCGTGCGACGCCGATGGCTGCAGCGATCTGGCCGTCATCTGGGACCGGCTGGAGGAGCAGGTGGTCGATGTGATCCACCTGTCGGCGACCGCGGGCTATACGGTTGAGGACCAGCTGTGGGACGAGGCCCGCTGGACCCCCGGCATCAGCGATCAGGACCGCTGGATCCCGGCCATGGCCGCCTGATCCCAAAAGATTACGGGAAGGCCCCAGTTCTATTTCTGTTCCAGATACTATATATGACCATAGGAAGGAGGAGCTTTATGGCAGCTTGGTCACCAGCAATCGCTAACGAGTTCATCCGACTGGCCACCGACGACGGTAAGGGCCTGACGCAGATGCAGCTTCAGAAACTCGTCTACATTGCCAACGGCTGGAGCTTGGCAATCCGAGGCGAACCGCTCACCGCTGATAGTCCTCAAGCTTGGACATATGGACCCGTATATCCCGAACTCCATAGGGCGTTGCGATCCTATGGACGGGACGAAGTTTCGCGGGAAATCAGGAACTCGGAGTTCATTCCCGGAATGTTCGAGGATGAACAGAACGTCCCGGCGAGAGCCGCTCTAAGTGGCGACGAAAGAGCAATTGTAACGCGCGTATACCGGGACTACGGGAAGTTTCATGCCTTTCAGCTATCTGCGCTTACCCATCGTGACGGAACGCCTTGGACTCAAGTTTACAACGGCGGGCTGGGCAAGTTTGACGACATTCCCTCAAATATGATCCGAGACCATTTTGTCGAACTCGCGAGAACCGGAAGAGCATCAGCTAACGCTTGAGGATATTGACGTAGGGGTAGCTGCTGTCGAGGACATTGATAGCCCGGACCCCCACGACCTCATGGAAAGAATGGCCGTCGAGAAGGCAGGCCTAGAGTTGAAACTCGCCCGCTCACGTATCAAAAACGTGGCGGCGGATCGACGAATGAGAAAGACATACGCTGGGCGGATCCTCCGATATCTGGAGGTGTATTCCATCGTTGTGGCCGTTCTGGTTGTCACTTCAGGCTTTGGGCTTTTTGGATTTGATCTTCCGATCGAAGTTCTGGCGTCTCTGGTTGGGAGTACCGCATTGGCGGCCATTGGCCTTGTAGGGTTCATTGCCCGCGGGTTGTTCAAGCCGCCTCCTGAAAGCTCGAACTAGGGATTGTCTGATCCCTTGCGATCCGGGGCCGGGGCCGCTAGCCCTCATCGGCTTACGGAGGACAGACCTGTATGACGACGGCCCACCAGGACGGCGCCCGCCTGATCAATGAGGCGGTCGAGGCTTTCAAGGCCCGCGACCGCGACACCACGGCTGACAAGCTGGCGCGGGCGATCAAGGCCGATCCGCCGATCGGGACGAAATGGGCCTCGGTCTCGCGCCTCGCGGCGACCATGGGCGAGGTGTCGATCGCGCTGGCCGCCGCACGCCGCAATATCGCCGCGGCGCCGACGCCGGAGTCGCGTCAGGCCTATGCCAATCTGCTGAGCCAGAACGGGCGGTCGGAAGAGGCCCTGCGCGAGGCCCAGGCGCTGGTGCGCGAGCGGCCCAATGATCCGGCGGCGCTGCACTTTCTGGCGACCTGTCAGGTGCAGTTCGGGGACAATGAGGCGGCGATTGCCAATCTGCGCCGCATTCTGGACCTGCCGACCGTGGCGCTGGGGGCGGAGAACGCCTGGGCGGTGCTGGCCGGCATCAAGAAGTTCACGGCCGACGATCCGGACATTCCGGCCATGGAGGCGCTGGCCGCCCGCATCGGTCACGCGCCGGAGCGGCGGCTGAACCGGGTGGTGCTGCTGTATGCGCTGGGCAAGGCCTATGACGACACCGGCCAGACGGACAAGGCGTTCGCCGCCTTTCACGAGGCCGGGCAGCTGCAGATGCCGGACAGCACCTTTAACGCCGACCAGTCAGACCTGTTCGTCGATCAGGTGGTGAGGGGCTATGACCGCGCCTTCATCGACAGCCTGCCGAAGAGCGACATCGACAGCGACCGGCCGATCTTTATCCTGGGCCTGCCGCGCTCGGGGACGACCCTGGTCGAGCAGATCCTGGTCAGCCACTCGGCGGTCCATGACGGGGCCGAGGTCAATCTGTTCCGCCACGCCGCCATGTCGGTGCAGGGCTATACGCCTGACGCCGTGCGCGCCGCCTTTGCCCAGCCGGGCGGAGAGACTTTGGCCACCCGGATCGGCCGGGCCTATCTGCACCTGATGGATGAACGCTTCGGCACCGAAGGGCGTGTGATCGACAAGACGCTGAACCAGACGCGGTTTCTGGGCCTGATCCATCAGTGCCTGCCGAATGCGAAATTCATCTGGCTGCGGCGTCATCCGGCGGGGATCGCCTGGTCGTGCTTCCGCACCCGGTTCGTCAAGGGCGCCGACTGGACCCGGTCGCTGACCGACATCGCCCGGCATTTCCGGGGCGAGGACCGGCTGCATGAACACTGGACCCGCGTCCTGCCGCCCGAGACCCTGCTGACCGTGCCCTATGAGCAGCTGGTCGATGATCCCGACACCTGGATGAGGCGAATTCTGGATCACGCGGGGCTGGACTGGGAGGATCAGGTCAAGGACTTCCACGCCACCGACCGGGCCGTGACCACCGCCAGCTTCGCCCAGGTGCGCCAGCCGCTCTATGCCTCCTCCAAGGCGGCGTGGAAGCGGTATGAGGCGCCGATGAAGCCCTTCTTCGACACCTATTACGGGCCGGGTATCAACTACGACACGCCGTAGCGTTCGCGCATGGTGGCGATCGACCAGTCGATCAGGGCGGTCAGCCTGTCGCGGTCCACATCGGCCAGCCGGTTGAGATAGAGGCACGACACGCTGGTCTTGTACTTGCCCAGTCCGTCCATCAGATCGGGCCGCTCGGCAAAACCCGGCATGATGTAGAGCGTCAGGTTCGCCTTGCGCGGCGAGAAGCCGATGATCGGCCAGTTGGCGGGCTTTTTGGTCGTGTTGACATAGGTATAGCGGTCATAGCCGACGATCGACGGGCCCCACATGACGGGGTCGCAGCCGGTGCGCGCGCGCAGCAGGGCGTCCAGCTCGATGCCGTCCGCCCGCCGGCCCGCATGGGGCACGGCATTGAGGAAATCCTCGACCGAGGCGTCGGTCGGCAGTGTTTTCAGCCCGGACATGGGTCAGCCTCAAGGGAAATGTTGCGAGCGGCAGGCCACCTATCGCCCCCAGTGGATCGTCTCACGCTCAGGGATACGGCTCAAGGATGCCCGCACCGCATCCCCTGAAAACAAGGACCGGACATAGGGTTGATCCTGCGGCTCGAACCGCAAAACAATCAGATCCACACAACGAGGGTCAGCTGAGTCTACCTGTCTCGGCAGATAACCAAGCTGCCTAATGAGGACCGGAAGTCGATGGCGTGACAATGCGGAGTGTCGGTAACCTGTCATCCCATCCTCAAGCACGACCAGGCTTCCATCGTTCAGGCGAATGCTCACTACGGAGTGATCAACGAGTTTATTGGGATCAAAGCTTCTATAGGGGCGGACCATCTCGCAGCTGACTTTCAGGCTGGTGATTTCCGATAGCGAAGTGGTTCGGAGTTCGGAGAAGATGCCCTGACGCCAGACCAGCCGGTCCGCGTAAAGCGCCACGCCATTTCGCGAAGCGGCTAAGCTGGTGCTGAGACTGATCAGCGCCACAACTGCCAGCCCTCCCCAGCTCCAGACCCAGCGGGGTCTGAAGTCTTCGGTAGCCAGAATGACCACCACAAGGCTCCAACCTAACAAGGCATAACCGACAACCTCCACCCACTGCGATGAATGCTGCCAACCAATAATTGGCGCCCCCACAAGCTCCGACTGGAACCGGGACCATGGCCCCCAGTTTTGGGCTGTACCTTGCACCATGCCCACAAATGCAACGACGCCCACGGCAGCCGCCCAGCGACGACCGCGCCAGACCGACCTGTTTGCAGGGTCAGCCCTCTTGGTCGTCAGCTCGGACATGGGTCAGGCCCTCCCCTGAGGCGCATCATCGTCGGCCATTTCGAATCCGGCAAACTCGAATCCGGGCGCCACGGTGCAGCCGACGAGGGACCAGTCGCCGAGACTTTCGGCGGCCTGCCATTTACCGGTCGGGACGATGATCTGGGGCTGCTGGCCCGCCTCAATATCCGGGCCCAGGATCAGGCGACCGATACCGTCGATGTCCAGCGCCAGCGGGGCCCCGACATAGTGGTGCCAGATCTCGGTCGCGTCGACGCGGTGCCATTTCGACCGCTCGCCCGCACACAGCAGGAAATAGATGGCCGTGCCCACCGAGCGCCCGTCGACCGTGCGCGGATCGCGAAAGGTCTCGCGGTAGTGGCCGCCCTCGGGGTGCGGCGCGAGGTCCAGCAGGGCGATGATGTCGGCGGGGGTCATGGGCGTGAGACTATCCCCCCGCTCATCCCGGCGGAAGCCGGGACCCAGAAAGAACAGCGGCCACACGGCTGGCCGTTCCTGCCTCGGCCAAAGAACTGGGTCCCGGCTTCCGCCGGGATGAGCGGAGATTTGGAGGTGTTACGCCGCTCGCGATGCCGCGACCCTCAGCAGACCTGCCACGCTGATGTCTTCGTCGAGGTCGGGCCAGTGGATGCCGAGGCCGGCGGCCGCCGGTTCCCAATGGGCGCGTTCGGCCAGTGAGGCTGCTTTCAGGCGCGGGAACCAGTCGAGGGGGGCGGCCAGTCGACGTCCGTCGTGGAGGCGCACGATCAGTTCGGCGTCGGTGACCTCGACGTCGGCAACCCGCTCATCAATTTTGACGGCCGAAATAGCCATTCCAAGCCTCCAGAAAGCCGTCACGCTCCTCCGCAACCTTGCGGGCAAGCTCGGCCATCTCCTTCGCAGAATAGCAGATATTGCGGGCTGCCGCGACTGGCGACAGCCAGAACTTGGCCGAGCAGCCTGCCTTGTCGATGTGGATGTGTGGCGGCTCGAACCCTTCATTCGAGAAGAAATAGAAGCGGTAGCCGTTCCAGCGGAGCACCGTCGGCATGGCTAAAGCCCCTTCACGATCCCTTCGACCATCTTCTTGGCGTCGGCGAAAAGCATCATGGTGTTGTCGCGGAAGAACAGCTCGTTCTCGACGCCGGCGTAGCCGCTGCCCATGCCGCGCTTGATGAACAGGACTGTGCCGGCCTTTTCGACGTCGAGGATGGGCATGCCGTAGATCGGCGACTGGGGGTCGGTCTTGGCAGCCGGGTTGGTGACATCGTTGGCGCCGATGACGAAGGCGACGTCGCAGGAGGCGAACTCGGCGTTGATGTCCTCCAGCTCGAACACCTCGTCGTAGGGGACGTTGGCCTCGGCCAGCAGCACGTTCATGTGGCCGGGCATCCGGCCGGCGACGGGGTGGATGGCGTATTTGACCTCGACCCCCTCCTCCTTGAGCTTGTCCGCCATTTCACGAAGGGCGTGCTGGGCCTGGGCCACGGCCATGCCATAGCCGGGGACGATGATGACCTTCGACGCGTTCTTCATGATGA
>CEPP01020342.1_pt1 | contig 10496 bp, 10 predicted proteins | sample 530521 | NCBI WGS metagenome assembly CEPP01 (sample SAMEA2620256, study PRJEB7988) | marine metagenome | biome: marine biome (ENVO:00000447); feature: surface water layer (ENVO:00002042); material: "saline water (ENVO:00002010), including plankton (ENVO:xxxxxxxx)" | depth 5 m | reverse complement strand
CGACGCGCGCCTGCCCGACGGGTCGCGCGTCAACGTCATCGCCCCGCCGCTGGCCATCGACGGCGCGACCCTGACGATCCGGAAGTTCAAGAAAGACAAGCTGACGATGAAGAATCTGGTGGAGTATGCCTCCATCAGTCCCGAGGGCGCCCGGGTGCTGGGCGTGATCGGTGCGTCGCGCTGTAATCTCGTGATCTCGGGCGGCACGGGCTCCGGCAAGACGACCCTGCTGAATACGCTGACAGCCTTCATCGACCCGACCGAGCGGGTCATCACCTGCGAGGACGCGGCCGAACTGCAGCTGCAGCAGCCGCACGTCGTGCGGCTTGAGACCCGGCCCCCGAACCTTGAGGGACAGGGCCAGATCACCATGCGCGATCTGGTCAAAAACTGTCTGCGGATGCGTCCCGAGCGGATCATCGTCGGTGAGGTGCGCGGTCCGGAAGCCTTTGACCTGCTGCAGGCCATGAACACCGGCCACGACGGCTCCATGGGCACACTGCACGCCAACAGCCCGCGCGAAGCCATCAGCCGGATGGAGTCCATGATCACCATGGGCGGCTATGGCCTGCCGTCCAAGACCATCCGAGAGATGATCGTCGGCTCGGTCGATGTCATCATCCAGGCCGCCCGTCTGCGCGACGGTTCGCGCCGCATCACCCACATCACCGAGGTGGTCGGGCTGGAAGGCGATGTGATCGTCACCCAGGATCTGTTCGTCTATGAGATCACGGGCGAGGACGAGAACGGCAAGATCATCGGCCGCCACCGCTCGACCGGGATCGCCCGCCCGCGCTTCTGGGACCGTGCGCGATACTATGGCCTTGAGCGCGAGTTGGCCGAAGCCCTCGACGCGGCGGAGTAGCGCCGATGCTGGCCCTCCTTGCTGCAGTCCTCGCCTTCATCACCATCGGCTCGGTCGGCTGGGTGCTGGTCGGCGGTGACGATTCCAGCGCCCAGGCCGTCAAGCGCGCCCAGACCTTCGGCGGCCCCAAGGTTGACAATGGCCGGCTGAAAAAGACCGCCGCCGCCAACACCCCCGAGGCGCGCCGCAAGCAGATCGTCGACCAGCTGCAGGAGGCCGATCGAGCCGACCGCAAGGCGCGCATGTCGCTGAAGGCGCGCATCCGCCATGCAGGGCTGAGCCTGAATGTCCGCACCTTCTGGATCATCAGCGGCGGGCTGGGCGTCACCGCCCTGCTGATGGCGCTGATGTTCGGGTTGAACATCCTGCTGGGTCTGGGTCTGGCGCTGGTGTTCGGCCTTGGTCTGCCGCGCTGGGTGCTGTCGTTCCTGGCCAAGGGGCGGATGAAGAAATTCTCCAGCCAGTTCGCGGATGCCGTCGACGTCATCGTGCGCGGCATCAAGTCGGGCCTGCCGGTGCACGACTGTTTCAAGATCATCGGCCGCGAAAGCCCGTCTCCGCTCGGACCCGAATTCCAGAAGCTGGTCGAGGGTCTGGGCGTCGGCCTGACGCTGTCGGAGGCGCTGAACAAGATGTACGAGCGCATGCCGACGCCCGAGCTGAAATTCTTCTCGATCGTCATGGCCATCCAGCAGAAGACCGGCGGCAATCTGGCCGAGGCCCTGACCAATCTGTCGACCGTGCTGCGCGCCCGGCGGATGATGGGCGAGAAGATCAAGGCCCTGTCGTCCGAGGCCACGGCCTCGGCCGGGATCATCGGCTCGCTGCCGCCGGCGGTGATGATCCTCGTGACGCTGACGACCCCGGCCTACATGATGATCCTGTTCACCGACCCGCGCGGCCAGTTCATGCTTCTGGTCGCCGTGGCGATGATGTCCCTGGGCATCTTCGTCATGAAGAAGATGATTTCGTTCAAGTTCTGATGGGCCCCGCTTCAATGGACATGCTGGCATGATCCAGTTCCTGACCAATCCCCAGAACCTGCTCAGCCTGGGCGTGGCGGTGGCGGTGTTCGCCACGGTCTTCACCCTGCTGTCGTCGATGGGGGGCGGGGTCGGGCTGGACAAGCGGATGAAGGCGGTCGCGGCCCGGCGTGAGGAGCTGAAGCGCCGCTCGCGTCAGGCCATGGCGACCCAGGGCGGCACCCTTCGCCAGTCGGACGAAGGGTTCAAGAAACGGGTCGTCGACCGGCTGAACCTGACCAAGCTGCTGGAAGATCCCAAGGTCGCCGAAAAGATGACCCAGGCGGGCTATCGCGGGCCACGACCGCTGACGACCTTCTACTTCTTCCGCTTCTCGATGCCGTTCATCTTCATGGCGGTGGTGACCTTCTACCTGTTCGTGTTCAACGACTTTGGCCTGCCGGTCATGACGCGGGTGACGGCGGTGATGGCGGCGGCGGTGGTCGGCTTCTATGCGCCGAACCTCTATCTCTCGAACCGGATTTCCAAGCGCCGCACCTCGATCATGCAGGCCTTTCCCGATGCGCTGGACCTGCTGCTGATCTGCGTCGAGGCGGGCATGTCGATCGAGGCGGCAGTGCAAAAGGTCAGCCAGGAGATCGGCGCGTCCTCCATCGATCTGGCCGAGGAACTGACCCTGTTGTCGGCCGAGCTCAGCTATCTGCCCGACCGGCGTCTGGCCTATGAGGGGCTGGCCAAGCGCACCAACCATCCGGGTATCCGGTCGGTCGCCACGGCCATGACCCAGGCCGAGACCTATGGCACGCCGCTGGGCACCGCGCTCAGGACCATGGCCAAGGAAAACCGCGACCTGCGCCTGTCGGCGGCCGAAAAGAAGGCCGCAGCCCTGCCGGCCAAGCTGACGGTGCCGATGATCCTGTTCTTCCTGCCGGTACTGTTCATCGTCATCCTGACCCCGGCGATCATCAACATCCAGGACACGATGGCCAAGGGCGGCTGAGGCTCAGCCCTCGGCGACGACCTTCAGCCGGTCACAGATATCGCCCAGCGCGTCGCGGATCACGCCCCGTTGCTTGTCCATGAACAGCTCTGCGCGCAGGCCCTGGAACATCATGCCCGTGGCCAGGATGCAGGACTCCTTGTCCAACTCCTCGATCTCGAAATAGCGCACGGTCGAGAACAGCCAGCCGCGCTTTTCCACCCAAACCAGCTGGGCCAGCGGCTGCCACTCATTGATGCGACCGTCGACCGGACGGCTGGCCATGCCCGGCCAGGTTTCGGTCATGCGGATCGGCGCGCCAAAGGCCAGCTGACCCTCGACCTCGGTCTCATACCGGTTCCAGCGGCTCCAGCCGGGAAAGTCGATCAGAACGTCCCACAGGCGGTCGGGGGTCGCCTGAATGCCCACTCGTTTTTCAATGCGTGTGTCCATGGGCGGGGATGTGCCATGAGACGCCGCGTCTGACCATACTGTCTGGCAGGGGGACTAGCGATTGCCTTCGGGGCCGGGCTGGGAGGCGGGGGCCGTATCGGGGCCCGGCGTCTCGTCGCGGTCGGGCAGGTCCTCCGGGCCGATGCGCAGCACAGGGCTGAGGAAACAGCCGATCAGGGCCAGAAGGCCGAGGATCACATTGAAGACGAACGGCGCGGGCTCCATCAGCTCATACAGGCCGACGCCGATGATGGGCGGTGCGAGGAAGCTGATCCCGGCCAGCGACATCATCAGGCCGGCGACCGCGCCCTGTTCATGCGGCCCGACCGACAGCGACGACCCGGCGGTAAAGCCCGGCCGGGCAAAGCCGACGCCCATCGACACCACGGCATAGCCCACGACCACCCCGAAGAAGCCGGGCGAGGCGATGCTCATGGCATTGCCGACCAGCGCCAGTCCCGCGCCCCAGCGCATCAGGTCGCGCGGTTGCATCTTCAGCATGGGGATCAGGCCCCATTGAACCATCAGGGTGGCGGCGGCCCCTGCCAGCATGGCCACGCCGATGAAGGGCTGGGCCTGCGACGGGGCCAGTCCCTCGACCGCCAGCTCATCGATGACGTGAAAGCCGAGGACCGAGATGTTGATCGCCTGCACCGCCATCAGGGCGAGGCCGTAAAGCAGATAATCCTTGATCCGGGGGTCGCGCCAAAGGCCGCGCCCGGGGTCGCGCAACCGGTCGGTCGGCTGACGCACGACATCGCCGCTGGGCAGGTAGCGCCACACGGCCCACAGCACGACCGCGCCCATGGCGGCAAAGGCATACAGGGGCCCCGCCAGCCCCACGAGCGGCAGGACGAAGAAGGGCGCCAGCGCCGGGCCGACGACGGTCCCCAGCCCCTGGGCCGAGGCCAGCCAGCTCATCGCCTGAGTCCGTTCGGCCGGGCTGGTGCGGTCGGCGACATAGGCCTGCGACGCGATGGGCGCGGCCGATCCGAACAGGCCATAGACGGTGCGCGCCACGACCATCAGGGAGAAGGCGACGACCGCCAACAGCCAGCCCTCGAGCCCGGCGGTGGCGGCCAAGCCGAACCCGCTCATCGACAGGATGAAGCCGCCGAGGCCGATCAGGATGACGCGCTTGCGTCCCAGCCGGTCGGACAGCCGCGCCCAGACCGGCGAGGTCAGGGTCCACATCAGGGCCGAGATGGCAAAGGCTCCGGCGACCAGGGTGTCGGACAGCTCGAACGCCCGGCCCAGCGCCGGCAGCACCGACTGCAGCGCCATATTGCCCGCCGCCGCGATCAGGCTGACCGCGAACAAAAGCATGAAGGTGGGGCTCTTGAGGTTCACACCCCTTCGTTAGGCCCGGGGGCGGCCCCGTGGCCAGTGTCAGGACACGGTGGTCGGATCAATTCGTGTGGCGTCGGGTTTCCGGCGGCGCCCGTCGTGCAGGCCCAGACTGTCGCGGATCTCGGTCAGGTCGGTGCCCGGCTGGATAACCAGCAGCTTTTCCGGTGCGCGGGCATTGGCGGCCACCACCGCGCCCTTGGGACACAGATCGAAACAGCCGGTCTCGACCACGGCGACGGTCGCCTTCAGCCCCTTGCCGGGTTTCAGCCAGCGTTTCAGCGCCTTTCTGAGGCTGCGGTCCTGATCCGGGCCGAAGCCCTTGCGTTTCAGCTTCTTGGTGCATTTGCGGCACACCAGAACCACGTCCTGCCAGTCGGTTTTCGCAGTCTTGATAGCCATGGGACTCCAGATTGGACGGGGCCCGCGCTTGTGCAAGGCGGCACAAGGGCACAGCATGAGGGGGACACAGCATGGTCGGCAGGCAGGGAGGCTTGTGATGATCGAATACCTCAAACGCGTGACAGTCCTGATGGGGCTCACTGCGTCGTTGGCGCTGGCCGGGACGGCCCCCGCGAACGCGCAGTCCATCGAGTCGGCACAGGTCGAGGCGGCGGTCGAGGCCGTCATGCCGGATGTCATCCTGTGGCGACGGGACTTTCACCAGAACCCCGAGCTGGGCTTTGCCGAGCATCGCACGGCCGAAGTGATCGCCGAGCACCTGCGCGGACTTGGGCTGGAGGTCCGGGTCGGGGTCGGCAAGACCGGGGTGGTCGCCATTCTGCGGGGCGGACGACCGGGCCGGACCGTGGCGCTTCGGGCCGATATGGATGCCCTGCCCGTCGAGGAGGCGACGGGGCTGCCGTTCGCCTCGACCGCGACCGGCACCTATCAGGGGCGCACCGTGCCGGTGGCCCATGCCTGTGGCCACGATGCCCACATCGCCATGCTGATGGGTGCCGCCGAGGTGCTGGCCGGCATGCGCGACCAGATTTCCGGCACCATCGTCTTCATCTTCCAGCCCGCGGAGGAAGGGGCCCCTCCGGGCGAGCCGATGGGCGGGGCCGCGCTGATGATCGCCGAGGGGGTGCTGGACGATCCCCGGCCCGAGGCGATCTTTGGCCTGCACGTCGTGCCGGGCCTGCCGGGCACCATCTTCTACCGGCCGGAGGGCTTCATGGCGGCCTCGGACCGGGTCGACATCGTCCTGACCGGGCGCCAGACGCACGGCGCCTGGCCGTGGAAGGGCATTGATGTGATCTCGGTCGCCGCCCAGGTGGTGCAGACGGTCAACACGCTGACCGCCCGCACGGTCGATCCGACGGCGACGCCGACGGTCTTCACCATCGCCACGATCGAGGCGGGGGTGCGCTACAACATCATTCCGGACGAGGCGCGGCTGAGCGGTACGCTGCGCACCTTCGACATCGCCCAGCGCGATGATCTGGTGGCGCGGGCCGAGGCGGCCATCGGCCATGTGGCCGAAGCCTATGGCGCGACGGCGGAATTCTCGGTCAAGCAGAATGCGGCGCTGGTCTACAACGACCCGGCGCTGTCGGCCTGGCTGGCCCCGGTTCTGGAAGAGGCGGCGGGCGAGGGGCGGGTCAATCCGGCCGTGCCGCCGACCACGGTGGCGGAGGATTTCAGCTATTATCAGGCGGAAATTCCGGGGGTTTTCTGGCATCTGGGCGCCAGCGCCGAGGGGGTCGATCCGGCCACGTCAGCGCCCAACCATTCGCCCTTGTTCGACGTCAATGAGGATGTGCTGATCGTGGGGGTCCGGGCCCACGTCTTTACCGCCCTGAGGTTCCTCGAACAGTAGGGATCTCAGGCGGTTCGGGCGAACCAGGTGCGGATCACGGCGGCGTAGATTTCGGTCAGGGACTCCAGCTGGGCGACCGGCACCTGCTCGTCGATCTGATGCATGGTCTGGCCGACCAGACCCAGCTCCAGCACCGGGCAAAGGGCGCGGATGAAACGGGCGTCGGAGGTGCCGCCGGTGGTCGAGCTTTCGGGCTTGAGACCCTCGACACCCTCTACCGCTTCCTCGACCGCCTCTACCAATGGACCGCGATCCGTGAGGAAGGCGTCGCCCGAGCACAGATGCTCCAGCGAAATGGCCAGCCCGGTCTCGGCTGAGACCGCGGCCGCCTGCGCGTCCAGCCATTTCGACAGGGCCTCGCCCGTGTGGGTCGGGTTGAAACGGATGTTCAGCCGGGCGGTCGCCTCGGCCGGAGTGACGTTGGACGCCGGATTGCCCACGTCGACCGTGGTGATCTCGAGATTCGAGGGCGGAAACTCCGGATAGCCATCGTCCAGATGGGCCTCGGCCAGACGGTTCAGCAGGCGCACCAGAACCGGCACCGGATTGGCGGCCCGGTCGGGATAGGCGACGTGGCCCTGACGGCCCCTGACCGTGATCCAGCTGTTCAGCGAGCCGCGCCGGCCGACCTTGATCATGTCGCCGAGGCGCTGCGACGAGGAGGGCTCGCCGACCACGCAGGCGTCGATCCGCTCGCCCTCGGTCCTCAGTTGCTCGACCACGCGCTTGGTGCCGTGCAGGGCCGGACCTTCCTCGTCGCCTGTGATCAGGAAGGACAGGGAGCCGGGAACGCCATCCTCGGCCAGCACGCGCGAGACGGCGGCGACCCAGCAAGCGATGCCGCCCTTCATATCGACCGCGCCGCGCCCGTACAGCACGCCGTCCCGGACCTCGGCGGCGAAGGGATCGTGCGACCAGGCGGCGACCGTGCCGGTCGGCACGACGTCGGTGTGGCCGGCAAAGCAGAGGTTCGGGCCGTCGGTCCCCAGACGGGCATAGAGGTTCGGCGTGCCCTCGAACGGCAGGTCGCGGCAGGTGAAGCCCAGCCCCTCCAGCGCGGCCTTCAGAGTCGCCATGGCCCCCGCATCGACGGGGGTAACGGACGGGCTGCGGATCAGGTCGCGGGTCAGGGCAACGGGATCGATCAGGCGGGCTGGTGCGTGCATGGTTCCATGCTTTAGGAGGTGTCAGGACCTGCGAGAAGACCCCATGCCCCGTATCGATCTGAACACAGCGCCGCGGGCCGACGGCACCACCTATCCCGAGGACCACGCCGGACCGTGCAAGGCGCGCCGGAAGCTGAAGCTGGGCGATGCCGTGGGTCTGGACCAGTTCGGGGTGAACCATCTGACCCTGCCGCCCGGCGCCTGGTCCAGCCAGCGTCACTGGCATGAAGGCGAGGACGAGTTCGTCTGGGTGCTGTCGGGCGAGGTGGTGCTGGTCGAGGATGAGGGCGAGACCATGCTGCGCGCCGGCGACTGCGCCGGGTTCAAGGCGGGGGTCAAAAACGGCCACAAGCTGGAAAACCGCAGCGACGCCGACGCCGTCCTGCTCGAGGTCGGCACCCGCAAGCCGGGCGGCGACCACGGCGAATATCCCGACATCGACATGACCTTCCGCTCGGGCGTCTTCTCGCACCGCGACGGCACGCCCTACCCCAAGTCCGACCGCCGCACGTGAGCGACGACAGACCCAACGCCTCTCCCTTAAGTGAAGGTCCGACCAGCCCCTGGTCGGTGCCCGACTTCCGCTGGCTGTGGATCGGGCGGCTGGCGGCAGTGCTGGGCATCCAGATCCAGTCCTCCGCCCTGTTGTGGCAGGTCTATGAGATCGCCCGGCGCGACCATCCGATCGAACAGGCCAGCCTGTATCTGGGGCTGGTGGGCCTCGCGCAATTCCTGCCGCTGCTGGCCCTGACCCTGCCCGCCGGGGCCATGGCCGACCGGCGCGACCGCAAGATGACGGTCATCCTGTCGGTTTTGGTCGAGGGCAGTTGCGCGGGGGCCTTCCTCGCGCTGGCGATCCGGGGCGATCCGCCGCTGTGGGGGCTGCTGGCCATCGCTGCCGTGTTCGGCGCCGCCCGCGCCTTTCTGGCGCCCGCGACCCAGGCCTTCCTGCCCATGGTGGTCGGCCGGCGAGCGCTGGCCCCCGCCATCGCGGCCCAGTCGATCGCCTTTCAGACCGGTGCCATTGCCGGCCCGGCGCTAGGCGGGCTGATCGTCGGCCTGTCGGTGCCGCTGGCCTATGGCGTGTCGGCGGTGATGTTCGCGGTGGCGGTGACCTCGCTGCTGCTGATCCGCACCTCGGGCCGCCCGCCGGTCATCCAGACCGGGTTGACGCGGCTGCAGGCCGTGACCGAGGGCCTGCGCTATGTGTGGAAGACCAAGATTGTGCTGGGCGCCATTTCGCTGGATCTGGTGGTCGTCATGTTCGCGGGCGTGGCCCTGCTGACGCCGGTGTTCGCGCGCGACATCCTGCATGTGGGGGCGCTGGGCTTTGGCCTGCTGCGCGCCTCCTTCGGGGTCGGGGCGCTGGCGATGGCGGTCTATCTCAGCCGGTTTCCGATCACCCGCAACGGCGGCACCTGGATGCTAGCGGCGGTCGCTGTCTTCGGCATCTGCACCCTGACCTTCGGCCTGTCGCGGATGGCCTGGCTGTCGGCGCTGGTGCTGTTGATCGGCGGCGCCGCAGACATGATCAGCGTCAATATCCGCCAGACCCTGATCCAGCTGGCCACGCCCGATCACATGCGCGGCCGGGTCAGCTCGGTCTCCATGCTGTTCATCGGGGCGTCGAACGAACTGGGCGAGGCCTATTCCGGCGTGATGGTGCGGCTGCTGGGGCCCGTAGGCGCGGCGGTCTTCGGCGGGTTCGGCGCGCTGGCCTCGACGGGCATCTGGGCGAAGATGTTCCCGGACCTCAGGAAGGCGGACCGGCTGGAGTGAGGGGTCTCGCTCGCGCCGCCTATGCGGAGGGGCACGGGGCGGCGGGATGGTGCGCGGGCACACGGGTGGCAGGCCGGGTCAGGGCCAGTTCCGCCTGAATGAAGACGAACGCGAGAATGGCAACGGCTTCGGCCATCTCTTCAAACAGCTCGTGCTGCAGAAGCGCACCGGCCGATACCAGAAGGGCGATGCGGAAGACTGAGGTCCGGTCCAGCGGCGCCTGACGCAGCAGCGGTGCCAGCCATGGCGGCCGCAGGCTCAGCAGGCCCGCCGCGACAACCATGCCCCAGCCGACTACCGCATAGGCAATGTCATACAGCCGGGGCGAGACGAAGTTGTGCAGATTGGTTTCGGCCTGAAGGTTCGCGGTGGCGAAGGCCCCGGTCGCGGACCACTGGAAGATGTGCTGACCCCAGCTGGCTTCCTCGCCAAAGGCCAGAACCCCGAACAGGGCGACGCCTGACCAGAATGCGGTCCGGATCAACCCGCGGGAGACGACAGCTTCGCGTACCGCCAGCACGCCGATCAGGATCAGCCCGACGGCGGTGACGGTTTCCACCACGCCGCCATCATAGGTTTCAGCCCCGAACAGCCAGGGGGCCGCAAGGCCTTCACGCCACAGATAGAGGGTGATCGGCACCAGCACGCCCCAGGTGACGATGAGCACGCCCAGACCGATCCGCGACAGCAGGGTCTGGTCGGAGCGATCCCCTCGCTTGCGGACCATCCACCCGTGGAGGAAGACGCCCAACCCGCAGAGCCCGGCCAGCCCCGTGCTTACTGTCATCCACGACAAGGCAACCTCCCCGACCTCTGTTCAGACATGAAGTGGGGGGCGTTCGTGGACTTGAACCACGGACCTGCGGGTTAAGAAGCCGCCGCTCTGCGCTACTGAGCTAAACGCCCGTCACTTGTCATGTCCCGGAATGATCCGGACAAGGATGAGTGGAGCAGGAACCGTGCCAGTGTCGACGGCGGGCTTTGGTGCGGCTCTCAACCGATCAGCCCGGACCGACCTTGGGATCAAGTCCGAGGGTGACGGAGGAAAGCACGCGGGCGTTTCCGCCCCCTCCACCGCTTCGCGGTCCCCCTCCCCCGTTGC
>CEPP01078859.1_pt1 | contig 10556 bp, 9 predicted proteins | sample 530521 | NCBI WGS metagenome assembly CEPP01 (sample SAMEA2620256, study PRJEB7988) | marine metagenome | biome: marine biome (ENVO:00000447); feature: surface water layer (ENVO:00002042); material: "saline water (ENVO:00002010), including plankton (ENVO:xxxxxxxx)" | depth 5 m | reverse complement strand
TTGGGTCGGCGCAGTTGTGGCAGGTTTATTTGCCGGTTATTTTGCTGTCGTTTGTGTTCATGGTACCTGCGGTTTTCTATACTGAAACCCGCAAGGCACATAAAGCCGCATTGCAATGGTCGGTGTTGGGTTTGGCGGTTACATTGTTGTTCATGCCCTGGGCCAGCGAGCAACTATTGTGGATGGTGGCGGCGCTGGTGGGTTTCTTTGTTGCGTTCAACGTGCTTGAAGCGTTGCAGCCGTCGCTGGTTTCCCGCGTGGCGCCGCCCGACTTTAAAGGACTGGCGCTGGGCTTTTACAATATGTCGCAAGCGCTCGGCGTGTTCATTGGGGCGTCGCTGGGCGGCTTGGTTATTACATACGCAGGAGCATCTTATGTGTTCCTGCTGTGCGCATTACTGGCGCTGATTTGGTATGGGGTGGCGCGTGGCATGCAGCCCTTGAAAGATGCCTGAGCGGGATAAAAATATGCCTTGGTAGTTCTTCGGGCTAGTTGATTTTCCGGCTTTGAATTGAACGATAATGAACGTGAACGAATTTTATTGATTGGGGGTGAATAAATGGCTTCAGTAAACAAAGTAATTCTGGTGGGCAACCTGGGGCGCGACCCCGAAGTACGTTACAGCCCCGATGGCGTGGCAATTTGCAATATTTCGCTGGCTACCACTTCGCAATGGAAAGACCGCAATTCGGGTGAAAAACGCGAAGAAACGGAATGGCACCGTGTGGTGTTCTACAACCGCCTGGCCGAAATCGCCGGCGAATACCTGCGCAAGGGTCGCGCGGTTTATGTAGAAGGCCGCATCAAAACCCGCAAATTTCAAGACAAAGAAACCGGCGCTGATCGTTACAGCACCGAAATTGTGGCCGAACAAATGCAAATGCTGGGTGGGCGCGATAGCGGTGATTCCAGTGGCGACTTCGGTGGTGAAAGCAGCTCGCGCGCCCAGCGCCCGGCACAGCAGCAGCCTCGTCCGGCAGCGCCGCAAGCGGCTCCGGCAGCTAATTTGGCCGACATGGACGACGACATTCCGTTTTAACCGGGAAGACAGTTTATAGTGTAAACAAACTCAGCCCCACTATTGATTTAGTGGGGTTTTTTCTTGTTTACGTTTTTCTAATATTTCGGATAAACTGCGGCATATGGTTCACCTAATAAAGATGTAAACAAATGCCCAATCCGTATGTTGTAAGAACATTGAGATTGTCTTCAGGCGAACGCATGCCGGTGCTCGTCGATACACGGGTTGGAATGCCGTTGTTCAACCCTACCGTTTATGCTCTGACTCAGCTCCGAGGGCGCAACCTGGCGGCGAATACCATCGTGCAGGCGTTGCGCCACATTATGGTATTCATTTTGTTCTTAGAGCAAAGGGGCATCGACCTTGATGCCCGATTGCAGAAGGGTCATATTGTCGACCTGGCCGAGATTGAGTCCTTGGTCCGGACTTGCTACCTGCGCCTAGCGGATATGGGCGTTGACGAAGGTGCGAAAGCAACGCCCGCGGGCTTGGTCTCCTTGGAGCGGATTCGACGGGGTTTCGCTCGCCAAGCCGCACCGGCTATAGATCCAGACTCCGTTGGTAATCGAGTTCGACGTATTGCTGACTATTTATCTTGGATGGCCTCTGCTTATCTGCTTAGGCTGCCTTTCGGAAATCCTGCTCTGAGCGCCTTGGAATCGTCTCGGCAGCAGGTGATCGGAGCACTGCGAGCGCGTGCACCTTCTTCTGGTGGCAGGACTGTTCTAGACGCTCGGGAAGGTCTTTCTCCGGAGGTATCTGCTCGACTTTTAGAAGTTACGGCTAGGAATTCACTTGAAAATCCCTGGGCCGGTGAATTCACTAAGCTTCGCAATGAGCTGATATTCCGTTGGATGTATTCCTTCGGCCTGCGCCGGGGAGAACTCTTAAACGTGAAGGTTTCCGACGTTAACTTCCGGAAGGAAACAGTGGTCATTATTCGCCGTGCAGATGCTCCAGAGGACCCACGACAAGAGCAGCCCACAGTGAAGACACGCGACCGATTGCTACCTATGGCGCCAGACCTTTGTCGATTGACGCATGACTATGTTATTCATGCTCGCAGCCGGTTAAAGGGAGCGCGCAAGCACGAGTATCTATTTGTGGCCGACAAGACCGGAGCACCCATGTCACTTAGCACCTTGAACAAGTGCTTTGCTTTTCTACGCACCAAGATTCGTGAGCTGCCGGACGACTTTTCTCCTCATGTTTTGCGGCACACATGGAACGACAATTTCTCTGCCGCGATGGACCGGTTGGATATCCCAGCGGCGGAAGAGCAAAAGATGCGTTCATTCCTGATGGGATGGTCAGAAACATCAGATTCGGCACAAAACTATACCCGGCGGCATGTGCGAGAGAAGGCCAAAAAGGTGTCGCTTCACTTGCAGGCTGACATGGCCGGGAAGGTTGATCTGTAATGGCACTGCTAGCGACAGCTATCCCCTTGGAGCCCACGTCTGTCCGGACGCGTGGTGGGATCTTGTTCGACCCTAATGACGAGAGGTGGACCATCCGTGAGGCACAGGGTATTGCACGCATCGATTTTTCAAGGTTGAGGGGTGCGGCTACTCCGAAATTCGTTTCTGGTTTCCGAAGTACGCTGGTCTGGTACGCCGAAAATAGGTCGCTGCGACACCTGGAAAATATGTTCAATCGGTCCGAGCACCTTTTTAAGTATCTTGGCGAAGCCCGGGAAGGAAGCGTGGAAGAAATCACAGGAACTGATTTGCTCAACTACCATGCAATGCTTGATAGCGATAAGAGGTGGTATTTAGGGTCTTTGGCTGGGCTCCTTAAGAAGTGGTATGCCCTTGGCCACCAGGGCGTTGCTGGCAGCGCGATAGCGGCGTTGCGAGAACTTAGACTCAAAGGCAACCAAAAAGGTGTGGCAGTTTCCACAATGGATCCTCATGATGGGCCATTCACCGATATTGAGTTGGAATCCATTCAGGTGGCGTTGAATCGTGCCTACGCTGCCGGCGCACTGTCCACAGACGACTATCTCCTATCCTGGTTGTTCATGCTACTTGGGCAACGGCCTGCGCAATACGCCTTGCTGAAACTGTCGGACTTCACTGTCTTGGAGGTTGGCGATGGCTCGCTTACTTATTGTTTGAACGTGCCACGCGTTAAGCAACGCAAGCCAGCTAGGCTCGAATTCCGAGAGCGGCTGATTACACCGCAGATTGGCAAGCTTCTTCATGACTATGCGAACGAGGTTAGAGCGGCTCTAGAAGGAAAGTTGGGCGACGTTAACCAAGCGCCGCTCTTTCCTGGCCGTAAAACCGGGGATCAGCCAGTTGGTATGGAATACCATAGGACCGGACAAGAGGTTGCCAACCAGTTGGTAAGGGCATTGGGCAAACTCAAGGTTTACTCCGAGCGTACCGGAAATCACATTCATATTACCGCGACCCGCTTCCGACGAACCCTCGGAACCAGGGCAGCAGTAGAGGACCACGGCGAGCTCATCATCGCAGAATTGCTTGACCACACGGACACTCAAAACGTTGGTGTGTATGTGCAAGCGACTCCTGAAATCATCAAACGTATCGATCGGGCGGTGGCGATGGCGCTGGCACCTATGGCTCAAGCATTCGCGGGTGTCATTATCCCAGATGAGTCCAAAGCGCTTCGAAATGGGGATCCGTCTAGCAGGGTCTTCGACCCTCGAATAGAGTCAACCTGTAAGCCGATGGGTAGTTGCGGCAGTCATGGATATTGCGGTTTCTCGGCACCCATAGCTTGTTACACATGTCAGAGTTTCCAGGCGTGGGCGGATGGGCCACACGAAGCGGTGCTGGGCTATCTGTTGGCCGAGCGCGAACGTAAGATGGTCGTAGCTGATGAGCGTATTGCCTCGATAAACGACCGAACCATCCTGGCCGTCGCTGAGGTTGTTCGACAATGCCAGGCAAAGCACGATGTAGCAACGGAGGATGGCCATGAGCGCTGAATTGGTCCTCTTCGTCCCCAAGGCAGAAAAAGGTGCTCAAGAGAACCTTAAGCAGTTCATTGGGCTTTGCCGTAATGAGCTGACAGCCTATGGCCGAGATTTGGATTTCGATGTCGACGAGTGGGATATCTCTGCCCATGTACAACTCAAGGGCATGGGAAATAAGCGTACGAGACTGCGTTTCTACACTCAGCCCTCCCTAACGCTGCCGACCCCGGAGGCAATGGTGGAGCCTTTTAGGTCGTTCGCCAAGGCATACATCCGATATACCTACGCGTTGCGTCCAGTCAAAAGCCAAAACTTCGTCCTTAGTGCGCTTCGAATGGTTCATGAGGCTCTGGTGGAGTCCGGAAAGGATAGTCCGGTTCACCTTGATGCTACTCTTTTGAATCGTGCTGCACAGATGGCGGGCGAATGTTTCGAGGGTAGCGCTTTTGGTACTGGAAACCAGATTGAGCGAATTGCGTCTTTCTTAGAAAGGCACCGCCTTATCATGATTCCATCCAATAACTGGCAGAATCCTATAAAACGACAACGGGATAGGGGCAGAGTCGGTAAGCAATTTGATGAGGAGCGCGCCGCAAAGTTGCCCTCGGAAGCGGCGCTAGAAGCGCTTCCGAAAGTCTTCCGGCTTGCAGATGAAACTCCCTACGTGCTGGTGTCATCTATTGCTGCAATCCTGTGCGCTGCTCCTGACCGAATTAATGAGGTCCTCCTTTTGCCCGTTGACTGTGAGGTACGGCAAAAGCAATCGGATGGATCGGAGGCCTATGGTCTTCGGTGGTGGCCTGCTAAGGGCGCTGACCCAATGGTGAAATGGATCGTTCCGTCCATGGTCGATGTGGTGGTAGACGCGATTGCGAAGGTACGCAAACGCACAGATCACGCTCGTAATGTAGCGCGATGGTACGAAGAAAATCCGAGTCGAGTTTATTTATCGACCGAGTTTGAATACTTGAGAGGGCAAGAGTACCTTAAGAACATTGAAGTCGGACGGGTTCTCTTCGGAAAGGACGTGGACCGGAGCATCATAAATTTGTGGTACCGGAACAAAAACATACAGACAGCCACTATTGGCGGGGTACGGTGCTATCGCTTCGTTGATATTGAGCGCAATGTACTATCCATGCTCCCATTGCACGCTCCTTGGCTAAACAAGGATCTCGGTCTGAAGTATAGCGATGCACTCTTCACTGTATGTAGAAATGACCTAGCGGCGGATAAGGCTACTTGGCCTGGGGTTGTTGCGACGGTAAGCATCAACCAGGTGAACAACAGGCTGGGCCCGAAAACAGGCAGTCACCATGAAACCATCTTTAGTCGTTACGGATTTACAGAGCCTGACGGTAGCCCGATCAAGGTTACGACACACCAGTTCCGGCACTATCTAAATACACTGGCACAAGCGGGGGGGTTGAGCCAGCTCGATGTTGCCAAATGGTCCGGACGGAAGGACATTCGCCAAAATGCGACGTATGACCATGTGTCCGCTGATGAGCTAGTATTAAAGATTCGTGGTGCATTAGGGGATGACAGCCAGATGTTTGGCCCGTTGGCCAATCTTCCCAAGCGCATCGTAATTCACCGAGATGAATTCGCTCGCCTTAAAGTTCCGACTGCTCATACTACCGAATTCGGTGTGTGTATCCATGATTACACGATGGCTCCCTGCCAGCTACATGCTGACTGCCTCAATTGTTCTGAGCAGGTCTGCGTAAAAGGCGATGAGGTTCGGTCAGCCAGGATTCGGGATGAGCTGGTGACTGCTAGAGAGAATCTAGAGGCAGCCAAGCAGGCTCATGCTGACGGTTACTTTGGAGCTAGTCGCTGGGTGGACCATCACGAGCTGACGGTAAAAAGGCTGGCTCAATTGTGTGCCCTTCTTGATGACACCAGTATTCCTCATGGTGCGGTCATCCAACTGTCAAACCTTCCTGTCCCGTCAAGAATCGAGCAAGCCAAAGTAGCTCGGGCCGCTTTAACGCACCGGCCGGAGCCGTCTGCTGATGCGAGTATATCGACTGAAACCATGCGCCGCCTGATGCTCGCGATGGAGGAAAATGGTGGCTAAGAACCGACCGAAAGCTCGAGCACGTAACTTGGGAGGCGAAGATATAGAAGCCATAGTTAGCATTCTGGATGGCTGGGATGGGAAGCTTACTTGGGAATTACTCATCGATGTCGTCGAGCAGCGACTTAGCGCCCGGTACACAAGACAGGCTCTAAATCAACGCGTCCGAATCAAACAAGCCTTCCAGCTAACAAAGGACCGCGTGGCCGGGCTCCCACATGCTAGGCGCAAAGGAGTCTTTGGCCTGGGAGCTACGGAAGCACAGGCGCTTTTAGAGCGTCTTGAGCGTATTGAGGCCGCAAACACCCGGCTTAAGGTCGAGAACGAAAGATTGTTGGAGCAGTTTGTTGTGTGGGCCTACAACGCTAGCAACCGGGGCCTGGATGCCCGGTTGCTGAGCCAACCGCTGCCAAGAGTTCACCGAGATCAAACTAAACTCGGAGCTGTCCAAAAGGCTGCCAAGTTGTAGTTGACCTTACTGCGAGATTACGAGTTATTAATAAGCTTGTATGGGGCGATGCGGGCGTCGGCCTATGGGCCGTGCACAATACCAGCTCAATACCGTCTAATCTGTACCTCCGCAACTGTGCCGTTAAGCATAAAGCTGCCATCCGGAAGACTTATGCTTTAGATCCCGATCGGCGACATGATGCTTTATCGGGATGAGAAGCTAGACTTCAAAGGTTTTGTCCTCAAAATTTCAAGAGCCAGTCGTTTGACTGGCTTTTTTGTTTGTTGTCCTAGCCCATATCTATCACTCCGCCGTAGCCGAAGCTGCCGTGGCAAGAATCGGCGTGGCGACGCGACAGCCCGAACTTCGGCGCCCAGGGTCGGCGGCGGCGTTACAAGCCGAGCTCCACAAGCCAATTCAGTGCGGACGGCTCAAAAGTATGTCGACGAAAGCAGCGATGGACGGATGCTTCAGCATGCCATTCCGAAACACGATGTAGATCTCCTTCCGGGGCGGATCGCCCTCAAAGGGAACCGTTGAAAACAAGACAAGTCGGGACTCGTTCGCGACGGACGCTTTCATCACGACTGATATCCCCAGTCCTGCCTGCACAGCGCTTTTTACAGCGGCGGTACTGCCCAGTTGCAAGGAAACCCCCAGCGTATTTGCCCGTGTACCAAGATACCGCCGAAGGACCCGTCCGGTGCCCGAGCCCGCCTCGCCTCCGATCAAGACTTGGTTTTCAAGCTGGTTCGGCCCAACACTCCGCATGCCCGCCCACGGATGCCCCAGCGGTACGATGAGTACCAGCTCTTCTCGTCGCCACAGCTTGGCAGCGAATCCCGGGCGCTCGTCCCATCTTTCGACGACAGCGATGTCCACGTCGTAATTCTCTATGGTCCGCGCTATCGCCTCGTTTCTATCGATGACCACCTTGACCGAAAATGGCGTTCGCTCTTTAAACTTTTTTATATATGGCTGAAGCAAGTATATGCCCGTGTTAGAACTCGCCCCAATCGTGATTTCATCTTTCTTTTCAAATAGAGTTCCGGCTTTACACGCCAGGTTGACAAGCTGTTGCGCATACGGCAAAAAAGTTTCACCCTCGGCTGTCAAACTGCAACCGGCATTGCTTCGCACGATTACTTCCGTCTTAAGCGACTCTTCAAGCTGCTTGATATGCTGCGTCACCGTCGACTGCGAAATGTCGAGTTGTTTTGCGGCGTCGCGGAAGCCTCCGGCTGCGACTACGGCCAGAAAACTCTCAACGTGATCGAGATTGATCACTCAGTCATCTCCCCGCTCCAACATGGTTGACCGCTCCGCGTGGAATGCGCCCTTGCAACGCTTCGAGGATACTGAGGGCGGCTTCACGCTCGATTTCCATCCGTACCGATTTGACCGCCGAACCCAGGTGAGGCGTAAAGAATGTGGGTAAAGCAGGATCAAGCAATTCGTCAGGAATAGAATGCGGCCTGTCGGGACGCGCCCATTCCTCCATCTCGAAGACGTCTGCGGCGTAACCGCCCAGATGCCCCGTCCGAAGCGCATGCACCACGGCCCGCTCATCTACGATGGAGCCGCGACAGGCATTGACGAGGTACGCACCGGGCTTCATGCGGTCTAATGCCCGAGCATTTATGGTGTGGTGGGTATCTGACGACATCGGCAGCATGGGAATGATGAAATCGCTTGTCGCCAATAGCTGGTCCAGCGATGTTCTGCTTGCATTCCACGCCCTTTCCGACTCTTGCGGCAAAGGCTGCGGATCCGTGTACTGAATTTGCATATCGAAGGCGGCCAGCCGCTTTGCGACCGCCCGCCCGACCGCTCCCATCCCAATGATGCCGGCGGTTTTACCCGTCAAACCTGTGCCATAAAACCGCGGGGTCCAACCATTGAACTGGCGTGATCGAATGTAATTATCACCTTGCAGCATATTCCGTGTGATGCTCAGCAACAGGCCAATCGTTAGTTCAGCTGTGGGAATCGTAAGCAAATCAGGAACAATCGTAAACCAAATCCCATGGCGGGTACATGCCTCGACATCAAAGTTGTCATATCCTTTAAGCGCGGCGCCGATGACCTTCAGATTGGGGCACGCGGATAGGAAATCCGCATCTATGCTATCCGGCATAAACACCATCATCGCGTCCGCATCATTGGTGCGCAACAGTACCTCTTCCCGCGACATGGTTGAATCGGACTGATTGGAAATTACTTCAGCGGCGGTCTCAAGGAGGGCCAGCGTGTCGGGGTGGATTCGATGCGTTGTTACGATTCTTGGTTTCATGGGACCTCTGAGGAACGAACTACGCGACATGCCGCTGCAACGGCTCGTCTCTGTCGCTGTGTACGGCACGCTGCTGATAAATGGATCGTATCTCTTGCATCATGCCTTGATCATTCGGTTGGTTAGCCATATTCAAACTGATTCGCCCATCCCGCAATCCCACGACTCGATCAGACACTTCAAGTGCCAGGTCTACCTGGTGCAAGCTGCACAGGACCGCGACATTAAGATCTGTAGCCGCGGCTTTCAGCGTTTGCAGAACCGAGCGCGCCGTCAGCGGATCGAGGCTGGAGACGGGTTCGTCCGCAATAATAATCTTGGGCTTCTGCGCCAAGGCTCGCGCTATCGCAATACGCTGTTGCTGACCGCCTGACAGCAGTTGCGTAGGCGTGTTTGCATAATCGAGCATGCCGACCCGGTCCAGACATTCGAACGCGAGCACTTTGTCAGCCCGGCTGAAGCTTTTCAATGTGACGCGCCAAATGGGCATCTCTGCCAGACGCGCACCCAATACATTCTCGAGTGCTGAGAACCTTTTCACCAGGTGCAGTTGTTGGAACACGAACCCGATCTGGCCACGTACTGCCCGCAGACGCGCCGGAGACAGTTCATGTATGGATTCTCCGAGCGCCACGATAGAACCGGAGTCAATCGGCTCAAGGCCAGTGAGACATCGGAAAAGCGTCGACTTCCCTGCCCCGCTTGTGCCGAGCAAGGCAACCATTGAGCCGTGACGTACTTCGAAGTCAATCGATTCCAGGACAACTTTATTGCCGTATGACTTACCGACATTCTTTAACTGCAACGCTACATCTTTCATTGCGAACCGCCCTTCCAGTAATACGTGAAGCAATCAGTTATTCGCAGGGAGAGTTTCGAATCCCTCGCGTTTTGTGTCCAATATCAAGTACCTGAGCCGGTCACTGATGAAATCGATTGCCGACACCATCAGCAATACAACCGCCAGTACCGTAATCATCTTGTTGAATTCCAACAAGTCCACAGTATCTTTCAGGGTCTGCCCAATTCCACCTGCGCCTACGATGCCCAGTACTGTGGACGTTCTGACACTGAATTCCCAAATGTATAGAACGCTCGCGATCAGGTGCGGCATAACATCCGGGATCAGACCGTAGCGGATAATCTTTGCCCTGCTGGCACCGGTCAAGGCGAGCGCATCCAACGGCCCTTGGTCAACGGGCTCGATGGCTTCAGCAAACATTTTGCCGATTGCCCCTACCATGTGGAAAGTAATGGCCAGTACGCCGGAGAACGGACCGAAGCCCACTGCTGCTACAAATACAAGTGCATAGACAAATGTCTCCGTGCCGCGGCTGGCGTTCAGGATGGCGCGGGATACCCGATAGGTCCACTTGTTCGGACAGGTATTACGCGCAGCCATGAGTGCCAGCGGAAATGCAATGATTGTGGCGAATATCGTGCCAATCGTCGCCATGGCGAGCGTCTCGCCAGCCCCTTTTAGAATGACGTCCAGGTCGCTCAGGTCGGGTGGAAACATCTGCACGACGAATGACCATAGTCTCGGTAAACCGGCGCCTAGCTTCTGGAATTCTATCTGACACACGTACCAGGCCACTGCCAGCAAACTGAGTACTACGACCGACGTTGCAAAATGCCGCTTTCTCCTGGCTACGTCCCTCTTGACATTAGCCAGCATGACTTCTTCGATTCGCTGATTCATTGGTTCATCCTCTGTGGTATTGCGATGCGCGCCCGTATGTTCGTGCAGCGGAGACAAG
>CEPP01019703.1_pt1 | contig 10705 bp, 16 predicted proteins | sample 530521 | NCBI WGS metagenome assembly CEPP01 (sample SAMEA2620256, study PRJEB7988) | marine metagenome | biome: marine biome (ENVO:00000447); feature: surface water layer (ENVO:00002042); material: "saline water (ENVO:00002010), including plankton (ENVO:xxxxxxxx)" | depth 5 m | reverse complement strand
ATCCTAGATTTGAGTTTGAAGAAAGAGTAAGAGGCAATATACCTACTGAAAACATTAAGCTTATAGATATACTACAACTACCATTAGGTGAATCTGATTTCTCTCCAAATATGCTAAAGTTATTAGGGCAATTATCTAGAACGAATATACCTATTATAAAAAGCTTTGAGGCTAAAGAGGGGCTACAAAGAACATTGAATAGGTTAATGAATATTTCTAGGTTTAGACTGGGCAAAGGAAAACCGCTTTCTCAATATCTTAAAGAACAAGGAATTGATACGCAGGATTATATACAAGCCACTAAAGATTTAATGACTACCCCCACATATAGATTTGACCCTTTTGAAAAAGTTAGATAGTTTTAGAAAGGCTTAGGTGTACCGCTTACGCTATCTCCTCTTCTCTTTGCTAGTTCTACTGCCTCAGATTCTGTATTAGTAACTAAGCAACTGTTACCGTGATACCCAACCTCGCAAGAGTTAGTGCTACCATATCTGTTCTTAGCTACTATAAGTTCTAGAAAGCAATCACTATTACCATCGTCTCCATACCTTGACACCCAAGGATAGTGTGTAAATACTACTATCTCTGCATCCTGTTCTAAGTTACCAGATTCAGCTAGGTCAGACAACCTAGGCACTCTATCATTTCTGTGCTCCATGTTTCTGTTCATCTGAGACACCAATATAACAGACATATTCTCAGCCTTAGCTAGCCATTTATAACTACGACTAACATCACCTATCTTAAGTCTAAGGTCTCTTCTATCATGCGTTGGATGCTCTATTAATCCTATGTGGTCATCAATAACTACATCTGGATTTATAGCTTTTATCTCACGAAATGTACCCTCTATATCCCTGACATCATCAAACATAAATAGCTTATCACTATATGTCTCTGATATTGTAGAAGATATATCGCTAAGTTCTATCTGGTCTATACCTATATTGTTTCTTAAGTTTCTGTATTGCAAAGACCTAGACTCCATAGCTATAAACTTCTTCATCATCTCAGTATTCGGCATCTCTCTGTTAAACATGGCAACCTTTAGTCCTCTATGAACTAGGTTCCTAGCTATGTTTGCGGCTACAGTAGTCTTAGCATTACCCGGTCTACCAGCTATTATAGTAACCTCACCTCTGGTCATGCCAGTTATAACTCTATCAAGTGTTCCTATGCCAGTTTGTATCTGGGTAGTTGAGTTAAGTATGGAGTCTTTAGTCTCATCAAGTAACGAATCTATATCAAAAGTTTTATTAGGCTGTAGCTTTATGATGTTGCCTATGGTTGTATGTGCCTCTTCTAGTAAGTTATCTGTTCCAACAGACCTATCTTTTATACCCTTTGATATCTCGTTTATCTGTACGTATAGTACTCTTCTGAGGTAGTATGCATGTAGTTTTTTAGCATACAATACTGCATTAGATGCAGAAGTTACAGTATCAAGAAATCCAGTTATCTCATACTTTGTACTGTACCCATCTACCTTTGTGCCTACCTCTTCACATACAGTTATTAAATCTATATCCTCACCTCTAGTATTAAGACTGTCTATTGCATTCCATACCTTCTGGTTAAAGGATGAGTAGAAAAAATCATCTTCTGGAATGTACTGCTTTACAGAGTCTACATAGTCACTGTTAGTAATTAGACATCCAAGTAGTGCTTGTTCTAATTCAATACTGTTCATCGCTGTCCTTTAATTTTGGTGGTATCCTATCTAGAGACCTTCTTTCATATTCTTCTCTAAGCTTATATCTTTTACTCTCATTTTTTATTATGCCAGTAAGATACTTAAGGTTAAACCCTTGTTCAATACCACCCTTCTTTTTAAATCTATTTATAGATTCTATAATTATGTTGTCGTTTATCTTTTCAATCTCAGCTAGGAAACCTGCTACATCTATGTCATGTATAATCCAATGCCTAGATAAAGAAGATACTACGCTGTCTATTATCTTTAGAATCCTAGGAGACCTAGCAAGTCTTAATGTTTTAAGTCTGATAGATACATCTTTCTTTGGTATCTTACCAGAACATAGTGGACACTTAGCCACAGAGACCGCAATCTCCCTTATCTAAAGGCACTATGTTAAACATGCTTTGCATTAGAATAGAGTTCCCTACGTTTTTCCCCTTAGTATCTATAGTGTCAGTTTGGTATGCAGAGCCACAATCAGAGCATCTATACACCTTAGACTTTGTTGATGGTGGTATAAGGTTTCTATACACTCCCCTTTTAGGAACGCAATCATAATCTATCCAGCTATCACCTAGATAGTGCTTTATATCTAGATATCTTGCTCTTTCAATCTCCTTATAATACTCTCCTGTGTCTTTACTTTTTTCATTATTTCTAATAAATCCGTCATCAACATTATACCGTATATCTCCCCCCTTGATTCCTTTACGCATTGAAGGTGTAATCCCTCTATTTGTTCCGATGGCTTCAACCATTTTGCTATCCTTTTCCGTACCTTACATTGTACGGTGTATTCTTCTATTGTTAAATCAACATCAGAGTCTAGACCTAGAGACCTACCATCTGAACCCCATGCTCTAACAGACTCTAAACCGTGTTCTTTTGCTAGGTTTACTACTTCTCGTTCAAACCTATTTCCTCTTGCTTTGTTTTTTGACGGCACGTTTTCTATTCCTTTTCTTTTTGAATGGGCTCTCTAGAAACTTCTGAATCCCCCTGTCCACTTTCTTTAAGAAATCCATCTATCTTCTCCTCCATAAACTTAGTATATAGTTCTGTTTCTCCCTTCATCTCTAAATAGTTATAAAGGAAGTCACCTAATACATCTATTGCTTTTTTATTAGCTAGAACTAATCTAGATATAGTATTTATATCTCTAGATATAGCTCTCTTTGTTATTTTGTTGTTCTTATTCTTCATGTTGTTTTATATATATGGAGAGAGATACATAGACGCCAACCCATGTTTTATAAGACCTCATATCACCTTAATTTTAAGAAAACGATTGACTCAAAGCAACCACTTCCCCACTTGCTTATGTGTTCTGCTTGTGGGATTAAGTTAATACAAACCCTCTCCATATATAATACCTATCTATTTATTTAGCTTGTCTTCTATTCTGTGTAGTCTCCATATGTGACTTATCTGAAGACATAGCATCATCAACATAGTAAACTCCCAGTAGGGAAAATACTCTGAACTAAACAACGCTTCCCAGTAGTATCTCATCTCTTACTCCTATTATTTTGTATATGTATTAAATTCAAAGTCTAAGAAACCTTCCTCTTCTCCTCGCCTAAGCCATTCTAAAATCTTATTTATTTTAGATTCAGCATAGTCATCTTTAACTATATGTTCGTGGACTTCAAGTATTACTTCTCTCATTTCTTACTCCTACTGTTATATTAAAATCTTTGGGCGTTTTTGAGGAACGAAACATACAAACAAAACTCAAGGTACGCCCCAACCTATCTATAAGGAAATAAATTTTTGGGGTGTTTTAGGTACACCCCAGACCTTGCAATAACTACTTAGTAGTTAGTGAATATGTAGCATAACCCTTCGTGTTATCGGTGCTAATATTCATGTTGAAAGTAGTACGTAGCACATGTATTACAGCCGCTAGTCTATATATTCCAAAGCGACTAATAGCTGTCTTAGCTGTAAGTTTCTTACCAGAGAACAGGAAGTCTCTTACTTTTGCTACTTGTGATTTTCTTTTTCTCGCCATGTTGGCTCCTTTTCATATACTGTTCTTAACTTCTTAATCAAGTAGTAATCTTCCTTACTACTCAACTCATAGACACTTCTCTTACCCTTTGTTATGTTCTTAAGTTCTGTAGTAATGTATCTTAAGCCATCGTACCATCCAAACTTAGTTGTAAAAGAATGTTCTATCTCATTCCACTTTTTTATTGTCACTAGGTTCTCCCCCATATTCCGTATTCAATCTACTAGGGTAAAGCTCTTCTTCTTCCTTAGTCATACCTTCAGCCATATTTCTTTCTGCTATCTCATTGTATTCCTTTTCCAGCTTACCCTTAAGTACTTCAGCTTCTCTGTGATAAGAAGCTAGTTCCTTACCATAGCTTATTAAGGTACTAAGAGACCTAATGATTAGGTTGTACTCGCTATTAGTTATTCTCATCTAGAATGGTATATCAGAAAGGTCACGTTTACCATTACTCCAAGAATAAACAGATACAGCTTTAGGAGATGTGACTTCTTCTCCATCTCTGTTAGTCCATTTCTCGTGCTTTATCTTTATTATAGCAGGCATACCTTCGCAGTTGGATGGTGTAAGTACTGGTAGTGCATACACCTTTCTTCCATCTACTTCTTTCTCTTCTGGCTTTATACCGAGTGACTCACATACATCCTTAAACTCTCTATTGCCACCAGAGTTAGGCTGTAGTTTATTGTCACTAGGATTCTTAAACCTAAAGAAACCTTTAGAACGTACAACTTTATCTACAAACAGAGAACCACTATGCTCTCCAAACATCTTGTCTGAATTGTTAGTAGCTAGCTTGAAGCTAATGTTGTATATATCTGCTAGATGTCTTCCTCTTACTACTACATCTTCTTTTACCGTGAACTCCTTCACATGTGCATAATACTCTCCTTCTGGAACTATTACGCTAGGCTTGTCTTCTAGTGGGTCATAAAATGATTCACCACCCATTACTTCATCAAGCACTGAGTCTACAGAATTACTCATTTTCTTCTTCCTTTATTTGTTCTATTCTTCTTATTACCTTCTCTATATCTCCCTTCTCAATGTCTCCATTCTCAATGTAAAGAGATATCTCTTCTTTTCTTTCATCACTTAAGCCTTCCATATTCTCTGTTATGTAGAGAATATCATCTTCGCTTAGTGAAGTGTCTTCAACTCTGTTTCTATATACATCGTCTGCAATATTAAGATACATGTTGAATGCTTTCTTCATACAGTCTGTATTAGCTGACTTTATGTCGTTACCTACATCTACAAACTCTTGGCTATCCCTCTTCTTCTGTATTCTATGTGCGGCAGTCATGTCTCCATTTCTCCATATACCACCTTCAAACCACTTGAGTCTTCCATGTACCATAAAGGCTTCGCTACCCATAGGTTCTGTATTTATGATAGTCCAAGACCATCCGGGATAGTACTTATCTGCCATCTTCTTCATGTAGCCAATCTCTACATAGTCAAGACCAAACTTCTTTTTGACTTGAGACTTTGGCGTATTAATCATAGATACCTTCTCATGTAGAGACCTCATATCGTTAAGTACTTCTGCTAGGTCAGTATCTTTTTTTACTATAGTTTTCTCCTCGCTCATTAACACCTCTTTTATTTATGCTTCAGCTTTTTCTTTATTAGATAGTATTGATAGTAGTGTATCTAAATCTGCACTAGCCATCTCTTCTGCCTTAGCTATGTTATTCTTAAACTTGGGTAGTTCCTTCTCTTGATTAGCAACCACAAACATTAGATGAGTTAGTGCTATCTCTATCTGGCTTATTCTAAAGTGTATACTGTCTATGCTTTCCTTTACCTTTATCAAGTCAATCATATTCCTCGCTATATCATCCATATACTTTGCCATATTTAGTCCTCGCTTTTACTACCTCAGTTGCTCTACCATTTTGTCTATTAATGTTACCAGAGTATACACAGGCTTCGTCGTAGTCTTCAAATAGTCTGTGTTTATACCTATTGTTAACCTTATCTGTGAATGCACCACCTCTTATTAACCACCAAGTAGTGCCATCTCTCTCTTCTTTTACTGTCCATCTATCTACTTTCTTCTTACTCTTCATTGCTCTCTCCTAGCTACGTTGTAAGGGCATACATCTCTAACATCGCAAAAAGATTCACACTTAGTACCACCCCATTTTTCTTCATCTGTACATTCTTCTGGCAACTCGCCAAGCTCTAGTGCCCCTAGTAAGTTATCTCTCTTTGTTCTAAACCTATCTTTTAAATGTTCGTTGTCTATAAAAGGAACTTCTATCATGTATATCTTCTTATCTACGCCTCTATCTCTAGCAATCTGTAATCCACCATCACGAACTGTAGCTTGTATGTACATCCTATCTACTGGATATCCATAGCTTTCTAATAGAAATCTATAGAAGTTTACCTGCCATGACCAATCTTCTAGGTCAGCAGTATCTCTATCTATATAGAACTCTTTTACTCTTTTAGGTGTTCCTTTCTTACCCCATCTACCACTTCTCTTGTAGACTTCTGTAGGGTGCTTTGTGTATCTAGATTGTATACCTAGACACTTAGCTATTTTGTAGGAGCCAGAAAACTTGTAATCTACAAGTGTTCTAGTTTCTTTGTCGTATAGGTCTACTGTTCCTGTAATACCTAGACTTTCTAGTGTAATCTCTGATGCTAGTCTGTCCTCTATAGAAGCTGACTTCTCTAGCTTCAGATGATGTAGTGTACCTGCTAATGCAAAGGCGTTATCTTCTGGATGAATGTAGTAGTTCTCTACTCTCTTTAGGTATGCCTCACAAGTACCACTAAGTAGTTCTGTGGTTGAAGGCTTTCTATCTGGGTCTCTATCTGCTGACATATGTAGTATAGTGGGTAAAGATACACCCATTCTTTCTACATCTACCAATCCTCTACTTACTTTCTCTAGAGATACCACCTCACCATCTGGGTACTTAAATCCCTTTAACGGCATGATTTTACCTCTTTTTCTCTGTTTAAATTTATCAATATGTGCTTATTTGAAACAAGTATTTTTTTGTTTTTTCTCATCGAGAGTCCATAAATTTTCTTCTTCTTTTATTAATATAGGCAGTTAACTCTTCTCCAAACGTAGGTACAATATGTCTAACATAAGATGTTGATATATACTTCTTGAACTCATCTTCTTTATATTGAGATATCTCTATACCTTTTTCTACTATGCAGTTTAGTATCTGTATCCAATTCAATATCTTAACCTTGCTAATTGTACCAGAGTGTAGTCTAAACTCTAAGCTACCATGATAATATCTAGAATGAATATTAAGAGCACAATACCTAGCGTCATTGTATTTATCTGTACTAGGTACTGAACCCATCATGTATTCATAGTAAAGGTTTATTAATGTCTCTTCATCATCTACATTTCTAAGTGTTCTACTATCTAAAGTAAAGTCCTTACACCAATTAGAATCTTGCCTAGAGTTAGGCATCATCTCTTTCAGCATTTCTTGGAAGTGATTGTATACTATTCCTATGTGTGCAACTTCTCTTGCAGTCATATCTAGAGAGTTGAAGTGTATGTGTAAACCACAGCTTTTATTAACTATAGCTCCGTAAGTATCTCTCCACTCTATTATGTTTGATATATTACCCAACAATGCTACTGAGTTTGCAGGGTATGATACCATCTCTACACCAGAGTATCCACTAATAGAACTTATAGAACCATCGCTACAATTAACCCAGTTCTCTGGAGAGGCTATACCATCCTCATCTGGAACCATACACTCTACCTCTACGCCCACCATTCTATTAACAGGAAACTCTTCTATATACTCAGACCTATGCGTACATATAGAAGAGGTAGGTAAACTAAGGGACTCAAGCCTATCTATATTTTCGTATATACCATTTGGAGCACAGTCTTGACAATAGCAGTCATCTCTAAAATAAATGGCTTCATCCATATCTACAACTATATCACATGAATAGCAATAATTATAGTATTCACAAAAGCAGTTTATACAATAGAGGTCTCCATATGCTTCTTCACTTCTAGACTCTCTTACCTCAGCACCACAACAAGAACAATCTATCGTATCTTCTCTTGTTTGCTGTACAGCTCTTTCTCTTGATGGCATACTAGACTCCTATGTTAGTAGTAATGATACCTACTACAAACGCATTTACCACCTTCAACCAATTTAGTTTCTTAAGAGTATCGTATATCTTAGACTCTACATCATCGGAATCTACATCAATACTCTCACTACTCATTGTTTCTATCTGATTAACTAAGAACTTTAAGTATTCCTCGTACGAGCTATTTATTAGAAAAGGATTTTTTCTAGACTTTTCATATAGCTTCTTGATTACATACTTCTTTGATTTTAGTTCTACTGAATTAGGAAAACCTACCAGTATTACTTTCTTTTTATCCTCCACAAGAAGTACCTCCTATTACATCACCATACTCACATTCCCAACACACATTTCTATTACACTCATCTTTCCATATCTCTTCTTGTTTTACATACACGTAACAGTAATCACACCTCTTAGTACTAGGTGCCTCTGTCTTACTAGCATTTAGGTAGTGAGTAGCTGGGCTAATGTACTCGTATCTAGACCACCAATCATTAACCTTATTGAACTGACTAAGAGTCTCAAAAGCTACAGACTCTCTATTATCTCTACCATCAAACATATCTGTATCATACGTATATATGAAGTCCTTAGGTACATTATGTATTGGTAGGCGTAACCCTGCTCTAGTCATAGCATCACTCATAATCTTATAAGTAGATGCCCAGAACAAAACTCTAGCCTTCTTCCAATAAGAAACTACCATAGGTCTACCACTCTCTCTAGCTATATGTAGCTTTCTATTACTATCCTTTACCCAAGTAATAGCAAAGTCTCCATCTATATTTTCAAATGCTTTACTCATATGGTTTCTATTCAACGATTGGAATAGAACCTGCGAGTCTACATCTGGAGATGGTTTACCCATAGAACTAGCTACCTCATTGTAGTTGTGTATAATACCATTGTGAGCACCAGTAACATCACCTATATTAAAAGGGTGAGCGTTCTCTAGTTTCACACTACCTGTTGTAGCTAGTCTTACATGACCCATAGCAATAGTAGTCTGTCTATCTATCTTGTTAAGTATAGTAGACCAATCATCACTATCTACTAACTCAGATGAATCCATAAGAGTCTTAAATGTATATCTAGTATCTGGATTCATAATAGAGAACCCAGTACTATCTGTACCTCTTATAGATGATTCGTCTGTGAGTTCAGTAAGTAATCTCTTAAGGATTTCTAGCTGATTGTCATTCTGCTTGTCGCTAGTCTTAGCGAAGCCGAATATACCACACATGTTTCCTCCTCTTATTTATGTTTATCTATTCGTTTTTCTATGTAGTCAACTCCATATCTACCTGTTACACTTCTAAGTATATCCATGTCGTTTCCTACAGAAAGTATTTGTCTATATAATTTAGTATCCTTATGTAATGTTTTAGACTTATTCATAATTCTATTTAGAAATAGTATCCACTCCTTTATAGGTTGAGAACGTATAGAACCCTCATGATATCTAAACTCTATCGAACCAAGAAAGAACCTAGCATGTAGATTGGTACCTATGTACCTAGCACTATTGTACTTGTGGTCATCTATGTACGAATCAGACATAGCGTAGTATTTATTAATTAGCTCAGATAGGCTATTAATTAGACTAATATCTTTAGTACTCATAGTAATAGTTTTAGCATAGCTTGAACTTCTTCTATTAGAAGGTATGCTCTCATATATAAGTTTTTGTATTCTAGACATTATTAATAGAGTTGATTTAAGTTCTCTAAATCCAAAGTCTAAAGCGTTCATATGTATATGTACACCACAAGTACTATCTACGCTATTCCAATCTGATGTATTAGTAGATTCTAGATAGCGTAAAGCCTTATCTACTTTATCTCCTATAAGTGGTCTAGTAGTTTTAAACTCTACACCACCACTACTTAGAGAACCGTCTTCTACTACATCAAAGTAGTCTGGCTCTCCACAACTCTCTACGTAATCTTCTGTACTGTCGTACTCTGTTATTACTTCGCTTTCTATACCTACAAACCTATCGAAATGACTCTTACCTGCAAAGTAGGTAGGTAAACTTTTGTACCTATGAGGTCTATCTAGATAAGACGACAATCTAATATCAGCACAACTAATACAAAAAATACCAGAGTTAACTCTTATGTATTCTAGCCGCTTACTCCATTCACGAACGTATTTATTTCTATGCTCGTACCCACCACCTGCTTCTACATCTAGCTTAGATGCTTCTCTTAGTCCTTCTACATCTATTATCTCTGCACTTTTACATCTATCACAAGACTTGTAGAAGCTATTAATACAACTTTCACAAGCCTTTACTATGTCGTTATCTAGATATATGTTAGTTACTTGTTGAGGTAACTGCTTCTCTATAGACATTAAGTAGTGTGGTCTAGTAGGGTAGTGGCAGATATCACAATCTACTCTTATATCTTTGTAGCAACTATTACAGAAGAATAATTTCTCTCCTGTAAAATTTACTTTATTCATGCTAGTTACACCTATTATATTACAAGAGGTGCAACATCTATATTTATAGACACTATCTTGGTATTTATCTAGCATGTAATCAAGTGTTAGTTGTACAATTCTTCTACATTTTGCTTTTAGATAAAATCTATTTAGACTTTTAATTCTAGAATCAGAGCTATCTACAAATGTACAACTCCTTAACTTTTCGTATATACTATCTGCATAGCTAGAATCATCATCTACAGACAAATTGTATATTGTCCTAGCTATCTCACTTCTGTCGCTACTACAAATCTTACGACCTATAGTACTTGTTGGAAGATAGACGGCATGTGTTATATTGAAGTTTCTGTCTTTGGTAATTATATCTGTATCTATAGAGAATATATTATAATCTGTATACAGTAAGTCTGTAACTCTACATA
>CEPP01007291.1_pt1 | contig 10725 bp, 10 predicted proteins | sample 530521 | NCBI WGS metagenome assembly CEPP01 (sample SAMEA2620256, study PRJEB7988) | marine metagenome | biome: marine biome (ENVO:00000447); feature: surface water layer (ENVO:00002042); material: "saline water (ENVO:00002010), including plankton (ENVO:xxxxxxxx)" | depth 5 m | reverse complement strand
AATAACCGAGAGGCAAGATAAGGAGTAAGGGTGGATCTAATCACACTGGACTTTGAAACCTATTACGATAAGGACTTCTCGTTAAAGAAGTTAACCACAGAAGAATACATTCGTGACCCTCGTTTTGAAATCATAGGATTGGGTATAAAGGTCAATAACGATTCTACAGAGTGGGCGAGCGGGACTTTCGAGGACTTTAAGGGGTACATACACAGTTTCGATTGGGAAAATAGTATGGTTCTAGCCCATAACACGATGTTCGATGGGGCCATACTGTCTTGGTTGTTTGGTGTAAAACCAAAAGTATGGGCAGACACACTGTGCATGGGTAGAGCGGTGCATGGCATAGAGGTCAGCGGTAGTTTGAAAGCGATGGCTGAACGCTACGAGATTGGTGTGAAAGGGACTGAAGTTCTTAATGCGCTTGGTAAAAGAAGAGAGGACTTTGATGACGAGGCTTTGAGTCTTTACGGCGACTACTGCGTAAACGATGTGGAGTTGACGCACTCGCTCTTCAACATAATGGCTGACAAGTTCCCCAAGAAAGAGTTGAAGATAATAGATACGACTCTGCGTATGTTTATCGAGCCAGTTCTTGATCTTGATACACCGTTGCTAGAAGAACATCTTATAAATATACGTGATCGAAAAGACGAGCTTCTGATCAATGCAGGCATAGAAGATAAAAAAGATCTTATGTCTAACGACAAGTTTGCTGGTCTGCTCAGGGATAATAATGTATCTCCGCCAATGAAGATAAGTCCTACGACAGGCAAAGAAACATATGCCTTTGCTAAGACGGACGAAGGCTTTAAACAGTTACAGGAACATTGGAACCAAGATGTGCAGAACCTAGTGGCGGCTAGGCTGGGCAACAAAAGCACGTTAGAAGAGACACGCACCCAACGATTTATCGATATAGCAAAACGAGGAAATCTGCCGATTCCGCTTAGGTACTATGCAGCGCATACAGGCAGATGGGGTGGGTCAGACAAGATTAACCTACAGAATTTACCCAGCAGAGGTGAGAACGGTGGTGTGCTGAAAAAAAGCGTACTCGCACCTGATGGTCATGTTCTGATCGACTGTGACTCTTCACAAATAGAAGCAAGAGTGTTGGCTTGGTGGGCTGGACAGAAAGATCTGGTGGATGCGTTCCATAACAAAGAAGATGTTTATGTAAACATGGCGTCCCGCATATACAGATGTGACAGAGCATCAGTGACCAAGGATCAGCGTTTCGTGGGTAAAACCACGATACTCGGTGCTGGCTATGGTATGGGCGCACAGAAGTTTATGAATCAGTTAAACAGCTTCGGTGTCAACGTAGAATACAAAGAAGCCTCTAGGATCATACAAACTTATAGAACCACTAACCCCAGCATAAAGAAGTTGTGGACGGATGCGATGGAGTTGATAGAGCAGTTGTCTAAAGGTTTCTGTTTGCTTATCGGTGATGTAAACATAGTAGAACCTATCATCGGCATAAAAGCTGTAAAACTACCGTCAGGCTTATTGATGCGCTACGAAGATCTTAAGTTAGAACGAGACGAGTATGGGGCCGAGAACTATACTTTTAAGACTAGAAATGGTAGAAGCAAAATATATGGTGGTAAGTTTGTGGAGAACGTATGTCAGGCTGTAGCCAGATGCGTTATCGGTGAACAAATGCTAGAGATAGCGAAACGTTACAAAGTTGTGCTAACAGTGCATGACTCGTTAGTTGTATGCGTAAAAGAAGAGGAAGCAGATGAAGCAAGGCAGTACGTAGAGGATTGTATGCGTGCTGTACCTGATTGGGCCAAAGGTTTGCCTCTTGATTGTGAGTCAGGTGTTGGCAAGTCCTATGGGGGGTGTGAGTGAAAAACTGTAGAACTGTATAACTGACATGAATGCAGCACCTTGGTCGTTCAGTAAGATTAAATCGTTTCAGCAATGCCCGAAGCAGTTTTACTACGAAAAAGTTATTAAACAGTATCCGTTTAAGATGACTGACGCCATACGATACGGTGATGAGTTTCACAAAGCAGCAGAGAATTACATAAAAGGAGAAGAGCTAGACGCAAGGTTTGAGTATGCAAGGAGCGCATTAGACTCGTTAGATTCTAAGAAAGGTGATAAGTTATGTGAACATCGCATGGGACTTACTTCTGATTTAGAAGCCTGCGACTTCTTTGATAAAGATGTGTGGTTCCGTGGGATAGCAGACCTGTTGATCTTGAACGAAAGCGACAAACTAGCTTGGGTGATAGACTACAAGACAGGTAAATCTGCACGTTACGCTGACAAGGGACAGTTAGAACTCATGGCGTTAGCTACGTTTAAGCACTTTCCAGTTGTCAACACGGTTAGAGCTGGGCTGTTGTTTGTTGTCTCTGAAGAACTTATACGAGATAGTTATACAAGCGACGACGAGAACGGTCTGTGGCAGAAATGGAGTGACAGGTTTGAGGATATGGAGGCAGCATACGACAATGATGTGTGGAACCCCAAACCCAGTGGCCTATGTAGACAGTGGTGCCAAGTGGTAGAGTGTCCACATAACGGAAGAAACTAATGCGTAGAAGATACAAAAGACCCTATAAAAAAGAATACCAACAACAAAAAGCCAGAGGCGAACATGAGAGTCGGATGGAACGCCAACGTGCCAGACGGGCGTTAGACAAGAAAGGTGTAAACAGAAAAGGCAAAGATGTAAGCCACAACAAGATGCTGAGTAAGGGTGGGTCGAATAAAGATGGGTACAGGTTAGAAAGCCCAAGCAAGAACAGAAGTAGAAACGGGCATAAGAAAAAGAAGAATTAGGTTCAGTTGTCTTCCCCTTACATGTTGACACGCTGAACCTATAGCCAAAGGGGCTTACTCCGCCTCTTAAGAACCACGCGCCGTCCGTGGGGTGAAAGACGGCATTGTTCTGGAGAACACATGGAAGTTATAGACAATAAAGCTTTGCTACTTAGGCTACGTGACCCGGAAAAGGTGACTAGTGTAATACCTAAAAGTAAAGAACTTAAAAATAACAAGGTGGTTGTTAACTGGGGGCTAGAAGAAACACACGTTTTAAAGAACTTAAATATAAACGCGCCATCCCCGATACGTACACGATACAGTTACACGGGCAAACACTCACCTATGAAGCACCAGAGGACAACCTCTGAGTTCTTTACCTTGCACAAACGAGGTTTCTGCTTCAACGAACAAGGAACAGGTAAGACTGCTAGTGCTATATGGGCCGCTGACTATCTGCTTAACGAAGGCTACATACATAGAGTTTTAGTTATATGCCCTCTGTCTATCATGGACTCAGCGTGGCGCGAAGATCTTTTCACATTCGCTATGCACCGCACAGTAGATATCGCTTATGGGTCAGCTAAGAAAAGAAAGGCTGTGATCGACAGCGATGTAGATTTTGTAATCATCAACTACGATGGCGTTGAGATCGTATACGAGGACATACTCAACAACGATTTTGATCTGATAATTATTGACGAAGCCACGCACTACAAGAACGTGCAGACTAAACGCTGGAAAGTTTTGAATAGACTGATACGACCAAGCACTTGGGTCTGGATGATGACAGGAACCCCTGCTGCACAAAGTCCTTTGGACGCATACGGTCTGGCAAAAATTATAAACCCATCCGCGGTGCCTAGATTCGCTAGTGCGTTTCGAGATCAGGTGATGCTTAAGATAAATAACTTTAAGTGGATACCGAAGGAAGACGCTACCGATAGGGTGTTCAAAGCCCTACAACCAGCGATTCGTTTTACGAAGGACGAATGTTTAGACCTACCAGAACTGATATATGTAAAGCGAAGAGTAGAACTAACAAGACAGCAAAACAAATATTACAAAGAACTTAAAAATAAAATGGTCATGCAGGCCGCGGGCGAGCAGATTACAGCGGCAAACGCAGCGGTAAACATGAATAAGCTCTTACAGATATCTGCTGGCGCAGTGTACACGGACGATGGTGACTCTTTGGAGTTTGATATATCGCCTCGATACAAAGTGTTGAAAGAGGTAGTGGACGAATCCAGCAAGAAGGTGCTTGTTTTCGTACCGTTCAAGCACGTTATAGACATACTCACTGATAAGCTCCGAGCCGATGGCATACCCACGGACATCATTCGTGGTGACGTAAGCTCTCGCAAAAGAACAGAGATATTTAAACAGTTCCAGACAACCAGCACACCGCAGGTATTGGTGGTACAACCTCAAGCTGCTGCCCACGGCGTTACGCTTACCGCTGCCAATACAGTAGTTTGGTGGGGGCCAACCAGTTCTTTGGAAACATATGCACAGGCAAACGCTAGGGTGCATAGGTCTGGACAGGACCATAAGTGCACGATAGTACAGCTACAGGGGTCATTCGCTGAACAACGTATGTACTCACTGTTAGATAATAGAATAGATAGCCACACAAAAATAATTGATCTTTACAAGGAAATACTTGATTAAGTAACTAGAAGTCATTATTGTACGTTGTCTGGTAAATGGAGAACCTAGATGGAAAACGGTACAAGCAGTGACCACTTAGCAAAACTGCTAAGGGTCTTTCTTAAGATGCGTCGAAAAAGGGAAGAGTTATCTAAAGCATTCAATGATGAGGATGCCAAGATAAAAGAAGCCCAAGAGCTTATTAAGCAGGAACTATTGGAACACTGCAAAAAGCATGGCGTAACGAGCGTTAAGACAGACGAAGGTAACTTCTACCGCAGCGCAAAAACTATTTATTGGACCGACGATTGGGAAGAATTAAATAAGTTTGTGCTGGAGAAAGGTGTGCCTGAGTTTTATCAGAAGCGTTTGTCACAAGCAGTTATTAAGGAGTATCTGGAGGAGAACCCTACAGAGGTGCCTAAAGGACTGAACGCCAAGACTGAATACACCATAACCGTAAGGAAGAAATGATGGCTGAAGGACTTGTGGACATAGGCACGGTGGCAGAACACTTTCAAGTGTCGATAAGCACTGTGCGTTCTTGGATTAGGGAGAGTCAGATCCCTAAAGATACATATATGAAGTTGGGTAAAACCTACAGATTCAAACTTAGCAGATTGGAGCAAGCACTCTTGGATTCTAAACAAGATACCGAGACTGTTGAAGCTCCGTTAGATGCACACGTAGACTATTGAAAAGAATAAGTATCAGAGACAACGTGTTTCGTAAACTCGTTGATGGGCAGGAATCTTTGATAGATTCAGAGGTTTTGGATGTGGTCATAATCAATGCGGCAGTCATATCTAGGATGTACTACCCAAACGAATATGATCCTGACAAATCGTCTTCGCCTGTCTGTTGGTCATCTGATACTAGGAATCCCGACCCTGATGTAATTTGTAAGCAGTCATACCGATGTATGGATTGTGAACAAGATATTAAAGGTTCTGGTGTTGGTAATTCTAGGGCTTGTAAGTTTTCACAGAAGATAGCTGTGACGATTGAAGACAATCTATACGATATTTACCAACTGCAATTACCAGCAACTAGTTTGTTTGGTAGTGCAAAACGTGGATGGATGTCGATGCAAAACTACGCCAAACACTTGGCTAGTCACGACACATCTGCAATGATGGTGGTAACCAGAATATGTTTTGAACATGATGGTTATGCGCCGAGGCTTCGTTTTAGACCCATGCGGGTCTTAGATGAGGCGGAGTTGAAGGTAGTGGCTGAATTGGAGAACCACCCCGACACATTAAAGGCTATAAAGATGATGGCTCCTGAGCCGTCTTACTCTGCATCGCCTTTTGAAAAAGTTGACGGGTTTGTATTTAACAAAGCTACATAATTTTTAAGATGTTTTGGAGAACAAAATGGCAGAACAGAAAGAAGATCTGACTTACAGATTGGATAATGTCGAGGCTAAATACCCTCGCATAGATAGGACGTATAGATACTCACAAGCAGATAGTTTGACCATACCCTGTAAACCTACAGAGGACGGCGCTGCTTTTTCTTTGAGTTTTCTTATGGATAAATCACAAGCTGATGCTTTGTGGAAGAGGATGCGTGAAGTCTACACAGCAAGACAGAAAACAGAATCGTCTTGGCCTGCCAAGTTTGCAAAGCCTTTTACTGAGACTGAAGATGGTAGATGGGAATATAAAACCCATATAAAAGGGAGATATGGCGAAGAACTCACCAGACGCCCTATGGTAGTTGATTCCGACAATAAAAAGTTAGGAGACGACTTTAAGTTGACCACCGGAAGCACAGTCAATTTAAGTTTTGTATTTGTGCCGTATTACATGGCTACAGGTGTGGGCGCGGGTGTGTCGCTACGATTGAGGGCAGTGCAGGTAGTTGACTACGTACCTATGAAAGAGTCATCGCCTTTTGATAGTGTAGAGGGCGGTTTTTCCGCTGGATCTACAGACAACGTGAGTCCGTTTGGTGCTAAGGTAGAGAAGGAAGCTACCGCCGATGCGGAAGAAGATTGGGAGGACGAAGCTCCTGTTAAAGAGCCTAAGAAGATGCAAGTCAAGAAGGCTGCACCGAAGGAAGAAAAACAGGAACTGGCCGCGGTCATAGACGATTGGGACGACTGATCTTCAACGAGTTTCACTACGGCTAGGTTTTGACACGGGCCGAAAAGGGGCGGTTTTCCAAAAGCTACGCCCCCTGCCGTGGTGTCTCTTATTTAGGCACATTAGATGGATGCAAGACAATTTTTAGAGGTAACAACTAGCGAGGACGGAACTTATTGTTTATTAGCTATAAAGGCTAAAGAAGATAGCAGGATTCAAAAATTCTTTACTGACATCTTAGATGTAGTAAATGCAGCACAAGATTTTGATAAGAAAGGCTACGATGTATATTTTGCTCTGGCTACGTTTAAGGACGGTAGCTCAAGAAGGGTCAACAACGTACACCAGATTAAGTCGTTTTACTTAGATTTAGACTGCGGACCATCAAAGGATTTTACGACCCAGCAACACGCAATAGACGAACTACGCAGGTTTAGCAAAGCGTTAAAACTACCCAAGCCACTTATGGTTAGTTCGGGTAGAGGTATACACGTTTACTGGATACTAAAGGAAGCCGTCAGCTTGGATGAGTGGCTACCTGTCGCTGAACAACTTAAATCACAATGCGCGGAGCATGACTTTCTCGCTGACCCCGCTGTAACAGCAGATGCAGCTAGGGTGCTTAGAGTAGTAGGCACGCACAACTACAAGCCGGAACCGCCAGAACAAGTGGTTACTTTGGGTGTGACGATCCCCCCAGCAGTGGACTTCGATGAGTTTGCTGATCTGCTAGGCAGAGGGGCGGTGCCTGTACCCAAACCGTATACACCAGCACCGAGCAACGCGATGATGCAAGCGTTGATGGGCAACATAGAGAACAAGTTCGGCACGATAATAAAGAAGATAAACGAGGGTAATGGCTGCAAACAACTGGAGCTGATAATCACAGATAAAGAGAACTGCACAGAACCTATGTGGCGTGCGGGTCTGTCTATAGCTAAGTTCTGCTCCGACTCAAAGAAAGCCATCCACTACATATCTAAAGGACACGAAGGGTATACGCAACAGGCGACAGAAGAGAAGGTAAGCCTTATAAAAGGGCCGTACCTTTGCACTAAGTTCAACGAGTTTAACCCTAAGATATGCAATAAGTGCGTGCATTGGAAACGCATCAAGTCACCGATTGTTCTTGGTAAACATATCAAACAGGCTACCGAAGAGGACAACACAATAGAGGCACCTTCTGCGTCATTGCCTAACGCTCCAGTTCAGACATACGTGATACCCACATACCCAGAGCCTTATTTCAGAGCAGCGGGTGGTGGAGTGTATATGAGATCAAGCGGTCCTGATGGAGAGCCAGAGGATCAGACGATATACCACAACGATATCTATGTTGTGAAACGTATATTGGATGCCGAGTTAGGAGAGGCGATACTCATGCGCCTTCACCTACCCAAAGATGGGGTTCGAGAGTTTACGATACCACTGACCTCTGTAACATCGAGAGAGGAGTTTCGTAAGAACATGAGTATGTACGGGGTGGCAATCAATAGGATGGATGATCTAATGAAGTATACAACTACTTGGGTGAATGAGTTGCAAGCTACGACGGTGGCAGAAAAAGCACATAGGCAGTTTGGTTGGGTAGACGATGAAGCTAAGTCTTTCATACTTGGTAACCAAGAGATCTTTGCAGACAAGATAGAGTTCAACCCCCCTGCTTCCAACACCATCGCTATGTTTCCAGCGTTTACCACAAAAGGTTCGCTAGAAGATTGGAAAGAGATGACTAAGTTCTTAAACGTAGAGGGTCAGGAGCCGTACCAATATGTTATGGGTGCTTCGTTTGGTTCTGCTTTGATGCAGTTTATGCCTGTCGCTTGCTCAGTATTGCACTTGCAGAGTAGTGATACTGGTTTTGGTAAGACAACCGCACAGTTTGCAGGGCTTAGTGTATGGGGTGACCCTAAAGAACTTATTCTGGAAAAAGAAGACACGTATAACACGAAGATGAACAGGGCAGAGGTTTACCACAACATACCCTTGTTTATAGACGAAGTGACTAACATGACTCCCAAGGAGCTTAGTGACATGGCTTATCAGTATTACAGTGGTAGGCAGAAACGTAGGCTGAACGCTAGTGCCAACGTGGAGAGGTACAACGGTTCTTCTTGGAGTTTTATGACTATATCAAGCGCAAATGCGAGCATGATAGAAAAGATAGGTCTGTATAAAAAAGCACCGAAGGCAGAAGCTGCGCGGATACTAGAGTTTAGAGTTGATAAGTTCTTCAAAACAACTTTGTCCAAAGAGGACACTGATGCTTGGAGTAAGGCGATACAGAACAACTACGGACACGCGGCCATACCATTCATACAGTACGTAATAAAGAACTTAGATGAAGTGAAAGAGTTACTACTGTCTGTGCAAAAGAAGGTAGATAAAGATGCTGGACTTACGCAAGAACATCGATTCTGGTCAGCGGGTGCTGCCTGTGCTCTGACAGCTTTGATAATATGCAGGAAGTTAGGGTTGCTGGAGTACGACACAAAGCCTGTGTACAAGTGGATACTGCACGTTCTTAAGTTAAACAAAAACACGGTGAGTGATATGAGTGATTCAGCAGAGCAAACATTAAACGATTACATGAACGAGCACTGGGGTAATGTGCTGTGGATAAAAAGCACAGACGATCTCAGAAAGCAGAACAACAATGGTCTGGATACTCTAGTTGTGCCTGATGCCAACCCCAGAGTCAGATTAGTTGCTCGTTACGAGACAGATATAAAGAGAGCGTATCTAGTGCCAAAACCGTTGAAAGAGTGGTGTGGTAGGCAGCAGATAAACTATTCGTCCTTCGTAGACAATCTGAAAGCTAACATGAAAGCCACCAAATCAAAGGTGCGTCTGAGCAGGGGTACACACATGAGGTTACCCCCTACCGATGTAATTATTGTGGACTTTGATGTTAATCAAGACGATGAGGATTAGTGTCGTCAAGTGTATTAAAGGTTGATGACCTATGCCCGGATAGGGTAAGGGTCGTTGTGATGTGGGATAAGATGTTAATTGGTAGCTCTGTGTTTGTGCCTTGCATCGATACACAGGCAGCGAAGAAGCAGGCAACCGAGATAACCAAAAGAAAAGGCTGGGAGATAGACTGTCAGACTAGGATAGAGGGTAAAAAATTAGGTGTACGAATATGGAGAAGGGTGTAATACTACGCGAACCTACAGTTTTCCACTGTGGTTCTCCAAGGATCTACCTCCAGCCTAACCGCTGGGGGTAGGTTCACCTAAGATAGTATGGCCCTGCGTCGAGTTCTCTTTCTAAACTCAGTAAGTATTGTTTTAGCACAGGACTTAGCACCACGCCGTTGTACATATCTACACTTGTCCTTGCGTGCTGCTTCATAGACTTTCTAATTGTTTCGGGTGTTATACGGACCTTAGCACCTTTACCAGCGTGTCTTCTATTGAAATCATCTATGTCTTTAATAGCATCTGACATATCGTCGCCTAGTCTGGTAGCTATGTAGTATTTCTTTAGTAGCCTTGTACGTTCTTCGTCTATGGTTCTACTAATACGTTTAAGATCTTGATTACGTTCTTGTGCGTTAGTGTATCTAGCAGGCGAGAATCCAAGAGCTTTACCAGCCAAATCACCAAAGTTTAGATCGTCTGCAATAAGATCTCCTCTACGAGTACGTGCACCCTCTGTCGCAAACCTAGCAGATTGCATCAAGTTACGGAGTGCAGCGGGCATCATGCTTTCAACGCCTCGCTGTATCTCTCCTCTAGCTAGTATGTCTTCCATGCCTCTAAACACAGATGACAGAGTGCCTAGTGCAGGACCACCTAGTAGATTAACAAATTCTTCTTTACCAGACTCACCAAAGTCATACTTGTTGCTGCCCAGTATTAAGTGAGCTAGTCCTATACGGGAGGATATATCTAGCTCCGAACCAGCAAAAGCAGTTAGATATTGTATGCCACCTTTATATAGCGGATCACCCAAGAACTTACGTGTTACTGTATCTGCATCCTCTTCGTCGTCATCCAGTAAGAACAGATCTGCCATAGCTTGGAGCAATCCTATCGCAGTTATCCCCTGCACACCTGACAAAGCAGCAACCGCCACTTGGCTTGCTACAAACTGCCTTCTGGCTTGCTGAATACTGTAATCATCTAATCCGTTTTCTTTAGCCTGTTTCAATGCGGCTCTAGCCATCTTAAATTGATGGTAGTAC
>CEPP01078862.1_pt1 | contig 11004 bp, 3 predicted proteins | sample 530521 | NCBI WGS metagenome assembly CEPP01 (sample SAMEA2620256, study PRJEB7988) | marine metagenome | biome: marine biome (ENVO:00000447); feature: surface water layer (ENVO:00002042); material: "saline water (ENVO:00002010), including plankton (ENVO:xxxxxxxx)" | depth 5 m | reverse complement strand
TCAGATATTTCTTCATCAGCTTTAATACCAGTTTTATCTTCTAGTATTTCGTTCATTTCTTTATCAAGTCTAGTAGCTTTATCTGCAATAGCTTGTTGAACTCTAGATTTGACATCTAGTTGACTTAGTATGTCTTTTACTTGTTGTACATTTAAAGCTGAATCATCTGCGAAATAAAAATCATTATATCCTTCAGCTGCTTTACTAAGAAACCAATCAGCTTTTGCTTGTGGTGATCCGTCTTCTAATGTTATAATATTTTCTAAAGGTATATTTAAACCTATATTGTCTAAAAATACTTTAATAGATTCTTGTGCTGCGCCAGGTCTAGCTGTAACAACATATATATCTTTTGGTCCGTATTTACCTTGTCGCCTTAACGCTGTGCCAGCTAATGGACCTTTTTCTGTTGATAAATCTACATTATCAAAATTTCTGTAATCAAACTCTGCGCCTTGCTCTGATAAACCTTCATATTCTACAGCGAACTCACCTGCAGTTAATTCACCTTTTGTACCATCTGGCATTGTATATAATACTTTTTCTTTTGTTAAAGCTAAAGTATCGTCCATGTCAAAAGCACTTAATCCTTTACGTTGTTTAAATATTTTTAATCCTTTTATTTTAGCTATTAAAGAATTTAATAATGTTTTCTTAACCTGCTTAGATGTTCTAGGAACTCTACAAGGTGATGTACATCTCTTTTCTAATATCTGTTCTGTATATTCTTGTATATTTAAATTTTGAGCTGCAGCGTCTTTTGCTATTTTAAGAGAAACTGCAAAATCTTTTAACACTGTAGCTTTGTTTTCGCCTTGTTGTAATCTAGTTATAGCTTGGTTTTGAACTTCAATTACATTAGGAACTTTTCTGAATCTTTTATCTACTTGAACACCATAATATTCTGCTATAGTTACACCGTGCTTAGTTAATATGTATTGATTAGGATTTATAACATTTGAATCTGTATATCTTACTAAAGAACCTAAACCTTGATAAACTTTTGATATATTACCATCTCTTAATCCAGTAAACACAAGATTAAAAGCTTCATTCATCTTAGATTTTAAACCTTGATTTGCTAAAGCAGCATGCTCAGTAGCTAACATAGCACCTTGTATATAAGATCCTTTAACTATAGGTTTAATAATACTCATTTGATCAGTAGCGGCTCCGTATAATAATAATCTAGCTAAATTTTGAGCTGGTAAACTATGTTCTTCATCTATTCTAGAAGTAAAATCAGGTTTACCTGTATTTATATCAATAGGGTAAAATGCATAAGGCGCAGCTATTCTAACCATGTGATTCATGTTGTTACCGCTATCATCAATTATACTATCGAATACGGGTAAGTATTTCATGTTATCACCTTCACGTAAAAAACTACCTAAATCATCAAATAAATCTAGAACATCATCTAAGTTTTGTTCACTATAAACTATATCTACAGCGTTTGTATCTAATGTACCTTTTTTATTTTTATATCTAGTTCTGTTTTGTTCTAAAGTAGAACCTTCAGCTCCAGGAATAGCGTTGTCAAACTCTGAAACAGTATTAAAATTTAATCTCTTACTTCCAGTCATAGAAGATTTAAGTAGCTCAGTATATTTTTTTCTTTTAGCAGGATCTTCTATAGTATCTAAAAATTCATTTATACCTTCTTCTCTTAATTCTCTAAATGTTAATTTTGTAGAAGCATCTTCTTTTGAAGCTATTTCAGACAACTGATCTAAATCATAAATTATTCTTGATTTTTGTTTGCCTTTTGTTTTACCTCTTTGTCCTATATATTTTTCTTTTTTAACAGGTATTTTTTTAAAACCTAATATACTAGATAATGATGTTCCTTCTCCATCTCTGGTAAATTCAAAATAAGTATCAGAGTCTTCTAATTTAACTTTATTTTTAGCTTTATCTATTTTCTTTTGTAATCTTTCTTTAGCTAATTGTTCTCTTGATTTCTTTTTATCTCTTTCTTTTATAGCTCTTCTACCATCAATAGGACCAGGAGGAGGAGAACCACCTGCAGCTGCTTCTTGACCTGTAATAACATCAATTCCAGCATCTTCAACCGCTTGTGGGAAATTTTTAAATTTTTCTTGTATAGCAAGTTCTATGTTTTGTCTATCTTCACCTGTTGCATTTTCAAGCAAAGCTCTTAATTCATCAGCACTGTTTTGAGTTTCTAAATTTTGTATCTCTGCTTTTCTTTGTTTAAGCTGTTGTTCATTTCTAGCGGCAAGTATTCTATTACCTATTTCACGGTTTTGCTCTATTAAATTATCTATAACAGCAATACCTTCAAGTTGTTGAGGTTGAGGTTGAGCGTCAACCACATCTAATGAAGTATCTTCTTTTGTTCTAGGATCTAATTTATTTTCAAGAGTTTCCATAAACTCAGCAGCTGTGATTTCACTATCAGATAATGCGGTTTCTAATTTAGCCATAAAATCTGTATCTTGTGACAACTCATTTAAAGACTCTAAAGCAAAATCATTTGCTAAGATTTGATATAATGATTGTTGTCTTTTTTCACCAGCTAAAAAATAATCTTTAAATTCTTGTAAACCTTGTTGTGTAATTTGAGGTATGCTATATACAGGCTTGTCAAATCTACTTATCTTACCTGATTTACCAACTTGTTTTGTTTTTGTAGTACCTATTTTTTTAATACCAAATAGTTTACCAAATCTTCTTTTTATTGTAGCAGCAGGTACAGATTTAATAAAATCTGAATCGAAAGAATTTACAAAATCTTTATATGCTTGACTAGCAAAAGTACCTATATCTTTTCTTAATTGTTTAAAATAATCTTTTTTAGCATTTTCTTTTATTATACTAGCTGTAGTCGCAGGATTGTCGCCTTTATTTGCAGCTAATAATATATCTTTTTGTAACTCGTCTTTAATAATAGCTTTAGTTTCAGATACATCTTGATCTTGTACTTGATCTGTTTGAGATGAATATACTTTTTCTCTTGCTTCACTAACTTGACCTTCATCAAAATCTACTTGTTCTTCTGTATCTGCAACTTCTCTAGCTTCTTCTCTATCTAAACTTTGACCTCTTCTACCTATACTAGCTTCTTCATATATTTCTTGAGCTTTAGGTTTTAAAGAATTAGTTACATAAGTACTCCATGTTACACCTTTTGAAGGATCAAAATTGTTTATAATAGGACCAAGTCTAGAATTAATAGCTTCTAAAACTCTATTTCTTGGTATTGTACCCGCTTCTTTACTAAATCTAATTGCTTCTAAATATAAGTTTTGATTATTATTTATCAATGCTTCTTGAGCTTGATTTCTAGCTGCTTGACTAATACTATCATCTTTTATAGTTTCAAGTAATGTTTCATTTATACCATCATTTGAATCATCTACTTGTATTTCTGTATCTGTATCTGTATCTGCGCCTGTATCTGTATCAGCTTCATATACAGTTGTATAAGAACCATCTGCATTTCGCTTTTCTATTTTAGCAACATCATCTTTAGTGTAACTTCCTTTTAACCAACCGTCTCCTAACTCTCTATTTTTAATTTGTACTCTACTGTCAGTTTTAGCTATATCAAAACCTTTATCTTTTTTATATGTAATTCTATAATCAGAATCTACACCTGTACTAACTTCATCAGAAGTGGTTACATCTATTCTATCTTTTTGTCTTCTACCTTCAATTGTTTTACCTTCAAGAATTGCATCTACCTCAGATTGACCTACATATCTATAAACATTTTCATCTGTCCAATCTATACCGTATTTTTCTAATCTTTCTTGAGCTTCAATATCACCAGCTCTAGCTTTATCTATATCTGTATCTAACTTATTTTGCTTTTTAGTTTCTTTACCAAGACCTATAGTATCAAATAAACCGTCTAAATCTATTATACTATTTTTTATTGTACCTTCTCTAGGAGTTTGATAAGTTTCAATTATTTCTTTTATTTCTCTATTTACATCGTTTAAATCTTGAGTATTACCATTTGCTTCATTTATAACTCTATCATCTATTCTTTTTATTTCATTTTCAAGATTTTTCTTTCTTTGAATTAAATTTTGTAATCTTATTCTAGCTTTTCTTTCAGTTACAGTAGCAGGAACTTTCATAGCCGCTTCTCTAATCGCAGAAATATTATTTATAATAGATCTTTTAGTCGGCATTGATAAAAGATTATCAGCATCAATCTGTTCTTTCATCATTTTAAAAGCGTCATCTGCTATCATAAAACTTTTACTACCAGGAGTAGACATATTATAATTTTCTACTATTTTTTGAGCCTGATCTGTGTACATGTTATTTTGAGCCGCAGCTACATTAACATTTTGAAATGAACTTATAGCACCACCAACTCCACCTGTTAACATACCTATTCTCCAACCCATTTCAGCTTCTTTAGCTATTGCTTCTAAATCTATATTTTCAGTAAGTACAGCTCCTATTCCTTTGCCAGCCATATCCATACCTTCACCTAACTGCATAGTATTTATAGCTACTTGACCCATATAACCTTGAAAACCTTCAGTTGCAGCTTCTATAGCAGAATCTATAGGTAATGCAGCGAGTGTAATACCGCTTCTTGTTAACCATCTAGAAAATACATTTTGCATTAATCCTCTTGCTGCAGCGTTTTTTAAAAGAGTAGCAGACATATTACCTGTTAGTCTAGCACCTGCATATCCCGCAACAAATTCACTTAATGTAGTACCAGCAGCTGACATCACAGGAGCTAGTTGAGCACCATATCTATCTTGCTGCATAGCCTGTATGTATTCTTCAGTGGTAAAACCATCTTCACCGAACTCTTTCTGCATTTGTCTTCTTGTGCCTTCTATAAAAGTATCACCATAAACTTGACCACCCATATATAGAGAACCAGCAGCCTGTAAAGCAATACCAGCAGGTATCAAAGCTGAGCTTCCACCAGCAGTAAAAGGAGCAGCGGCAGTACCAACTGTTTGAAGTATACCACCTACAACCATTGGTAACATATGTGGAGCTTGTGATATTAATTGAGCCACAGTGCTATCTTCTAGTTTATCACGATCTATAAGAGTACTCCACTCTTCAGCATCAGCTAATTCCTCAAGATCCTCTGTTATATCTGCTATAGTGTTGTCATATCTTGATTTTCTTTGATCAAAAAACGCGCCTAACGAGTCATCATCGTCCCATAAGCTCCACCATTTTTGATAATCATCAACTTGTTGATTTATTTTTCTAGCTTCACCAACAGTCATATCTCTAGTTAACGCTCCGTCTATTCTTTGTTGTAAAGTTCTTCTTTCACCATCATATGCGTCATAAGGTCTATCATCTAGAATATATTTACCTTTTTCTTCGTCCCAAATTACATAATCATCATTATTAAAAACACCTTTATATTGAAGATCTTTTAATAATTCTAGGTTTTCACCATCTTTTAATCCTTGTTTTACAGAATCATATCTTTCAAATCTATCTTCTAATTCAAATCCTTCTTGTAAAGCAATTTCTAATTTATTCATTGTTGCTTTCATTTGAATACCAGTGTCTACTGCTGCTTCTCTGTATGTTTGAAAATCCATGTTTCCAAAACTAAACATATCTACAGCTCCTGTAAATAAATTGTCTAAAATATCTCCTTTACCAGATCTAACTTCATCAATTTCTCTTAACACGTTGCTATCTAGCCAACTATCATAATTATATCTTTTATATTTTTGAGCAAATTCACCAAATAAATCATTAGTAATTACACCATATTCTTTGTATAATCTTCCTAGTGATTCATTTTCTGTAAGTTTTTCTTTATAAGTATTATTATACCAATCAACAAAATCTTTTTCCATTAACAATTGATCTTCTTCAGATATATTTCCATCTTCATCTTGATACCTGTCTCTTAAATCAAGTGTATATTGTTGAGCTTCTTCCATAACTTGTTTTTGAACCTGTTCAGAAATAAACTGCATTCTAGGATCATCTTTCATTGCTTTGTTTAAAGTATCACTATATGCTGTTACCATTTCTGCTTCTCCAGCGGCTTTAGCTTCGTCATAAGTATATTTTTCACCCGTATCAGGGTTTATCATTTTCATGAAGTCGTCTTCATTTTTTATATCAGCAATCTCTGGTAGCTTAGTTTTTATATAAGCTTCTGCTTCTGGATCTGTTATAGACAACTCAGATAGTTCTTCAGCTGATAGCTCAAGATCACCTCTAATATAAGCATCATATCTTTCTTTTTGCTTATTTATATAGTCAGTTTTAATTTTTTCAGCCGCAGCTCTACCTTCTTGACTTACCCAATAATCATAGCTAGGTTCACTTCTTTGACTAGGATGTGGTGATACAAAAGGATCTGTACCACCTTCTCTTGTGTTAATATAATCTATACCATCATAAGGATTTTCATCATTAGTATATGAAAGGATGCCAGGCCTTAAATCATTTCTATCAATACCTGTTCTTTCTAAAAACTCTTCATCTGACAAATCTTTATGTTTTAAAGAAATATCATTGATAAATTTATCGGTCATGTAGTTTTTCCTAAGATTATAATTCTTATCAAATCTACTATTGTGATCTACATATAATGATAAATCATTAACATCATATTTAAATTCAAGACCTTTAGGGAAAGAAGCTTGTATATTATCTAACTTGTTTTGTAAAGCTTCAAAATCAGTATTACCATTTTCATCTACAGGAACTTCACCACCACCTAATAATAATTCATCAATTGTTTGCTGTAGTGCTTTTACTCGTTTTTCGTAATTAGTTCCTTCTGTAGTAGTAGCGAGTTCATTATAATTCTTAGCTACATCAATATCCATGTTTTCAACTACTACGTATTTTTTAATATCACGCGGATCTGCTGCTTCCACCTCTCCAGTTCCTAACAGATCGTCTATTAATTGCTGTTCTTCATCAGGGTTTTCAATTTCTTTTGGATCTTTTAATTCGTCACCAAATAATGATTTATTCCATGTATTAAAATCTGACGTTACTAAATTTTTTGCTTTTAAAAAACTATGTAGTTTTAATCTATATTTAGGATTATTTTTAGCATGTGTAACCCAGTTTTCATATTCACCAGCACCTTTTTTAGTAATAAGTTTTCTATCTAATAATTTATTATATAAAAACTTAGCATGCTTTTCATTACCTGTTGATAAAAAACTACTTACATCAGAAGGTATTTCTTTTTTCTTTTCTGTTTCAGGCTGTTTATAATCTTTATGTGATTTTAAATAACCTAACATTCTGTCTCTACCATAATCAACAGACTGTTGACTTGTATCTTTTATGGTGAATTTTGGTCCTCCTTTTTCCCAATAAAGACTTTTTAATTGGTCATAGGTTAAATTATCTAAATCTTGCATATTATTAATCTTCTATAAAATCAAAACTACCAGCTTCAGCGTCTTTTACTTGTTGTAATTGATCTTTTATTAAAGCTATTTGACCTGATTCATCAACAACATCACCAGCTATTCTTTGTCTAGCGTATGCGGGTGACATCATTTTGTCATACACTTCATTAACTGTTCTATCTGTGTAAACTCTATGAAAAGCAGCTAATTGATAAGGTGTAGGCTCTACTCCATTTTCCCAAGGAGCTATAGATTCTTCCCATTTCTGTCTTAAATCATCATCAGACATAGGTGGTGGTCCCACCACTTCAGGAAATTTACCAAATGATTCTCTAATTATATCAATATCATATGGTTCTGTAGCTGTGCTTGCAGCTAATCTATTATTCCAGTAAGCTTTAGCTTCATCTATATTTCCTGTTGTAGGATCTAAAAATCTTTTAAGATTAATATCTATAGCTGTCTGCATTTTACTTCTTAATTTCTTTTTATCTACATTATAAGTAGGATATTTATATTCATTTCCATTTTCATCTTCAAACTTCATAACAGTTACAGCATCTTCATTAATTTTACCATCTATCCTTACATCACCATCCATTTTAATATCATTTATTAAAACAGAAATATCACCTGGGGTTGTCATTTCGCCTTTATCATTATATTCAGCACCTTTAAATATATCAGAATCTTTAACAACAGTGTTAATAATTTCAGTTTCATTAGGTATTTCTACTAAAAATTCTTTATTATTATCCTCATAATCTTGAAGCGTATTGCTATTAACAACGTATTCACCATCTTTAAATGAAACTTCTTTACCATTTACAGTACCACTTCCACTAAAAACATACTCTATTGAATTATTAGGACCTCTTCTTATTTTATAATCAAAATCACTATTTTTACCAAAACCAGGTTTACTTTGTATTATATAAGCGGCTAATAAAGCATCTGAATTACCTGTTAAATCTATATCTCTACCTTCAAAATCAAACTGAGATGTTAAGTTATCTAATGATGTTTTAAGTGTTTGAGGAGAGCTATTTATAAAATCAAGTTCAGCTTTTAAATCTCCATAATTTTCTGGTCTAGGTTTTTGATTCATCTCCATGGTAAGCTCTTTCGCTCTTTCTGCATATGTAACTGTTCTACCATCAGATGTTTCATAATTATCAAAATAACTATCTACCTTAGTAGTTCTAAATTCATCACCATAATTTGTATCATCAATGTCTTTTATAACTGCTGCAGAAGCATTACCTGCTTTCATTATATTTTCATTCATTAATGTATCTGCTGCAACTTTTTCAGCAGCTATTGCTTTTTTGCTGTCAGTTACGGCTGTATTAATGGTATCTTGTAAGTTCTGGAATAAATCCGCTTGCGATTGATTTATATATTTTGGTGATTCGTATGACATAATTATGATGTTTTAGCTAAAGCGTTAGTTATACCACCAATTGCTCCAGTTATAGCTGCAGTACCATCTCTTCTTGCTTGAGCTAATTGTGCTTGCGCGTTATCAAGCTGCGCTGCAACTCTATTAATTTTTTGCATTTCTCTTTCTTCTTTTGCTCTGAAAACAAATTCTTTACCTGAAGCTTCTGCTTGCTGTACTTTTTCAGCTTGTGACAATTGTATTCCTTCTATTCTTTGTTTTTCAGCCATTACTCTTTGCTCTAGCATTTCTTCACCTTGTGCTCTTAATTTTTCATTTTGAGCTTCTTGTTGTTCAATGCTTGCAGCAACTTCTTTTTTACTTTGTAAAGCAGCTTGTGCTAAAGCGGTAGCGCCACCTGCTCCAGAACCTGTTGCCATTAAAGTATCCAATGTATTAGCTAAAGATATGTCTGCTTGTTCAATTTGCATTTCAGCTGCTTGAGTGGCAACTGATAAATTATTATAAGCGTTTGTAAACTGTGAAGATCTATCTACAACCATACCAGATAAATCTGTTATTCCTTCATAAGGATTTATGATTGCTTGTCTACTGTTTTCTAAAGCGTTTAATTTAGCAGATAGTCTTTTTACTTCACGCTGAGCTTTTCTTTTAGCTCTACGCGCAGCACCACCTCCAAAAATCCCTGTCACTACACTTGACGCTATTCCTAATGTTACTGGATCCATGTTATTTCATTATAATTTCTGTGCTGACCGCAAATAAAGCTTTTGGTCCGCCGTTGTTAGTTGTATTATCTGTTTTCATTGTTACTGTTGCGAAATATCCTTTAATACCCATCATTGAATTACCATATATTACTTCACCAGCTGTTGGATTAGGAGTATTGTTAGGTATTACCGCGTAGTATTTATTTTGTTTTCTATCAAATCCAGCTCTATATTGAATATTATCTTCAACATAAACACCTTCATTGTAACTATAAATTCTATTATAAGTAGCATCTGTAGCAGTATCAAAAGTGTATTCCCAATTACCAGAATATAAATCTTGGCCTGTTGAATCGGATATAAACTCAGTTACTTCCCAACCATTACTACCTTCGTAATTTATAGTTTTAAATGTTTTTATAAAGTTTGGCTGTGGATTAAATACAAACTTAATGCTTGATGGTGTTTTTAATCCATAAAAATTATTTCTATCTGTATTACTGTAATGCTCCCATAGATAAGAGCTAGCACTCATTTGAGTAGATGATGCAAATTCAGGAGAACATGAATAGTATTTACCTTTAACGCTAAATGAATCATCAGGACCATATGTATAGAAACTTGTCCAGCCAGCATTTCTTTCGTCCCATGATAAAGTTTTATATGCTTTTGGTGTTGCGCTTGTTATATATCTACCGTTAGGTTGTAATGATATAACATAGTTTTTATTATAAACATCATAAGAACCTAATATAACACCTTCATTTCCTATAGCACCTAATTGATCTCTAAAGAAATCAGTCATACCTGCTATAGATATTTCTTGTATTTGGCTACCTTCTATTTTTAACACCGCGTTTCTATCTTTATCTACAAAATATTTAGTATAACCATATGTAGCAAAAGACTCTGGATTATTACCAATACCCCAGTTACCAGCTATAGGAGTTATAGAACCTATAACTTGATTAGCTGTTGTCAATGCACCACCACCTTCTGCGCTATATATAGCATCTTTATCAATTAAAGCTACATTAACTTTTCGCTCTTGAAATACTGTTAAGTTAGTATCTTCTGCAAATAATTTTTGTATTGAACCATTTACGGGATCTACAGATCTAGTTATTTCATCAGCTACACTAAACTGATTAGTTTGATTTATACCAGTTCTAGAGTTAAATATACCTGAATATATTAAAGAGTTAGATAGACGTTGCTGAGAGTCATTCTCTTCAACTATATATGCTTTTACACCGAAATCTACACTAGTATTATTATAACCACCTCTAATGCGAGATTCTTCTACATACCAATCATAGTCTGTATTTGCTACAATAGGTGTTTCCCATATAGTATCTCTTACACCTTGCTCATAAGCTAAAGGTATTTCTGCATTAGATGGATAACCTGGCCTACCTGTATTAGGAAACGTATTAGATCCTGTACCATATATTCTCTTTAAATAAAAGGAATTAGAATAATTTACATCTATTGTTATAGCCATTTAATATATTATTACTTGTTTTTTTAA
>CEPP01014090.1_pt1 | contig 11232 bp, 15 predicted proteins | sample 530521 | NCBI WGS metagenome assembly CEPP01 (sample SAMEA2620256, study PRJEB7988) | marine metagenome | biome: marine biome (ENVO:00000447); feature: surface water layer (ENVO:00002042); material: "saline water (ENVO:00002010), including plankton (ENVO:xxxxxxxx)" | depth 5 m | reverse complement strand
GCAACTTCTGGAACTTTTACAATTCAATTTCCAAACTTTACATCGAGTGCCGCTATATTAAGAATCGCATAATCTAGGAGCCCGATGCTATGGCAGAACTGACTTATACCGTTACCGTAGCGTCGGGAAACCTTTATGGCGGAGGCACAGGCAACGTCTTTTATTTAGATGGTTCTAGAAACTCAACAGGTCCTGGAACTGTAAGTTGGGTAAACGGAGGCACTTTAAGATTTGATCAAAGTGCTTCTTCAAACGACAATCACCCATTAATTTTTTCAACAAACACAAATACGTCTGGAATTATTTCGTCAGGGGTAACTTATTATCTTGACGGATCGAGCAACCAAGCAAACTACACAAACACCACTACTTTTAATGCTGCAACAACAAGATATGTTGAAGTAACACCATCTTCTGAAACCGATTTTTATTATTTATGTTATGTCCATGGAATTGGCATGGGTGGTATTTTTGATATTACACAAACTACATGGGGAGCAAAAACATGGGGTTTCAATTCTTGGAATAATCAAGATGGAGTTGATGTATCTCCTACTGCTGTAACTTTAGCTTCATCATTAGGTACTCTTAATGCATTTAACGAAAAAGGTTGGGGAAGAGACGCTTGGGGTGATGAAAACTGGGGTGAATCAACTATTGATGTAGTTTTAACCGGTCTTGATTTATCAGTTAGTTCTGGTGAAGAAAATACTTGGGGACAAAATACTTGGAATGATCCTTTTATAAAGTGGGGAGGATCATATAATCCTGTTGTTAGAATTGGACAACAAATTGCTGAAACAGGAGAACAGTTAGCTTCAACTACAGGAAGTGTAAGTGTTACTTCTGCAACTGAAATTTTTCTAAGTGAAAATCCTTTAAATGCATTAAATGTTTCAGCAGGAGATGTAGCTGATCGAACTGAGGTTTTTCCAACAGGGCAACAATTAACTGCAAGTTTAGGTACAGAAGAAGCTTACAACGAACAAGGTTGGGGAAGAGATGCTTGGGGTGAAGAAGTTTGGGGTGCAGAAGGTGAATGGGTAAACGTTAGTGTAACTGGTGTAACAGCCACTACAAGTTTAGGTAATGAGGATACGGAGGGTAATGTAACCGTTGAATTAAATGCAGTAAGCACTCCAGGTTGGGGTGTAAGCTTAGGTTGGGGAGATCAACTTTGGGGTTCAGCAAGTGTAAACATTGGAATGTCAATGTCTTTAGGACAACTTGATCCTGCTCCAGATGTTGCTTTAACAGGGCAACAATTAAATTCTACTACAGGTTCTATATCTGTAACTGCAAACGCAGATTTAACTTTAACAGGTCAAGGATTAACCTTATCTTTAGGCAATGAGGATGCCACTCCAAATACACAAGTAAATGTTACAGGTATTCAATTAAACTTTACTGTAGCAAATGCCGTGGCTGGTGCTTCTGCATTATGTTTACCAACAGGAGTGACAGCGACCACTTCTACAGGTATAATATCAGTAAACGCATGGGAATTAGTTGACTCTGGTACAGCTCCAACTTGGAAATTAGTAGCCTAGTTGACAATGCAGTGCAATAGAAATAAAATTAAAGTATTTAATAAAGGATAAAAATTATGGCATCAACTTACACACCTTTAGGTATAGAACTTCAGGCTACTGGTGAAAACTCTGGTACATGGGGTAATAAAACAAACGTAAATTTACAAGTCTTTGAACAAATATCTGGTGGCTTTTCACAGCAATCAATCGCAGGAGGTGCTGGAACTACAACTCTAAGTATTGCAGATTCTGGAACGGGTGACGTAGCTGCCCACAGAATGATCGAATTCACAGGATCTATTACAGGAAATAGAATTGTAACTATTCCTTTAGATGTTCAAACTTTTTATTTTTTAAGAAATTCAACTTCAGGTGCTTACACAGTACAATTTAAATATGTTTCTGGTTCAGGTTCGTCTGTAACTTTTTCAGCTACAGATAAAGGCGATAAAATAGTTTTTGCCACAGCTAACGACGGAACAAATCCTGACATCAAAGAAATACCTATGATTGGTGCAGTCGTAGATGATACAACTCCACAATTAGGCGGTCAGTTAGATGTAAATGGAAACGCACTCGGCGATGGTACATTAGAATTATTAAAATTTTCAGAAACTGGATCTGCAGTCAACGAGTTTACAGTTGCCAATGCAGCAACAGGAAATGGTCCTACTCTTTCTTCAACAGGAGATGACTCAAACGTAGATATTAATATTAACCCTAAAGGGACTGGAGTTTTAAAATCAGGAAGTGCTGCAGTTAAAATAGCAGGTAAAGAAACTATGTGGATTCCAGCTTCTGCTATGTATGCAGCAACTACAAACGGAGCTGAAGCAGCTCAAGCTGAAACAACAGCCACAAGACCTGATATGAAAACTTTAAATTTTGATGCATCAACAGATGAGTTTGCACAATTTTCTGTAGCAATGCCTAAATCATGGAATGAAGGCACTATCACTTATCAAGTATATTGGACATCTGCTAGCACAAATACTGGAAATGTTATTTGGGGACTGCAAGGTGTTGCGGTTGCTGATAACGATACAATTGATGTTGCATACGGAACAGCAGTCACTGTGACAGATGCTGGTATCGGAACAGCTGAGGATCAACACATCAGTTCAGAAAGCGGAGCAGTTACAGTAGCAGGATCACCTGCAGCTGGAGAATTAAGTTATTTTCAAGTTTTTAGAGATGCAAATGATGGTTCAGATACTTTTTCAGCTGATGCAAAATTATTAGGTGTAAAAATATTCTTTACTACTGATGCAGCTAACGACGCGTAGGAGTATTGAATGGCAAAAGTTTATTTCGCAGAAATAAATTGGACAACTAAAGAAGTAATGACGACCTTTGTTTTAGGTGGTGATACTCCAATAGGAGATACAACACTTGAAGCAGATCCTACAAGCACAGCAGCAGAAGAGTATGTAAATAGTCTTTGGAAAAGAGGAAATATTTATAAAGCTTTTTCAAAAATTGGGGATTATACAGGTTGGGCTATAGATAGAAAAAATCCAGCTGAAATTGGTGGTCAATGGGATGAAACTAATGATGTGTTTATATTTATAAAACCTTTTCCTTCTTACACATTAGATGCTAATTATCAGTGGCAACCACCTGTTGCTTTTCCTTCTGTAACAACGTATAGTGTAGATGGAGTTGATAAAGCTTATCAAATATCATGGAGTGAAGATTTATTGACTTGGAGAGGTTTAAAAGACTCAACAGATTGGAACAATGAAATTTTTAAATGGAACGCAGAAACATCTCAGTGGGAGGTTATAACATAATATGTTTGGATACAGAGTTTTAGGTTTCGGAGCAGGTGGAGGAGTAGGACCACCAATTAATGTAGATTATTTAGTCGTTGCTGGCGGAGGATCGGGTGGCCCGAACCAAGGCGGAGGCGGCGGTGCAGGAGGATACAGAACGTCTTTTCCTGGAGGAACAAAAATTGAAATGGATCAAGCAACATCTTATTCAATAACAGTTGGACAAGGTGGATCAGAACCATCTAGTGGTGCAAATAGTTCGTTACCACTTGTAACTACTATCAACTCTACTGGAGGCGGGCGAGGCCCATCAAATCCTGGCGGATCAGGAGGTGGAGCGGGACCTTATCCTCAATCTGGAGGAAGCGGAAATGCAGGAGGGTATAGCCCACCTGAAGGAAATAATGGTGGTAGTAATAGTATTCCATACGGCCCTAGTTCAGCTGGAGGCGGTGGAGGCGGAGCCAATCAAGCCGGTGGCAACAATCCAAATGGTGTCGGTGGTGATGGTTCAGCTAATTCTATATCAGGTTCTTCAGTAACTTATGCTGGAGGTGGTGGAAAAGGAGATCATCCACCTGAAGGAGGACCTAGACCTGGAGGTGCAGGTGGAGGCGGTTCGGGAGGAGATCCTGGACAAGCTGGAACAGACGGACTTGGAGGCGGCGGAGGTGCCGGCTCAAATTCAAGTCCCCCTGGAGGTGACGGAGGTGATGGTGTCATTTTTGTAAGAATACCAGCGGCAGCGGGTATAGCTTCAGGTGACGTAACTGTTGCGCCGGGTACAAACACGGTTAGCACTGATAGTCCTACAGGAGATATAATTGTAAAATTTGGTGTTACCGGAACGTTCCAAGTCGGATAACCTTGATTTCTTAAAACAATTATCATATTAATATGGACACAGAAAATGTCTATATCAAAATTTCAATTTGCCGTTTATCAAAAGGCTTTACCAAAACTTGTATGTGATAGAATTATTAATGCAGGGCTTAGAGCAAAAGGAGATGTAGCAACTACTTTTTCCACTAGTTCTACCAATCTAAACGATCCAGATAAATTGAAAGAATTGTACAGTAAAAGAGATTCTAATATTTCTTGGTTGAGAGAACCATGGGTTTGTAAAGCGATAACTCCTTATATTGAACAAGCAAGAAAAGAATTTGAATGGAATTACGAAATAAATAAAATTGAATCTTGTCAATTTACAACATATTATCCAGGTCAATTTTATGACTGGCATCAAGATAGTTTTGTTGATAGAAAAATTATTGAAAAGTACAAAGGGAATAACAGAAAAATATCTGCTAGTATTATTCTAAATGATCCTTCTGAATATAAAGGAGGAGACTTAGAATTTCATATGAGACATAAAGAAAGACCAGAAGATTTAAGAATTGAAAAAAATCCTTTTAATGACCAAGGGACAATAGTTATATTTCCAAGTTTTGTGTATCATAGAGTTTTGCCTGTTACTCAAGGAGTTAGATATTCTTTAGTTATGTGGATTCAAGGACCTGATTGGAGATAAAATGAAAGATTATAAAATAATTAGAAAAGCTATTTCACCTGACCTAGCTGAATTTTTATATAATTACTTTAAACTTAAAAGAAAAATATCAAAACTTTTATTTGATTATCATATTATTTCACCATTAGATAAAGAACACGGTGTATTTGGTGACACACAAACACCTAGCAAAAACACTTATTGTCTTTATGGAGATCCAGCTTTTGAAACCTTATTAACAAAACTAAAGCCTTTAATGGAAAAAGAAACAAAACAAAAACTTATTGAAACTTATGCATATGGAAGAATTTATCAAAAAGGAGATCTTTTAAGATCACACAAAGATAGACCTAATTGTGCATATTCTACTACGATATGCTTAGGTGGAGCAGTCTGGCCTTTTTATATGGAAGATAAAGATCATAACACTTTAAAAATTATTTTAAAACCTGGAGATATGCTAGTTTATCAAGGAGATAAATTTAGACATTGGAGGTACGAATTAAAAGAAAAAGAGTGTGGACAAATATTTTTACATTACATTAGAGAAGGAGAAAACAATCCTGATGCAGCTAAATATGATTTTAGACCAAGTCTAGGACTAACTTTAGATCAATCTCTATATTTACAATCAGAAATAAATAAAAGAAGAAATGAAAATAATTAAAAACGTATTGAATAAGAAAGACCTTGAAGTGTTAAATAAAGAATTTACAAATCCTTTTTTTCCTTGGTACTTTAATAATTTTACAGCTGATGGATACGAAAACTTTAAAGTTAAAGGTTCCTATGAAGCACCACAATTAACTCATAATTTTATAAAGGATGGAAAAGTTTTTTCACCCACAATGTTACAACAAGTGGGTCCTATGCTTGATAATATTTATAAGGATATTGATATTCAAAAAATTTTACGAATGAAATTAAATTTGCAATTCCCACATAATTTTCAAAAAAATGAAATATTCAATACTCCACACTATGATGATGCTAACACATCTGATTTAAAAATAATGATATTTTATTTAAATACTTGTGATGCTCATACTTATTTTTTTAGAGGCAAAAAAGTTCACAAAAAGGTTAAGGTTGAAGAGAATACATTAGTTTGTTTCGACGGAACCACACTGCACGCAGGTAGTAACCCAAAAAAAACACAATATAAATTGTGTTTAAATATAAATTATATATAAGGATAAACATGAACGATAGAGAAAAAATAGATGCATTAAATGATAGAGTAGAGGAATTAAAAATAGAATTAGATTCTGCATCTCAAATTAAAAAAAGTGAGGTAATGCTTAACTCATCATTTAAAGATACAATTAAAAAACAAGAAATTGTTATAAACGAGTTAAGAAAAGTTATTGATAGATTATTAGATCAAGTTGTTAGGCTTAGAAATAAAGTTAAAGAACTAAGCGAAATAGATTAATGAAGCTTTTAATAGTTGATAAGTTTTTTGAAGACATGCAATTTTTAAATGTTGTTAATGAAATAAAAAAACTTCGCTTTTATGAGCTTAAAGAATTTAATTTTAAATTTAAAGATTCTCAATCTTGGCCTGGTAAAAGAACAGAAATACTACCTAAAGTAAATTTATCTTTAAGTAAAAAAATAACCGATCAATTTATTTTAAAAACAAAATCTTTTTTAGAGCCAGGTGATATGGACATTCAAATGTACGCACACATTAGAAATAAAAAAGATGGTAAAAAAGATTGGATACATTGGGATGCAGATATATCTACTTATACTGGTTTAATTTATTTATCAAAATCTAATCTTAAATCAGGAACTTATTTTTATAATGCAAAAAAACAAATGATAGGTGATGTAAAATTTGTACAAAATAGATTATTAATTTTTGATTCTAGATATTTGCATAAAGCTTATGGTCATCACGATGGAAGATTAAATCTTTTATTAGGTGTTAAGTATGCCACTAATTAAAGAATACAAAAATTTTTTATCAGAAGATAATAAAAACTTTATAAACAACGTTTTGTTAGGTGCTAATTTTCCATATTATGTTTCAGAATTTGATGCTAACTATCCTCACGATGCAAAAGTGCCTTCTTATAAATTTTTTTGTCATACAGTATTACAAAGAAAAGAAGATAGAGAAAAAGGTCAACTATTTAATTCTGATCATGCTAGAGAAACAATTGATATATTAAATAATTTTTTTAACAAAGCTGGTATAAAAGCCGTTACATTTTTTAGAATAGCTTATAATTTTACATTTAATTTAGGACAAGATAAATCTTTTATACACACTGATCATGAACATGATCATAGTCAGGTTATAATATATTTAACAGACACATTAGATAAAAAATCAGCAACTGTTTTAGTAGATAAAAAAGGTAAAGTAGTTGAAAAATCTTATCCAGAAAAAGGTAAAGGTATTATGTTTGATAAACATCCTCATTATCAAGTGTTTCCAAAAAAAGGGGCACGTTTAGTTTTAGTGGCTACATTCCAAGTAAATGAATAACACCTTACAGTTTAACGGAGTTCCTATTTTACATAAGACAGTTAATCTAACATTAACCAAAGAGGAAATTAAATTTATAGAAAATCAAAAATTTAATGGGACTGAAAATAGCGTAAAAGTAAGTAATAATATATTTGTATTAAACAATAAAAAAATGAAAAGAGTTAAAAATTATTTAACTACTTATGTAAAAGATTTTGTAAAAAATTTATTAGAATTAAAAAATAGTTTTAATATGACTTCTAGTTGGGTTACTCTCAATAATTCTACAAATAGTCATCATGCTCATGAACATCACAATTCTGTTTTGAGTTTAGTATATTATGTTCAATGTAATGGTGGAGATTTAACTTTATCTTGCAACCGATCTTCTTTAGAACAAGGATTTAATTTTAAATATGATATAATAAACTATAATTCTTATAATAGCAGATTTATAAATATTCCTGTAAAAACTAATTCCATCGTTATTTTCCCGAGTTGGTTAACACACTCTACTCAACCTAATTTAAGTGATACTAAAAGGCTGGTAATTGCAGCTGATTTTTTTCCTTCTGGTAATTTAGGATCTATAAAAGAAAATGATTTAATTAATATTACATTAAAAAAATTCAACAATTAAAAAAAATACTTGTGGTAAATCGATATGCTGGACCTAATATGTTTTGAGCCTTTATTGTGTGAGGTATTGATCCATCAAATATAATTAGTCTATTAGGAGTGTATGGACTACAATATTTAATATCTTTTTTATTATTTTCATAAAAAATTGTTTCTCCTCCCCATTCTGGATTCCACGTTAAACTTGAATAATGAAGAGCAACAATTTGTTTTGGATGAACATGACAAAAATTAACATCTAATGGTTTTGTAAGATTAACAATGCATTTGTCATAATTATCAATTGTAATATTTTTGTTTTTAAGTTTATCTAAAATAGGATGTAAAATTTTTAATTTTTGAACATCTTTAAAACTATACGAACTAAAAAGATTAGGGTGTGATCTATGTTGTGTCTCACCACTATCCTCCCATCCTATTCTAAAAAGAGAAGATAAAATATAGTTATAAATCATTCCACAAGTATCAGGGCTTAAAAAATTATCATATTTTTGTATCATCATTGTTGTCTAGCATATTCTGGATTATAGACAACCGCAAAAAAACTACATATAATTACTTAGGCTATGCTACAAAAACTTAATTTTAGACCTGGGTTTAACAAACAATCTTCTGCTTCTGGAGCAGAAAACCAATGGATAGATGGTGATTTTGTTAGATTTAGATATTCTATGCCTGAAAAAATTGGTGGTTGGTCTGAAGTTTTAGATAAACAGTTAATAGGTGCAGCAAGAGCATCTCACAGCTGGACTGATTTAGACGGTAACAGATACATAGCTTTCGGTACAAACAAAATTTTATATATATATGACGGTAATGATTATTATGACGTTACCCCTTTCAATACTTCATTAGCGCAATCAGGTTGTGATATAAGCACTACCAACGGTTCAACTACGGTTACAATTACATGCCCCTCGGGCCACGGCCTCGAACCAGGTGATATTGTTACATTTGAAAACGCCGGATCTTTTAACGCTTCACAAACAGGATATGTTGCAGCTGATTTTAACGACGTATTATTTGAAGTGCAATTAGCTCCAACGACTTCTACTTTTACAATAACAATGCCTTCAGCAGAAACAGGATCAGGCACCACCAATAATGGAACACTTGATTTAAAAGCTTATTATCAAATAGGTCCACTACAACAATCTTTTGGATACGGTTGGGGTACAGGTTTGTGGAATGCTTCTACATGGGGAACTGCAAGGTCTACATCAAATGTAGTGCTTGATCCAGGGTCATGGTCACTTGATAATTTTGGTGAAGTTTTAATTGCAACAATAAAAAATGGTGCAACTTTTTCTTGGGATCCTAACGGTGGTTTTGCTACTCGAGCAGCCTTAGTATCTGGTGCTCCTACCAAATCTGTTATGACAATGGTTTCTGATAGAGATAGGCACCTTATTATACTTGGAACAGAAACAACGATTGGATCACCTACTACACAAGATAAAATGTTTATTAGATTTTCAGACCAAGAATCTTTGACTGATTATACGGCCACATCAACAAACACAGCGGGTTCTTTTAGAATTGATAGTGGGACAAAAATAGTAGGAGCTGCAAAAGCAAAAGATTATGTTCTTATCTTAACTGATACCTCAGCGTATTTAATGCAGTTTGTGGGTCCACCATTTACATTTAGTATTAGACAAGTTGGATCAAACTGTGGGTGTTTAGGCCAGCACGCTATTGTTTATGCCAATGGTGCAGTTTATTGGATGTCAGATTCAGGTGGGTTTTTTGTTTTTGACGGGACGGTTAAATCATTAGGCTCGCTTGTAGAAGATTTTGTATTTCAAACAAACAATAATACTCCAGGTTTAAATTTTGCAAACGGTGCTGAAATAACCTGTGGATCTCACAATAGTTTATTTTCTGAGATATCATGGTTTTATGCTAGCGCGAGTTCCAACGCTGTAGATCGAGTAGTCACTTATAATTATTTTGAACAAACTTGGACTACAGGAACGTTAGCAAGAACAACATATGAGGATAGCCGTATATTTGCAGATCCTATAGCGACTGAATTTACAGCTAATCTAGCTCCAAACACACCTACAGTTCAAGGAGTATCAAATGGTGCTTCAAGAGTTTTTGAACATGAAAAGGGAACAAATGAAGTTTTAGCGGATGGCACAATAAATGCTATTTCTGCATTTATAAAATCTGGTGATTTTGATTTAGACGCCCAAGGTGATGGTGAATATTTTATTAAAGTAAGAAGATTTATACCTGACTTTAAATATTTGAATGGTAATGCTAAAATAACTTTAGAATTAAGAGACTATCCTGCAAATACACAACAAGGTTCACCTCTCGGCCCCTTTACAGTTACATCAACTACAGATAAAGTAGACACAAGAGCAAGAGCTAGATTAGCTGCTGTTAAAATAGAAAATGATAGTGTAAATGAAAGTTGGAGGTTTGGTCAATTTAGATTTGATATACAACCTGATGGTAGAAGATAATGGCTAAAGTACAAGTATTTTTACCTGAGCCCCCAAAAGAATTTAATACTGATTCTTTTAGACAAATTAATTTGGCTTTAGAAACTTTACAAAATCAATTAAATACTTCATATCAACAAGATCAAAAAAACGAAAGTGAAACTTTTAATTATTTTTTATCATGACCATACAATATAAAAATCAAGGATATAAACAATCAGGAACAGGTAAAACTACAGTTTTAACATGTCCAGCAAATGCAACAATAATCGTAAAAAGTATTTATGTTGCTAACAACGATGCGTCATCAGCTATTCTGGTAAACATGAATTTAGTAGACTCTTCTGATTCAAGTGCTGAGTATGAGTTTTTTAGAGATGATGTTCCAGCAAAAACACAAGTAAATGCTACACCCCAAACTTTAAATCTTGAAGCAGGCGATGCGGTTACAGTTACAGCAGCTTCAGGAAGTAATAAAATTCAAGGTGCTATCACTTATGCATTGATAGATAGATCACAGGAAAATGGCTAAACGTAAATTTGTAAATTTTACACCAAGACCAAAACCTCGTAAGCGACCACGTCGTCACAAGAAGAGACTTAACAAAAATGAAAAAAGATGTTATAAGAAATACAACCGACAAGGACGAAAACAATGACAAAAAAAACAGTCACAATTAATGGAGAAGAAGTACCGGTAGTTCCAGCTAAAGCTGAAGAAGAGGTTCTAAACAAAAGAACAGGCAAAAAATATGATAGCAAAGCTCATTTTGATTCTGATGTTGCTGATCCCAATACTGATACTGTTGCTGATGATCTTCAAATTAACCAAAAAATA
>CEPP01008669.1_pt1 | contig 11347 bp, 12 predicted proteins | sample 530521 | NCBI WGS metagenome assembly CEPP01 (sample SAMEA2620256, study PRJEB7988) | marine metagenome | biome: marine biome (ENVO:00000447); feature: surface water layer (ENVO:00002042); material: "saline water (ENVO:00002010), including plankton (ENVO:xxxxxxxx)" | depth 5 m | reverse complement strand
AATCAGCGAGATCAATCCGCCGCAAGCTTTATGAGTTCAGAACCTAGCGCGACCTAGCGCCGCCGCTGGGTCGCCCTCCAGGCCGTGAACTCATCGATATTGTCCAGCCGGCGCAGGACCTTGTTCTGCGGGTCGATCAGCACATGGCTGTGCGGGCCCACGCCCCGGACCTCGCCGCGCCCGCCGGTCATGGCCACGGTCTGAACCTGGCCGTCGACCGAGACCTCGACCGGCATGGGGAAGGCGCTGCCGTCGCCGACCACCCATTCCAGCATCAGCCGGTCGCCCTGTTGCCACGACACCAGATCGGGCAGTGCGGCCTGATACAGATAGCCGTTGAAGAACCAGCCCAGATCCTGACCGGTGACCTCATTGACGATGGCCAGAAAGTCCGGCGTCGAGGCATAGCGCGGCTCGAAATTGCCCGGGCGGGGGTCGGGGCGGCCATAGACCAGCCGGGTGACCGATTCGAAGAAGGCCTCGTCGCCGATCAGCATGCGCAGCGAGTGCATGATCAGCGAGCCCTTGCGATAGATGTCGCCGCCGGGGCCGCGGTCGTCCTCATAGACCTCTTCCTCGGTCATCGGCTGGCCCGAGACGATGGGGAAGCGGTTGGCCAGGCCCAGCCGCTGTTCCAGAAGGGCTGCCTGATAATACTGCTCGCCGTTCAGCCAGCGCGTGTAGAGCGGCTGCATATAGGTCCCCAGCCCCTCGTGCAGCCACATGTCGTCCCAGTTGACGTTGGTCAGCTGGTTGCCGAACCACTCATGCGCAAGCTCGTGCTGCAACAGCCAGTCATAGCCGTTGTGATCCTTGCGATAGTTGTTGCCATAGGCGTTGATGGTCTGGTGCTCCATGCCCAGGTGCGGGGTCTCGACCACGCCCATCTTCTCGTCGCCGAACGGGAACGGGCCGACCGTCGCCTCAAAGAAATCCAGCTGCTCGGGGAATTCGGCAAACAGTGCCGCGGCCTTGTCCGGATCGGTGCTGTTCAGGTGCCAGAAATACATCGGAATCGTATTGCCGAACCGGCTCTCATAGGTGCCCGACAGCTCGACGTACGGCCCGACCGTCAGCGAGATGGCATAGTTGTTGGGCTGGTCTGCGGTCCAGTTCCAGGTGGTCCAGCCGTCGCCGTGGTCCTCCTTACCGAGGAAGCGGCCATTGGCGGGCGCCGACAGGTCGGACGGAATGGTGATGTGCAGGTCGACCCGGCCCGGCTCGGCCATCGGATGGTCGATGCAGGGCCAGAACAGGTCACAGCCGTCGCCCTGGATCGCGGTGGCGATCCACGGCTCTCCGCCCGGCGCGGTCGACCAGACAAAGCCCCCGTCCCAGGGCGCATTGCGCGCCACATGCGGCTTGCCGGCATAGGCGATGCGCAGATCGACCGACTGCCCGGCGCGCAGGCGGCGCGGCAGGCTGATGGTCATCCGGCCTTCGGGGTTGCCCCAGTCGTTCGGCGACAGGACGCGCCCGTCGATGGCCACTTCCGAGACGTCGAACCGGGTGTCCAGCTCGACCACCAGCCGGTCCAGCGGCGCCGTCGCCGTGAAGGTCAGGGTGGCGACGCCCTCGATGGCCTTGTCGTCCGGCATGACCTTGATCGCCAGATCCGCCACATCGAACCGCATGGCCAGCTGTTCCGGCGTGCGCGGCCCGCCCGTGTCCATGGTGAATTCGGTCGAGGTCCGCTGTTCGGTCGCCTCCTGCGCCAGCACCGGGGCGCTCGCGCCGAAGCTCAGGCCAAGCGCGGCCATCGAGACCAGAAGGGGGCGGAACGATACGGTCACGGGCGTCTCCGGCAGCGCGGCAAGGGGCAAGGCCGGACCTTAGCCAGCGGACCGGAAAAGAAAAAGGCTATAGTCAGGTCGGGTGTTTGCTGCCGATCAAGGGTCAGTTCTGCCCAATGGAAGGAGCCGGCGGCGCTGGGGCCGGGACAGGCGCAGGTGCGGTTACGGGCGTCGTGGTTTTAACGGTGCCATCAGCGCTCACAACGACTACCACAACGGTAGGAGGAGGCGAAGCTGACGCTGCCTTCTCTTCCTTGGCCGGCGCCTTCAGAAAGAGTGCTGACGAGATTGCCAACGCGATAAGTGCAACCAGAGCGATCAAGAAAATCGCATCTTGAATGGGTGAGCCGCGCCTGCTGGTCATTCTTTGCTCCCGCCTTGATTGCCCATCCCGTAAACGATCCGCTCCATGAGGGCCTGCACGTCCTCGATCTGCATCCGCTTGGCCAAGATCATGAGGATGATCAACTCCAAGATCATCACCACGATGGGCAAGGCGGGATTGCTGACTGATCTGAACCAGAGCACGTCGATCAGAACAGTGCAGACCACAATCCAGATGAAGCGTTCTTCGAGTCGTGCATCCTTCAGGCGAACGACTTCCTCTTGGATATGAGCGAACGCCTCGTCCTTCCCACTGTCATCATCGCCTTGGAGGTCGGTGAAGGACTCTTCAGACATTCATACGATCCTGATATTCTTTCAAAATGTCGGGATCGGGAATCTTCACCCCCATCGAGCCCGGCACATAGTGTTTCGCCCACGCCCCATTTTTCCAGTGCGTGATGGAAACTAGCTGACCCGCTGTTTTCTTGGACAGCTGGTCGTAAGCATCGTCCAGCATCTGCGCTCGATCTGCGTCTTTCACCTCGCCCACACCAAAGAACACGTCTTTGATCGGGCCGCTTCCGAAGGACTTGACCTGACTGTAGAGGGTGGGAAGCACCGGGCCGTAATCCCAAGCTTCAAAAGTGCCGTTGAGGAGGCGTTCACGGTGCTTACCCATGAACACCATCTGAGCCAGATAGAGCATCTTCTGGAGTTCTAGGTTGGTGACAGTCCAGTCGCTCCGCTCGCATATCCGGCGGGCGGCGGCGAAAGTGCTAACATGGTCAGCCATATGCGTACCTCCCTAAGTTCTCTATTCGTTCCGCAATATGTAGATATAAGCCAAATTGCCTGCCAATTGAAGGACGGGCCGTTTGCCGGGTCCAAATAGGAATATGAGCTCCGTCGACTGTCCTCTCGGGCGACCATCGGGCCTCGCGTCAGCTTGGTAGGGGCGACGAACTCGGTTGGCGTCCAGCCAAGAAAAAAGGCCGGTGTTTCCACCGGCCTTTCCGAATTCTGGCTGATCCGCAGGGATCAGGAGGCTTGCTGCTCGGCCAGCTTGGCCTTCACCTGGCGCTTGATGCGCTGGGCGGCGGTCGACAGCTTTTCGTCGCGCGCCTTGACGATGAAGGCGTCCAGGCCACCCTTGTAGTCCAGGGTGCGCAGGGCGGCGTTCGAGATACGCAGGCTGAAGGTCTGGCCCAGCGACTCCGACGCGACCTTGACGGTCTTCAGCGACGGCAGGAACCGGCGCTTGGTCTTGATGTTCGAGTGGCTGACCGAATGGCCGACCATCGGGCCGATCCCGGTGAGTTCGCAACGACGCGACATGGACTGATCCTCATTGGCGCCATGGTGCAAAAGACACCGGGCACGAAACATTGGGTGCACGCGAAACCCTGTCCCGCGCGAGAGGCGGTCGTATAGAGGAGGAGGGGGCCGGGCGTCAAGGCCGCGCGCGGGGGATTCCGGCGGGGGAATGTGCTTGCCCCAACGGCACAATTACGGATCGTTCAGCCGCCGTTCAATTGCGGACACATACTCAGGCCATATATCGATCTCCGAGCTTTCAGAGAGGGCTGACATGACGAACACACAAGGCCGCACCCGCTTCCTCGCCCGCGCGCTCCCGATTGCGGGCGGAGCACTGGCACTGGGCATGCTGATGACCGTGCCGTCGTCGGCGACCTCGCCCCAGGCCGCAGGCACGCCGCTGCCCGGCTATTGGGAATATACGACCAGCGCGCTCGGCATCCGCGATACCGAGACCAAATGCGTCCGTCCCAGCGAGATCACCCGCTTCTTCAGCGGCCTGTCGACCCGGCGCTGGTCCTGCACCTATCCGGTGCGTGAGGTCGGCAACGGACAGGCGCGCTTCGAGGGCATCTGCCGCGACCACAAGGACCGCACAGTGCGCGTCCGCCTGAACGGTCCGTACGCGCCCGAAAGCTTCCGCTTCAACGGCGGCGCCCAGTTGGCACGTGGCACGCCCTATATCCCGGCAAGCATTACCGCCCGCCGGATCAGCGCCACCTGCCCGGCCGGCGCCGAATATTTCTGATCAAAGCGGCGCGGCCTTGGCCACGACATAGGCATGCGTTTCGCCGTCGGCATTGATCAGGCTGACGTATTCCCCGGCCACGAACCGCTCTTCGCCAAAGCGAAAGCCGGTGGCGTCGGGCGCGTCCTCGGGGGCCAGGTCCAGCAGCCATTTGCCGCCGGGGCCCTGACGCAGGGTCCCGGTGGCGATGGTCTGATTGTCCTCGAACCGGCGGACGTGAAGGCGGTCTGACTGGTCCCGGCATCCCGCAGCATCCAGCCGGCCGTCTGCATCCAGCACCGCGACGATGTCCCAGCCGTCCTGCGGGTTGCCGGCCGGCGAGCCGGGCTCGCGCGCCAGTTCAAGACGGATGTGGGTCAGGGTCGAGGTCATGGCGGGCTCCCGCGTCTGGTCACTTCCACACCGGAGGCGACGTCGTGATGAATAGGGCTCATAGTGACCAACGTCCGGGACACCGGCCTTGATCCACATCAAGGTCACCGCATCGGGTCCATGCTGGGCTTGAGCGGCCCGACCGGGAGTTCAGTCATGCGCGCACCGATCCTTTTCCCCCTTGTTGCTGCTGCGGTGGCGGCTCTGGCGGCCTGTGCGGCCTTCCCCGACGCCCCGTCTTCATCCGAGGCCCCGGAGGCCCGCGCAGAGGCGTCTGCAGAGTCCGTCATGCGGGGCCAGGTCCTTGCCCAGACCCGTTGCGCCGCCTGTCATGCCACAGGCTCCACCGGCGCCAGCCCCATGGCCGAGGCCCCGCCGTTCCGTGACCTGCACGACACCTATCCCGTCCGCTTCCTGCAGGAAGCCCTGGCCGAGGGCCTGACCACCGCCCACCCCGCCATGCCCCAGGTCGAGCTCCAGCCTGACGAGATCCGCGACCTGATCGCGTATCTCGAATCGCTCGAGGCCGGCTGAGAGGGCGCACGAAAAAAGGCCCCGGATCGCTCCGGGGCCTTCATTCTTCTCAGCCTGTTGCCTGAACTCAGGCCGCTTCGGCGGCGGCCGGGGCCGGCGGGGCCTTCTTGGCGCTCAGCGACTTGGCCAGCAGTTCGACGGCCGCGTCCTTGTCGATGCGGTTGGCGGCGGCGACTTCGCGAGCCATGCGATCCAGGGCCGATTCGTACAGCTGGCGCTCCGAATAGGACTGTTCCGGCTGGGTGTCGGCGCGGTGCAGGTCGCGTACCACTTCGGCGATCGAGATCAGGTCGCCCGAGTTGATCTTGGCCTCATATTCCTGGGCGCGACGCGACCACATGGTGCGCTTGATGCGGGCGCGGCCCTTCAGCGTCACCAGGGCGCGGCTGACGACATCCTCGGCGGCCAGCGAGCGCAGACCGGCGGTCTTGGCCTTGTTGGTCGGGACGCGCAGGGTCATTTTCTCGTGGTCAAAGGTTACGACATAGACTTCCAGGGTCATGCCCGCGACTTCCTGGGTCTCGACAGCGGCGACCTTGCCGACACCGTGAGCCGGATAGACGACCGCGTCGCCAACCTTGAATTCAAGACCACTCTTGCTCGTCATGTCATTTCCTTTCACGGACGCAGACGATCGCAATTCACCTCGGCATCGAAGACGACCTGTCCCGTCCGGCAAAGCGGCGCCGGCAGACTGTCGATCTCAGATGCGGAAACGGATCACCAAACCTCTGGCCGCCCCGGTTTATGTCGGGGTTCTATCGTCACTCCGGATGGTGCGAGCGCGTCGCGGGCCATCCGACCGAATGAGATCAATCTATCACAAAAAGCGGAAAATTCAAAATATCCCCAAGCATGACCATGGGGGAGGGGCATATTGTGACCGGAATGGGGCCGTCGGCTGCCTATCCGTTGCGCAAAACCGCCGTCAGGAGCCCTTGCCCGGCTTTTCCGAGAAGTATTTTTCGAACTTTCCGGTCTCTCGCTCGAACTCTTCAGCGTCGGCAGGCGGTGCGCCCTTGACGGTGATGTTCGGCCAGATCTTGGCAAAGTCGGCGTTGACCTTCAGCCATTTGCCGTCCGGCTCGTCCTCGGTATCGGGCTTGATGGCATCGACCGGGCACTCGGGTTCGCAGACGCCGCAGTCGATGCATTCGTCCGGCGCGATCACCAGAAAATTCTCGCCCTCATAGAAGCAGTCGACCGGGCACACCTCGACGCAATCCATGAATTTGCAGCGGACGCAGGCGTCGGTGACGATGTAGGTCATGAACGAAACCGGGGGTCGGAGGATCAGCCGGGGGCCGGACGGGGCAGATGGCCCCCGATCGCGCCGGTGTCAACCATCCGCGCCCTCAGGGGACGGTCGGGTCAGGTCTACATACAGGCCCGCCGCCTCGGTCGGGGGCCCGCGCCGCGTCCCGAACGCGACGATCCGCGCCTCGACCAGCCGCTCGCCCCGCATCAGGGTCACCACATCGCCCGGCCGCACGCGATAGCCCGCCTTGGACATGCGCGCCTGCTGCCCCGCCCGGGTCAGCCGCACCCGGCCCTTTTCGATAATGCGCGCGGCCTCGGTCCGGGTCGGCGACAGCCGCGCCCGCCACAGCCACACATCTAGGCGGCAGATCTCGGCGCTGTCGCTCATGTGCCTCCCGTTGGCGAGCGGGCGCGGCGCGGGCGGCGGCGCTTGGTCCGGGCAGCCGGATCCAGCGGCGCAGCCAAAGCCCGCAGGACCGCGAACGGGGAGTCCTTCACCGGCTTCGGAGTCTGTCCCGGTCGATCGGGTTGCCGCGCGCGGGTCGTCTTCAGGGCGGCAATCAAGGCCGTGGCCTCGCCGATGGTCATGCCAAGGTCCCGCAGATCGTCTGCGGACAGCGTGCCCTTTCCGGCCGCCCGCCGTTCGGCCATCGCCTCCAGCAGTTCGACCGGGGCGACGTATCGACCCACCGCGCGCAGACCGAAGGCCGACAACCTCCGCGGCGGCGGGGCGGGAGACGGCAATAACGTCACGCCCTCGCTCCGCCCCCGGAACGCCCATCCGCCGGTGAACGCCTGCGCGACCTCGCGGGGGCGGGGCTTCAACAGGGCCGGCAGCCAGACGGAATGGGCCCCCATGCGCACGCCGAATGTCCGCAGTGTGCGGCGTTCAGCCTGGCTGAGCGCGGCCAGATCGCGCTCTACGTCGGCCCTGTCGATGACGCCCCCCGCCTCAAGCAGACGGAAGGCCAGCCCGCGCGGCAGTCCCTTCAGGGCGCCGCTCTCGATCGCCGTCTTCAGTCGCTTCAGGGGTTTCAGCGCCCGGCCTGTCTCGCCCGCCAGCCAGGCCTCAAGCCGACGCTGCGCCCTTTCACGTGCCGCTGCTGAACCCAACTCCCCCAGCAGCCGGACTCGCGGCGCGAACCAGTCCCCACCGGGGTCTATCTGCCCTGCCCAAACGCCGCGCCACAGCACCGCGCCTTCGGGCGTCACGCCAAAGGCCTCATCCGGTTCGGCCGCCAGTCGCCCCAGCCGTCGTTCGATCTCCGGCGCCACGGCCTGTCGCGCGGCCCGGCCCAGCGCCCGCGTCTCCAGCGCGCTGGCCCCCGCCTCGGCCTTGAAGCTGATACCGGTCAGCCGCCCGACGGCCTGCCCCTCGACCGAGACCTCGCCGTCGTCAGAGACTTGCGTGTCGGCCTCGCCATAGTCCTTCAGCGCCTGCATCAGCACTGTCGTGCGCCGGTCGACAAAACGCGCCGTCAGCCGCTCGTGCAACACATCCGACAGCCGGTCTTCCAGCGCCCGCGTCCGCTCGCGCCAGTGGCCCGCCGCCTCCAGCCAGCCGGGCCGGTTGGCGATGTAGCTGAGCGTCCGCACCCCCGCCAGCCGCGCCGAGATGCGGTCGATCTGCCCCTCATCATTGTCCAGTCCGGCAAAACGGCCCGCGAACCAGTCCTCGGTCACCCGACCGCCCGGCCCGGTCAGCGCCTCGAACAGATGCATGACCAGTTGGAAATGCTCCTCCGGCGTGGTCTTGGGAAAGTCCGGCATCTGGCAGCAGTCCCACAGCCGCATCAGACTGCCGCGCGACCGGGCGATGCGCTGCACATCGTCCTCGCGCGCGGCCCGCCTCAGCAGCACCTCATCCAGCGCCGGCGCCGACAGCACCAGCCCGGGCCAGTCCGGCCGGGTCTCCAGCGAGCGGATCAGGGCCGGCAGGCTGTCAAAATCCAGCCGGCCATTCCGCCATTCCGCCGCCCGCACCGGATCGAACCGGTGCTCGACCACCTGTTCGACCAGGTCGGGATCAAGGTCGGTCGCCTGGGCCGTCACGCCAAAGGTGCCGTCGCGCAGGTGCCGTCCCGCCCGCCCTGCGATCTGGCCGATCTCATGCGCATGCAGGTGCCGCGTCCGCCGCCCGTCGAACTTCTTCAGCCCGGCAAAGGCCACATGGTCGACATCCATGTTCAGTCCCATGCCGATGGCATCGGTCGCCACGAGGAAATCCACCTCCCCCGTCTGGAACAAAGCCACCTGGGCATTGCGGGTGCGGGGGCTCAGCGCGCCCATGACCACCGCGGCCCCGCCCCTCTGACGCCGCAACAGTTCGGCGATGGCGTAAACCTGCTCGGCCGAAAACGCGACGACCGCCGACCGCCGGGGCAGGCGGGTCAGCTTGGCCGGCCCGGCATAGCTCAGCTGCGACAGCCGCTCCCGGTGCCGGATCTCGGCCTCGGGCACCAGCCGCCGGATCAGCGGCGCCATGGTCCCGGCGCCCAGGAACATGGTCTCGAACCGGCCCCGGGCATGCAGCAGCCGGTGGGTGAACAGATGCCCCCGCTCGGGATCGGCAACCAGCTGGATCTCATCGACCGCCACAAAGTCGACCGCCCGGTCCATCGGCATGGCCTCGACCGTACAGACGAAATAGCGCGGCCGCTCGGGGACGATCTTCTCTTCGCCGGTGATCAGGGCGACCGAAGCCGCGCCTCGCTGGCGCACCACCCGCTCATAGACCTCCCGCGCCAGAAGCCGCAGCGGCAGGCCGATCATCCCCGAGGCATGGCCCAGCATCCGCTCGACCGCCAGATGGGTCTTGCCGGTATTGGTGGGCCCCAGCACCGCCACAACCTGCGCTGCCGACTGACCTGTGGGGCGATCATTCATGACAGGCTCAAGGTGGGGCGGGTCGCGGCCGGACTCAACCGGCTAAATCGTCCCGCCCGCCGTGCCGGCCGGATTAACAGGCCAGCGCGCGTCCGTGGAACAAGCGCGAAACGAATCAGGACCGAATCACTGACACCCGTCGATTCGGGGTTTGTTCACCGCAACATATTGTATCTTAATGCCGATTAACCACAACCGTCGACCGGGCCGGCGGGCCGATCCGCAGGTTTTTCGAGGCAGATACCACCCGGACGCTTCCCCTGTTTCCCGCGACCCGCTAGGTCCTCGCCCGACGGCCCCGTAGCTCAGCTGCATAGAGCAAGGCTTTCCTAAAGCCGAGGTCGCAGGTTGGAGTCCTGCCGGGGTCGCCAGTTCTTGATTTGTTCCCATACGCGCCCCATACTCCCGGCCATGGCCGAGACAACAGTCCGCAAGGCGCCCAAGGGCAGGGGCGCGCGCTCCAATGCCACCGGTCGCTATGAGCCACACGTGGCCGAGGCCATGGACGACGGCTGGACTTCTGACGATGCCGAGGTCGCCCCCCTGCGCACCGAACAGCTGATCGAGCGGCCCAAAACCATCATCTCGAAGAACACCAGCCCGGATGTGGGCTTTGACCGCTCGATCAACCCCTACAAGGGCTGCGAGCACGGCTGTATCTACTGCTACGCCCGGCCGTCCCATGCCTGGATGGGCCTGTCCCCGGGGCTGGATTTCGAGAGCCGGATCTTCGTCAAGCCCGACGCCGCCCGTCTGCTGGAACGGGAGCTGTCCCACCCGAAATACGTCTGCAAACGCATCCATGTCGGCGGCAACACCGACCCTTACCAGCCGGTCGAGGACGAGCGGCAGACGACCCGCAGCCTTCTGCAGGTCATGCAGCGCTTCAACCAGCCGTTCAGCCTTATCACCAAGTCGTTCCGCGTGACCCGCGACCTCGACATCCTCGGGCCCATGGGGCGGGAGAACCTGGCCCAGGTGTTCGTCTCGATCACCACGCTCGACCGGTCGCTGGCCCGCACGATGGAGCCGCGCGCCTCGACCCCCGAACGACGGCTGGAGGCGATCAAGCGCCTGGCCGACGCCGGCGTGCCCGTGGGCGTCGGCTTCGCCCCGGTCATCCCGGGCCTCAACGACCACGAGCTTGAGGATGTGTTGAAGGCGGCGGCCCAGGCGGGGGCGACCCGCGCCATGTATGTCACCCTGCGCCTGCCGCTCGAGATCAAGGACCTGTTCCGCGAATGGCTCGAGGACGCCCGCCCCGACCGCGCCCGCCGCGTCATGTCGCTGATCCGCCAGACGCGCGGGGGCAAGGATTATGACGCCGACTGGTCCCAGCGGATGAAGGGCACCGGCCCCGTCGCCCAACTGATCGCCACCCGCTATCGCGCCGCCGCAAAACGCTATGGCCTCGATGCGCCCCAGCCCCTGCTGGACATCACCCGTTTCAAGGTCCCGCCTGAGTTCCGCCCCCAGATGGACCTGTTCGACGGGACGTGAGGCTTACCGCCGGAAGGTCCCGACCAGTTCGACGTGGGCGGACCACAGGAACTGATCGATGGGGGTGACGGCTTCCAGCACAAATCCGGCCTCGACCAGCAGCCGGGCGTCGCGGGCAAAGGTCACGGGGTTGCACGACACCCCGACCACGGTCGAGGCGCCCGAGACCGCGATCTGCTCGACCTGGGCCTGGGCCCCGGCGCGCGGCGGGTCGAACACCACCGTGTCGATGCCCTTCAGATCGTGGGGCGTCAGCGGGCGGCGGAACAGGTCGCGGGCCACCGCCTCGATCGGCGACAGGCCCTTCAGCCCCGCGCGCCCGGCCTTCAGCGCGGCGATCCCGCCCTCGGCGGCGTCGGCGGCCAGCACCGGGGCGACCGAGGCCAGAGGGAAGGTAAAGGTGCCCGCGCCACAGAACAGGTCGGCGATCCGACGGGCGCCCTTCACGCCCTCCAGCACCCGGGCGACCATGGCGGCCTCGGCCTCAGGCACGGCCTGCAGGAAGCCGCGGGGGGGCAGGGTGACCTCGGCGGGGCCGAAGCGGACCCGCGGCGCGCGACGCATGGCCAGCACCTCGCCCGCCAGGCTCAGCCGCGCCAGATCGGCGGCC